>JAEEGL015636784.1_pt1 | contig 10359 bp, 8 predicted proteins | sample 9134231 | NCBI WGS metagenome assembly JAEEGL01 (sample SAMN16246548, study PRJNA631951) | gut metagenome | biome: gut microbiome; feature: rumen; material: fiber-attached | host: Bos | place: Iran: Karaj | collected 2018-10
TCTATCAGGCCGAGCGCACCCTGGAGGAGGCGGGCGACAAGCTCTCCGACGCGGACAAGGCGCCGGTGAAGGACCAGATCGAGAAGCTGAAGACCGCCCTGAAGGGCACCGACAGCGCCGCCATCAAGGCCGCCACCGAGGAGCTGACCCAGGCCTTCTACAAGCTCAGCGAGAAGCTCTATCAGGCCAACGGCGCCCAGGGCGCGGCCCCCGGCGGCGATCCGGGCGCGGGCTACGCGGGGGGCAATCCCGGCGGCGGCAGCAGCGGCGGCAACTATCAGGACGCCGACTACGAGGTCGTGGACGACGACAACAACTGACGGAGCCGCCCCCGCAGAGACGGCTCGCAGCAAGCGAAAACATCTTTTTTCATCTTCTTTCTGCTTCGCGCCGCCGGCCCGGAAGGCCGACGGCGCGCGGCAGGTTTTTCCCGAACAGACAATGAGGTGATGTTATGGCGGACAAACGGGATTATTACGAGGTCCTGGGGCTCCAGAAGGGGGCCGGTGAGGACGAGATCAAGAAAGCATACCGCCGTCTCGCCAAGGAGAACCACCCGGACATGAATCCGGGGGATAAAAACGCGGAGGCCCGCTTCAAGGAGATCGGGGAGGCCTACGAGGTGCTGTCCGATCCGGAGAAGCGCAGCCGCTACGATCAGTTCGGCTTCGCCGGGGTCGATCCCAATTTCGCCGCGAATCAGGGCGGCGCAGGCGGTTTCGGCGGCGGCTTCGGGGGCTTCGGCGATTTCGATATCGGGGATATCTTCGATTCCTTCTTCGGCGGCGGTACCCGCAGCGCCGGGGGGAGCCGGGCGAACGCCGCCCGGCGGGGGGAGAACATCCGGGTGCAGACGCAGCTCACCTTCGAGGAGGCGGCCTTCGGCTGCACCAAGGAGATCCCCGTCTCCCGCATCGAGAACTGTCCCGAGTGCGGCGGCTCCGGCTGCGAGAAGGGCACCACGCCCGAGGTCTGCAAGCGCTGCTCCGGCACGGGCACCGTCCGCAGCCAGGTGCGCACAGCCTTCGGCGTCATGTCCAGCACCGCCCCCTGCCCGGAGTGCTCCGGCACCGGGCGGATCATCCACAGCCCCTGCCCCAAGTGCCGGGGAAAGGGCGCCGTGCGGAAGAACACCACCGCCAAGGTGGAGTTCCCCGCCGGCATCGACGACGGGCAGACCCTCTCCGTCCACGGCCTGGGGCACCGGGGCGCGAACGGCGGCCTCGCCGGGGACCTGCTGGTGACCGTCTCCGTCCTGCCCCACAGCCAGTTCGAGCGGGACGGCTTCAACGTCTATTACAATATGCCCATCACCATCACCCAGGCGGCCCTGGGGGACAGCGTGGAGGTCCCCACCCTGGACGGGAAGGTGAAGTACACCATCCCCGACGGGACCCAGACCGGCACGGTCTTCCGCCTGCGGGGCAAGGGCATCCAGCGGCTCAATTCCTCCGGCCGGGGGGATCAGTTCGTCACCGTCACGGTGCAGACCCCCATGAACCTGACGTCGGAGCAGAAGGAGCTCCTGCGGAAGCTGGGAGAGACCTTCGGCGAGGAGGGAAAGCGCAGCAGGCTGGGCGAGATCTTCGGCGAGGAGCTGAAGGGCAAGAAGAGCAAGAAGAAAAAATAACGGAGAACATACAACGAAGAACATACAACGAAGAACATACTCTGAGGCGCGGGCGAAACAGAATCGCCCGCGCCTCAGAGTGTAGACAAACCCATGATTCAGGGTTTCGATCCGCATGGGGGATCCGTGAAGGGGGCGGTGAAGCCCCCTTCACGTTATATCCTTGCAAAATCAGAATACATTATCTGATTTTGTCTCTTAAGCAGTCGACAAAGTGTCGACAGCTTAAAGCGCGGGCGAAACAGAATCGCCCGCACCCACACCGGAGCCGACGCCCGCCGGTGTGACGGTAATCATAGACGGTACGGAAGACCGCATTACGCTGCCGTCGGGTACTTACGTATGGGCCTCGGCAACAGGAAAAAAGTTCCACAACAAGAACGATTGCGGCAATATGAATCCTGAAAAGGCGCGGAAAATCACGGTGGATGAAGCCAAACAGGAGGGGTTGACAGCCTGCAAAAAGTGCTACGGATAAGGAAAGAGCATAACGCCACAGCAGCCCCCGGATCACCGCAGGACGGTTGATCCGGGGGCTCTTTTTTGAACCGATCAGTCTGATCGCCGGACGCGCTGCGGGACCGGCAGCGCCCCGCGGCCCCCGTCCGGGCGGCGAATCGGCGTTGACATCCCCGGGGCCGTGACATATACTCAGAGTGCCGGAAGCGTGTCGAGGCCCCGTATCCGGGACCCGTCCGCAGTCCGATACGGGTCTTCGGCGAAAACGAAGGCCGAACGAACGCGCGGAAGGGCGCGGGTGCGCTTTTCCGCCTGTCCGCAGCTCCGTCCCGATCCCGACGGAGGAACAGCGAAGGAGGAAAAACATGAACGACAACGAAAACGCCGCGTCCCTGGCCGAGCGGCTGAAGGAGCTCATCCGCCGGGGCGGCATCGCCCGCATCCAGGTGCTGCGGGGAGAGCAGCTCGTCCTGAACCTGCCCCTGAACGCGGGGGTCGCCGGGGCGGCCGTGGGCCTGTATGCCGCGCCCTGGACCCTGGCGGCCGCGGCGGCCGCCGCCCTGGGCTTCAACTGCCGCATCCGCCTGGTGAAGGTCGGCGGCGAAACGGTGGAGCTCCTGAGCCGGGAGAAGGGGAAGAAGGCCCTGGACTTCGGCGCGTCCTTCCTGCAGGGCGTCGCGGAGCGCTTCCGGGGCGAGTGAGCCTCCCCCGGCGGGAAAGGTAGGGAAACGGCATGACCGACCGCGTGCTCCGGATGAAGGAAAGCCTGCGGGTGAACAAATACCCCCTCTGCGTGGAGCTCTTCCGCCTGGCCAACGAATCCCTGGACCGGACGGGGGGCGAGCCCATGCTGCTGCGCCGCAGCAAGCTCCACGCCCACATCCTGGACAACATCACCGTCTTCATCGAGCCGGAGGACCTGCTCTGCGGCTCCGGGGCCAGCAAGCCCTTCGGCCTGGAGATGCAGTATGAATACGGGGTCTGGACGAAGGACGAGGTGGAGGCCCTCAAGAGCGAGATCTACACCATCAGCCCCGAGGACGAGGAGGAGCTCTACCGCCTCAACGAGCGCTTTGCCGGCAACGCCGCCAATCAGAACCTGATGGAGGCCATGGGCAAGAGTCTGGGGGACAGCGAGCGCCTCTGGCCCTTCATGAAGTCCGGCGTCATCCTGCCCCCCTGGAAGGACCGGCGGGGCGGCTCCGGGGGCGGTTTCGCCATGAGCGGCTACGGGCTGGGCCCCGGCTTTTCCCTTGTGTGCGTGGACTATGCCCTGGTGCTGGAAAAGGGCGCCCGGAGCATCATCGACGAGGCGAAGGCCTGCCTCCGGGACCTGCGCTACACCACCCCCGACGCGGTGGAGAAGCGCAATTTCTGGGAGGGCGTCGTCATCGTTTTCGAGGCGTGGATCCGCTTTGCCCACCGCTACGCCGACCTCTGCGAGGCCCTGGCGGGGGAGGAGAAGGACCCGCGGCGGGCTTCCGAGCTCCGGGAGATGGGCCGCATCTGCCGGAAGGTGCCGGAATACCCCGCGGAGACCTTCCGGGAAGCCCTCCAGAGCTTCTGGTTCACCTTTTTGATGGTCTGCCCCTCTCCCACCTCCACGGCGGGGCGCTTCGACCAGTATATGTACCCCTACTACCGCCGGGACGTAGACGAAGGGCGGATCACGGACGGCGAGGTGCTGGAGCTGCTGGAGCTCCTCCGCTGCAAGGTGATGAAGCTCAACCGGGTCTCCGGCAAGGCTAACCGGCAGAAGAACGCGGGCATGGCCAAGTGGTACAACTGGACTGTCGGCGGCCAGAAGGCCGACGGGACGGACGCCTCCAACGAGCTGAGCTATCTCCTGCTGGAGGCGGCGAAGGAGACCCATCTGCCCCACCACACGGTGACGCTGCGGGTCCACAAGGGCACGCCGGACGAGCTCATGGTGAAGGCCCTGGAGTGCGTGCGCTCCGGCCTGGGCATGCCCGCCTTCCTGGGGGACGAATCCTACATCCGCTTCTTCACGGAGCAGAGCGAGACGAACCGGCTCACCGTGGAGCAGGCCCGGGACTACTGCGCCACCGGCTGCGTGGACGGCAACGTCCAGGCCGAGACCCGCACCCAGGTGGCCGTGTTCTTCATCATCCCCCACGCCATGGACATCGCCCTCCACGGCGGCTGGTGCCGCTATACGAAGGAGCGGGTGGGCATCGACGTGGGGGACGTGGCGAAGATGGAGAGCTTTGAGGAGTTCAAGGCGGCGGTGTTCCGGGAGATCGCCTATCTCATGGGCATGGCCAACGAGCGCCTCAACGTGGAGATGATCGCCGAGCGGGAGCTTTTCCCGGACGTGTTCCGCTCCGCCCTCATGCACGGCGGGGTGAAGGCGGGAAAGGACATGTTCTCCCGCCGCTTCCCCTTCGAGAACGGGGCCGTGCTGGGGGCCGTGGGAGGCGTGAACGCCGGAAACGGGCTGTACGCCGTCAAAAAGCTCGTCTTCGACGAGAAGAAATACACCATGGCCCAGCTGCTGGAGGCCCTGGACGCGGACTGGGAGGGCTATGAGGACATGCGCCGGGAGTTCCGGGCCGTCCCCAAATACGGCAACGCCGTCCGGGAGGTGGACGAAATGGTGGCGGAGGTCTACCGCTTCCACGCCGACACCTGCCTCTCCCTGCCCTGCGTCTACGGGGACACCCTGAAGCCCAACGCCATCTCCATCTCCGCCCACCAGCCCGGCGGCGCCCTCACCGGCGCCACGCCCGACGGGCGGAAGGGCGGGGAGATCCTGGCGGACGCCTCCCTCTCCCCGGATCACGGCCAGGACACCCACGGGCCCCTGGCGGTGTTCCGCAGCGCCATGACCGTGGATCAGGACGCCTACCAGGGCACCCTGATGAACATGAAGTTCCATCCCTCCGCCATGGGCACCCGGGCCGACCTGGAGAAGCTGGCGAGCATGATCAAAACCTACCTGACCCACGGGGGAAAGCACGTGCAGTTCAACGTGGTGGACCGGGCCGAGATGGAGGACGCCAAGGTCCGTCCCGAGGCCCATCCGGAGCTGGTGGTGCGGGTGGCGGGCTACAGCGCCTACTTCACCCGCCTGCCCGAAAGCATCCAGGACGAGGTGATCGAGCGCACCTCCCAGAGCCTGTGAGCGCCCCGGCCCTCGCCGCCCCGGTGTTCAACATCCAGCCCTTCTGCCTCCACGACGGGCCGGGCATCCGCACCGTCGTCTTCCTGAAGGGCTGCCCCCTCCGCTGCCTCTGGTGCGCGAATCCCGAGTCCCACGACGCCGGACCCCAGCTGCTGTTTTATAAGGAGAAGTGCACCGGCTGCGGGGCCTGCGCCGGAGCCTGTCCCCGGGGCGCGATCACGCCCGGCCCGAGGCTGGAGACGGACCGGCGGCGGTGCACGGGCTGCGGAGCCTGCGCGAAGGTCTGCCCCGCCGGGGCGAGGGAGCTCTGCGGCCGGCGGATGACCGTGGCGGAGGTCCTGGAGGAAGCCCTGGGGGACCGGCTCTTCTTTGAAGAGTCCGGCGGCGGCGTGACCCTCTCCGGCGGAGAGCCCCTGGCCCACCCGGCCTTTTCCGCCGCCCTCCTGGCCGGAGCCCAGGCCGCCGGGGTCCATACCGCCGTGGAGAGCTGCTCCTATGCCGCCCGGGAGGCCGTCGACCTGGTGTACGCCCACGCGGACCTGGCCCTGCTGGACGTGAAGCACATGGACAGCGGGACCCACCGCAGGCTCACCGGCGTCCCCAACGAGGGGATTCTGGAGAACATCCGGCACATCCGCCGGGACCTGGGCGTGCCGACGGCGATCCGCATGCCCGTGATCCCCGGCTGCAACGATTCGGAGGAAAACCTGCGGGCCACGGCCCGCTTCGCCGCCTCCCTGGGACCGGACACGGCCCTCCATCTCCTGCCCTGTCACCGGTTGGGAGCGGGGAAGGCGGAGCGTCTGGGGCTGCCCCCCGCGCCGGAATATTCCGTGCCCGGTGCCGGGCGGATGGAAGAGCTCCGCGCCCTGGCGGAAGCCTGCGGCGTGCCCGCGCAGGTGGGGGGCTGAGATGCGAGAAAAAAGGAAAAAGGACCACGGCCGGAGACCGCCGATAACGGGCTCCGGCCTTTCCAATTCGTGGAAGCCCCCTGGGGAAAGAGTTGAAGCGGGAAAGTTGACAAGCCCCATCCCCGGCCGGATAATCGGATTATACTAATTTTCCGTTGAAACTAGACAAGGAATTGCGAGCATGATTTGTGTCAGCCGAGGCGAAGGACACAGGCGGGCTGGCGCCCGCCAAGGACGACAACGAAGGTTGGCGCAAATCAGGCCGCAAGGACTGTCGTATTTTAATGGAAGATTAGTATAAAATTCGATTTGAAACGGGGGACGCGCCATGTCTTCTGCACGTGTGGAGCCCGCCCTGCGGGCCCTCATCGCCTCCGGCGGGAAGCCGGATATCCGGTCTCTGCTGGAGGATATGCTTGCCGGGGGGGAGAGGCCCGAGGCCCTGGCGGAGCTCATGCGCGGCGAGATCCGCACCCTCTGCGGCGATCTGATCTCCGGCCGCACCTTCCTGACGGAGTCGCTCCTTCCGGCCCATTACGTGCTGGAGGGACAGCGCTGGCTGCGGGAGACCGGCGCTCTTAAGGAAGAGGCCCCTGCGCTCCTGATGGGCTGCATGGGCAGCGCGTATGCCAGCCCTTATCATTCCGCCCTCCGCATCTTTGCCGAAGCGCTGGGCCATCCCGTGACCGAGCTGGGCTGCGGCCTCGGGCACGACGGGCCGGAGGCGCTCTGGGCGGCGCACCCCGGCGCCCTGGGCCTGATCCTGTATGACGGCGGGCTTTGCGCCTCCCGCAGGGGCCCTGACCCGTCCTACAGCGTCTGCTGCATGGGCCGCAGCCGCGTTTTCACCGCCCTGCCCGGGGGACCGGCGCTCCCGCCCGACGAGCTCCTTCGCCGTCCCCTGCCGCCCGACCTCGGACTTATGATCCGGCTGGCGGTGCTCCTGGGCTGAGGACCCTTGCCGGACGGACGCCGAAACCGTTGACGCGGGCGGACGGTCTTGGTAAAATGACAGAAAACGGAAGGAGAGGGGCATAGACCATGACCAGCTCGCAGGTCGAGTGCTTTTTCGCCGCCGCCGAATACGGCAGCTTTACCAAGGCGGCCCAGCACCTGTATATGACCACCGCCGCCGTCAGCAAAAACGTGCTGGCGCTGGAGCGGGAGCTGGAGGTCACGCTCTTCTGGCGGGGGCCCCACGCCCTTTCCCTGACCCCCGCGGGCACCATCCTCCTGGAGTCCATGAAGCGCACCCGGGTGACCTTTTCCCGGGCGCTGGAGGAAGCCCGGGCCCTGACGAGGGATCTCAGCGGCACCCTGACCTTCGGCTTCCTGAAGGGGCAGATGCTGGACGACAACATCCGGACCATCCTTCTGCGCTTTGAGGAGGCCCATCCCCGGGCGGAGCTGCGGGTGGTCTGGGAGGACTATCGCTGGCTCAACGAGGCCGCTGCGGAAAACCGCCTGGATTTCGTGGAGCTTATGGAATCCGCCGTGAAGCGCAATCCCAAGGTGCGCTATATGCCCGTCAACCGGATGGACACCCTGCTGGTGATGCCCAGGGACCATCCCTGCGCCGGGCGGGAGGGCCTGCGCCTCGCGGACTTCAAAGACGATACCATCATTCTCCTATCGGAGTCGGAGAGCCTCTATTCGGAAAAGCTGATGCGCTCCACCTGCCTGGCCGCCGGCTTCGAGCCGAAGCTGCTCTACGCCCCGAACCTGGACACCCAGATCTTCTGGGTGGAGCTGAACAAGGGCCTGGCCGTGGCCAACGCCAACCACATCATGGCAAACGGCCGCGCCGTGGCCTGCACCGTGCTCCCGGAGCTGCCGCCGGAGGACTTTGTCCTGGTGTGGAACGAGCAGAACGGCAATCCCCTGGCCCGGGTGTTCCTGGAGGAATGCAGCCGCCTGAGAATCAACTGAGATTAACATAATTTTTACCCCCCCCATGAAAAACCGGAGAGGGCGCCGCGTTGACAAACGCGGCGCCCTCTCCGATAATTTCAGCCGAGAAAAGAAACGGAGGGCAGAGGGATGGCCGATTGGCATACGATCATCCGCGAGCGGGATTTTCCCATGATCGAACAGGCGGAATGCGACGGGCGGCCGGTGATCTACCTGGACAACGCCGCCACCACCCAATGTGCCAGGCCCGTGCTCTGGGCCCTGGAAAACTACTGGCGCAGCCAGCACGCCAACGTATACCGGGGCGTCTACTGCCTGAGCCGCCGTGCCGAGGCGGCGGTGGAGGAGACGAGGCAGATCTGCGCCGAATTCCTGGGCGCAGCCTCCGCCGGAGAGATCGTGTTCACCGGAGGCGCCACCCAGTCCGCCAATCTGCTGGCGGACGCCTTCGCCCTCACGGAGCTGAAGCCGGGGGATCTGGTGCTGTCCACGGAGATGGAACACCATTCCAACCTCCTGCCCTGGCGGGAGGCCTGCCGCCGCACGGGGGCGGAGTTGGCCCTCGTGCCGGTGACGGAGGAAGGGGAGCTGGACCTGGACGCGCTGGATCGGCTGCTGGAGCGGCGGCCCAAGCTGCTGGCGGTCTGCGCCGTTTCCAACGTGCTGGGCACCGTGAACCCCCTGCGGGAGATCGCCGACCGGGCCCACGCCGCGGGCTGCGCCGTGGCGGTGGACGCGGCCCAGGCCATGCGCTGCTGCCTGCCGGGCGTCCGGGAGCTGGACTGCGATTTCCTCTATTTCTCCTCCCACAAGGTCATGGGCCCAACGGGCGTCGGCGTTCTCTACGGCAGCGAGGCCTGGCTGGAGCGCCTCACCCCGCCCCGCACCGGCGGGGGCATGGTGAGCGCCATCCGGGAGGATACGGTGCTGTATGAGCGGGGACCGCTGAAATTCGAGGCGGGGACCCCCAACCTCGCCGGGATCGCCGGCCTGGGCGCGGCGCTGGAATATATGCAGGCCGTGGGCCGCCGGCGCATCGCGAAGCGGGAGAAGGCGCTGCTGCAGTATGCGGAAAAGCGTCTGCGGGAGCTCCCCGGGCTGCGGATCCTGGGCGCGCCGAAGCAGCGCGCCGGGGTGCTGAGCTTCGTCGCCCCGCCCCTGCAGGCCTACGATATCGCCATGCTGCTGGACAGCCAGGGCATCGCCGTGCGCTCCGGCAGCCACTGCGCCATCCCCCTACACCGGCGTCTGGGGCTGTCCGGCTCCGTCCGCGTTTCCCCGGCGTTCTACAACACGGCCGAGGAGCTCGACGCCCTGACCGTCGCCCTCAGGCGGAGCCTGGAGGGGGCGAAGAAGGCGGGCGTACCCGTGGGGGAGAGCGCCCGTGGATGAGCTGGAGCGGGAGCAGGCGCGCATCCTGGAGGAATTCCGGGAGCTGGGAGACCCCTTCGCCTGCTACAGCTATCTCCTGGGGCTGGCGTCGCTGCTGCCACCCTGCCCGGAGGAGGTCAAAAGGCCGGAAAACGCGGTGGAGGGCTGCCAGTCTCACGTCTGGCTCCGGTCCCGGGCGGAGGAGGGGCGCTTCCGCTTCGACGCGGACAGCGACACCTACATCATCAAGGGTCTGCTGTATCTCCTGATGAACGTGCTGGACGGCCGGCCGCTGGAGGCCGCCGCCGGCGCAGAGCTGTATTTCTGGAAGGATCCGCTGCTGCTGGGGGGCTTTGACGAGCACCGGCAGAAGGGGATCGGCTACGTGGCCGCCGCCCTGCAGAGACAGGCCGGGCAGCTGCTGAAAAAGCGCGAGGATACCGGCGGGGAACCGCCCGCCGAAAAATAAACAATTGGGAGGCTGAATATGAGCATCATCAAGGCATCCGACATCCGCCTGAAGGTCCGCCCCGTGCTGCTGGGCCTGGAGCACAGGTATTTCTACGAGGGCCCCTGCCGCTTCGGCCAGGGCGAGGCCCTGCAGCCCGGCTTCGACAAGTTCGCGAACGAGGACCTCTACACCATGTTCCTGAACCAGCTGGACAAGTGGAAGCCCGAGGGCGTGGACGTGCTGGAGCCCATCCGGGTCTGCCGGACGGACGACTGGGAGAACACCCTGGAGATGTGGGAGAGCATGCGCCTGGGCATGGTGGACGCGGACGTGGCCTTCTTCTTCACCAACATCGGCCTGGACGATTTCGTGGTGGATTTCGCCATGCGCTTAGACACGCCCCTGATCGTGGACCCGGAGAGCGCCTTCTCTCCCATCACCGACTGCGCCGCAGTCAAGGCGAAGGACCCCGCGAAGGAGA
>JAEEGL015887709.1_pt1 | contig 10359 bp, 3 predicted proteins | sample 9134231 | NCBI WGS metagenome assembly JAEEGL01 (sample SAMN16246548, study PRJNA631951) | gut metagenome | biome: gut microbiome; feature: rumen; material: fiber-attached | host: Bos | place: Iran: Karaj | collected 2018-10
CAAAATTATTTTTATAATGATTGTATTGATTAATGATGTAGGTTCAGCGCATAAAATAAATGAGTGTAGTGACTCCTACTCGATTGTTTTTAGGCGTTGAAGATGCGCAGTAGGCGGTGCAAGGATTGTAAAAATAATTATTACTGTCCGCTAAACATGCATTAGAACCTAAACACACTCGTTTTCTTGTTGGACAAGCCCCTTTAGAAAGGGTGTCAACGGCTGTCCGCTAAAAAATCAGCTTGAAAGATGACAAAAGATACACCATAAATGGTTATATTTGTCATTTAGAGCCTCTATTTTGTCGTTTTCCCAATATATTGGGGCATTTATACATCCTGTATATCGGCTGTCCGAGGAAATAATATCTTTGAAAACGCTTTCAGATTTTTAGCGGACACCAATAAAAAATAATTATGCACACCTACTTATAAATAGGATATGTGTAAATAATATGCGTTGACGCATATAAAAGTTTGTGATTTTTTTTGCTTGTTAAAGAAAAAACGTATCTTTGTGGCCTACAATTAATCGAATCATTGGTTAACTACTTTTAGGCTTAATCAGTAATGAAAAGAATTTTATCTTTATTGCTTCTCACTTTTGCATTAATGGCAAATGCACAAGAGTGGACGGATGTTACAAAGTTCTACTTTAGTAATCCTAATTTCAGTCAAGGAAAACTTGAGCCATGGTTTTTGTTCTCTGGCCCTTCGCAGAAGACGGATGGTGCTGTGGCATGGAACACGGGAAACTATGTCTTGACATATGATGTTACGAGTGGCTTGTCTGCTGGACACTATCGTCTTACGGTTTATGGTTATTATCGTAATGGTAGCGCAAACAATGACTGGACAAATTATAAATCTGGCTCATACTCAAATGTCAGTGCCAATTATGTCCTTTATTACAGTGGAGCGGAACACTCCTTCCAGATTCCTTGTGCATCGTCATGTGCTCGTACGGAGAAACTTGATAACTCTGATGTGAAGGTGGGTGGCACATACTATGTCCCTAATAGTGTTAATGCTGCTGTTAAATGGTTCAAGGAAGGCTACTATACGAAAGTGGTCGAGTTTGATGCTGCTGATGATGAACATTTGTATGTAGAACCTATTGTTAATACAAATAATTCCGCAGGACTATTTGTGTTCGGTGGTATAAAACTTGAGTATAAGGGGCCTCTTGCCTTCCACAAGAGCATTACTTTTGAACATAGCATAGTAAGGATTGCGCCTAATGCAGTTGTGTATAATGATTTTACGATTTCACCAGAGAAAGTAACATTAGCCAAGTACGAATGGGTATCAACCAATCCAAAGGTGGCTTCTGTCAATGCCAACGGTGAGGTGACTGGACTTACTGAAGGTGAGGCTGATATTATTCTCAAGGCTCTTGACGGAAGTGGTGTGCAAGGTTCTTATCATGTAGTGGTTAAGTCTCCTGTCATTGCCAACAAGAACAATATCAAGATATCTGAGGTACTTGTTTCAAATCTTGATTGGGTACTTGATGTGTCTGGTAACTATGGTTCATGGATTGAACTATGCAATATGACAGAGGATTATGTCAAACTTGATGGAATATATGTGACTGATGACAAGACCAATCTCAAGAAGGCAGCTGTAAAGCTCAAGAATGATTATCTTGGAAACAATAATCTTATTGATCCTTTTGGCTTCCGTACAATTGGCTTTGACCATTATGACGGTGTTTTTGCACCAGATATGATTGATTTCAAACTCTCATACACAGGTGGTACTATTTATGTAACTGATGGTAAGGCCGTGATTGACAGTGTGGCTTATCCACAGGCTGTAGCTCGTACTTCTTATGTGAGAGACCTCAATACAGACAAGTGGCGTTCATGTGCATGGCCTACTATGAATAGTATGCTTGATGTAGAAAAGTATAGTTACTTGTTTGGCGAAGAGCGTGTGCCTGCTCCTTCGTTTTCTGAGGATGGAGGTTTCTTTACAGGTACCAAGAATGTAACCCTTCATGTACCAGAGGGAACTATCGTTAGTGTAACAACTGATGGCTCTGTTCCTACACGTTATAATGGTACACAATATGTGGTTGATACAGACTTTGAAATCAAGACGAGTGTACCATTCCGTGCTGTAGCATTCAAGGACGGTTATCTTAATAGTGATGTCGTAACAAGGACATATATTTTGAAGGATAAACGTTATGTATTCCCTGTAATCAGTCTGGTAACTGACGAACCCAACTTTTATGGCTATGACTACGGAATCTTTGTTGCTGGTGGCAAATACGGCCGTCCTGGTAATGGAATAGAAACTCCTCGTAATTGGAATGCTGACTGGGATCGTCCAGCTAACTTTGAGTACATTACTGCCGATGGTGAGTATGTACTCAGTCAGGAGGTTGATGTCTCTACTTGTGGAGGATGGAGCCGAGCATGGGAACCTCATTCTTTCAAGCTAAAAGCCAATAAATACTATATGGGGCTCAATACGATGGATTATGCTTTCTTCGACAGTAAGCCTAATATCCGTCACAAAGCTCTCCAAATACGTAATGGTGGCAATGACAATGTGTGTCGTTTTGTTGACCCTGCACTTCAAGAGATTGTACGTAGGTCTGGTCTAAATGTAAACACTCAAGCTTGGCAGCCATGCCATATCTTCATAAATGGTAAGTATCAGTATGTGCTCAATATGCGTGAGCCAAACAACAAGCATTATGCTTATTCCAACTATGGTTATGATACTGACGATATAGACCAGTTTGAGATGTCGCCAGACTCTGGTTATGTGCAGAAGGTTGGCACTCCTGATGCCTACAATCGCTGGTACGAATTGTCTGCTTCGGCTGCTGACCCTGCAATATATGCAGAAATTGACAAGCTTGTTGATATTGATGAGTTCATCAATTATATGGCTGTAGAGTTCTTTATTTGTAATAGAGACTGGCCTCAGAACAATGTTAAGGCATTCCGCTCTTTGGATGACGGCAAGTTCCACTTTGTACTCTTTGACCTTGACCTCTATGAACAGTTGGGTGGCTCTCCGTTCACTATGTTTGAACAGAAGCGTACATATATGTTTGATAACCTCAGGGGCGATAGCCGTACTCCTTGGAAGAATGGTAGTCGCATTACGGCAGAGATTAAGCTTGTGCCTATCTTCCTCAATATGCTTGAGAACGATTCGTTCCGCCGCCGTTTCATTGACACATATTGTGTTGTGGCTGGTTCTGTGTTCAATCCTAAGTTCACAAAGCCTATCCTTGATGAAATGCGTAAGTATATGAATCAGGGAATGTCGCTCACTGGTGAAAGCTGTGATAATAGCTACAACAGTATTAAGAACAAGTATTCTCAGGATAACAACAATATCAAGTATTCTTATCTTAAATCTTATTCAAAGATGAAGATTAAGAAGGAGCGTACAGCCAACCTATCCACAAATATTCCTGAGGCTAAGATTTTCATCAATGATGTTGAGGTACCATACGGATATTACAGCGGAAAGGTTTATGATGATGTCACTATTTCTACTTCTGCTCCTGAGGGTTATAAGTTCCTTGGATGGTCAATGTTCTCAGGCGGTGATATCACTAAAGGCGAGTTGTCTTTTACTCTTACTGCTACTTCCAACCGTTATGTTGCCAACTGGGTCAAGATGGATGAGGCAGAACTTGCTGCGGTAGGTCAGCACCAGAAACCAGTGGTCATCAATGAGGTAAGCGCAGCAAACGATGTGTATGTTAGTGACTATTTCAAGAAGAGTGACTGGATAGAGTTGTACAACACAACTGACGCAGACATAAATATTGCTGGAATGTACGTTACAGACAATATCGAGATGGAACAGAAGTTCCAGATACCTGTGGATAATCTGACACTCAACACCATTATACCTGCTCATGGATTCAAGGTGATATGGTGTGACAAGAAGGATATCATTGGTGCGGATATTCATACAAGCTTCAAACTCAGCGATGAGGAGGGTAGTGTGATGGTTACCATGTATAACGGTGATGCCGTAGCATTTTCCGATACACTCACTTATGTTGAACATGAAGGTACGCAGTCATTCGGACGTTATCCTGATTCAGGTCTCGCAGTCTTCACAATGAATAAGATGACGCCTGGTGCAAGCAATATCTGTCAGTCAGACATCTTTACTTATATGACACCAGACAAGTTCTACACATGTATTGAGACCGTTGCCGACATGACATCAGATTCTGGTATCATAATCTCATACGTTGGAAATGGTGTCATCAACATTAAGTCCGACAATGCACTCAAGTCCGTATCTGTTGTTGCACTCTCAGGCAGCACTGTCCTTCAGGAGTCATTGAGCGGTACATACGCTACTGTTACAATGCCGGTTTCTGCAAGCGGAGTGTATGTTGTCAAGGTACTTGATGCTTCGGGCAATAGTGCATCCCACAAGATTATAGTTCGATAGAAACATAATACAATAATCGAAGAAGAACCTGCTCTCATGCAGGTTCTTTTTTTTTGTTTATACGGCAGGCGTCGGACGGGCATACGTTAGTCGATGCCTCTGACTAATATTAGTTACACCATCTAACTAATATTAGTTAGCATATCTGACTAATATTAGTCACGACCTCCAACTAATATTAGTTACGACCAACTACACCCGTGTGTTGGTTCTTCAATAGCTGATAGTGCGTATGGATATTGCCGATGTGCGGCCATTGCTCATTATATTTGTTCCTGTTGGAGAATAATGAACTTTGGCATGCATTTCTTATACTTCATAATACAATAATACAAGCAATGCCATTTTTGTCTTTGCTATTGCAAATATTTGTTATGTTAGTCTGTATATCCCAAAAATAATCAGTACATTTGCAGCGCATTTTAAAATGATGGACAAGAAACAAATAATAACACAACATAAACAATAATGAAAAGAGTCCTTTTGACTTTATTGGCAGTCATTTCCTTTGCTGTCGCATCTGCCCAGTTCTCTAATCCTGTCAAGGTAACAAGTACCATTAAGGAGACAAGTGCAACTGAGGCATTGATTACTTTCAAACTTACAATTGAGAGTGGTTGGCATGTCTATTCCACTCAGGTGGTGGAAGATGGACCAACACCAGCTACTATCAACATCGAAAAGATTTCGGGCGTACGTCTCGATGGCGCACTCAAGCCTGCGTCTGCTCCTATCAAACGATATGAGGATATGTTTGGCGCAGACGTGTATTTCTTTGAACATTCTGCCACATTCACACAGAAGGTAATTCTTACTGGTGGCAAATATAATATTGAAGGCTATCTTCAGTTCGGTGCTTGCAATGACCAGAACTGTATTCCGCCTACATCCCATGATTTCAAGTTCGATGGCGAAGTAAAGGCAGCCAAGGCCGTTGACAAAGCTGAAAGCGCAGATGCTAAGGTAAAAGAGCCTGTTGCAGAAGCAGCAGTTCCTGCTGACACTGTTGTTGATACGGTTGTCGATGCTGATAGTGTGACCGAGGAAACATCTGTTGATGCACTTTGGACACCTGTCATCGATAAACTCAGCGCCTTTGACAATGGAGGTAATGCAAACGCAACGGACAATCCGCTCTGGTACATATTCTTCCTCGGATTTGTAGGAGGACTCGTGGCTCTCGTTACTCCATGCGTATGGCCAATCATACCTATGACCGTGAGCTTCTTCCTCAAAAAGGGTACAACAAAGAAGTCTTCTGCTGAGGAAATTGCTGCTGCACGCAAACGAGGTATTCGTGATGCTATCATATATGGTCTCAGTATTGTGGTCATTTATGTAGCACTTGGACTAATTGTAACAGGTCTATTCGGTGCAAGCGCGCTCAACTCACTTGCAACAAATGCTGTGTTCAACATCATTTTCTTCCTTATGCTTCTCCTCTTCGGAGCAAGTTTTATTGGAGGATTTGAACTCACACTTCCATCAAGTTGGACAAATGCCGTAGATAGCAAGGCTAACACAACAAGTGGTCTCCTCAGCATCTTCCTTATGGCATTCACACTTGTACTTGTATCATTCTCATGCACCGGACCAATCATCGGTTTCCTTCTTGTTGAGATGGTAACAAGTAGCATTGTTGGTCCTACTGTCGGAATGTTGGGCTTTGCCATTGCTCTTGCTTTGCCATTTACACTCTTTGCTCTCTTCCCAACAATGCTGAAGTCTGCACCTAAGAGTGGTAACTGGATGAATAACGTGAAGGTAACACTCGGTTTTGTTGAACTTGCATTCTCTCTCAAGTTCTTCTCTGTAGCTGACCTTGCGTATGGATGGGGACTCCTTGACCGTGAGACTTTCCTTGCACTTTGGATTGCTCTCTTCGCACTTCTCGGTGCATATCTTATTGGTTGGATTCGTTTCCCACATGATGAGGACGAATATGATGACGAGGGCAATGTAATTGTCAATCATAAGACGAGTGTCCCACGTTTCTTCATGTCGCTTGTCGCATTCGCATTTGCCATCTATATGGTTCCTGGACTTTGGGGTGCACCACTCAAGGCAGTAAGTGCCTTTGCTCCACCAATGAAGACTCAGGATTTCAATCTTTGCGAAGAACAGGAAGTAAAGCCTATGTTCACTGACTATGAGGAGGGAATGCGTTATGCCAAGGCTCACAATAAGCCTGTCATGATAGACTTCACAGGTTATGGATGTGTCAACTGTCGTAAGATGGAGGCAGCAGTATTCGTTGACCCTACAGTGGCAGACATAATGACCAATGACTATGTTCTTATCCAACTTTATGTGGATGAAAAGACAGCTCTCCCTGAGTCTATAGAGGTTGTGGATAATGGTAATACTCGCAAACTCCGTACTGTAGGAGACAAGTGGAGCTATCTCCAGTCAAGCAAGTTCGGGGCAACAGCACAGCCATTCTATGTACTCATCGATGCTGATGGCAATCCTCTCAACAAGTCATACTCATACGATGAGGATGTTGCTAAGTTCATTGAGTGGCTTAAAGCACCGCTCTAACCTGCAATATTTTGTAGGAGTTAACAGTTAAAAGTTTAGTACGTAGTCTCGATTTTTATTCAATATGGGATGGAAGAAATCTTTAACTTTTAACTGTTAACTTCCCCAAAGGGGATGAATTCTGTCTATGGTTCCTGATGCGTCAGCATCATAATGTTTGTGTGGATTAGCCTTTAATAACCACTTGCTCTAACTCCCTTTTACTCCCCCTAATAAGCAAGTTGAATACTTGCGATACTTAAATTGTATTATTGGTAGTTGTATATAATATATATTTAACATCCGCATGCCTCCCATGCCTTGGAGACCAGTAATTGCGGTTCATGTTCAGGATAACAAGAGTAATGACATTAAGGATTTTAATTAGCGTAATATTCTCACTTTCTATGTCCATCATGCGTGGACAGTTGTTGCGTGAACAGTTCTTCACCTACAATCCAGAGACTGAGCAGCAGACGACACGTGCCTCTATCAGTGGTGGTCGTCTCCTCACTCCGTGGGCTAATAGGATTGACAAGGAGAATGTTCTCGGGGAATATCCACGCCCTATTATGGAACGATCTGAATGGCAGAATCTGAATGGCTATTGGGATTATGCAATTTGCGACAGCGATGCCGTTGCTCCTACTGAGTATGACGGCAAGATTCTCGTTCCGTTCTGCTTAGAATCTTATTTGTCTGGCGTCAAACAGTCGCTGGACAGCAATCAGTCATTATGGTATCGTCGTACTTTTACTGTACCTGAAGAGTGGTTGGGTAAACGTCTTATCCTTCACTTCGGTGCAGTCGATTGGCGTGCAGATGTATGGGTCAACAATCATCATCTTACTTGCCATGAAGGAGGTTACACGTCATTCAGTATTGATATAACTGATGCTTTGTGCGACAGCGTACAGGAACTTGTTGTACGTGTGTGGGATCCTACAGATGATGGTTTCCAGTTACGTGGCAAGCAGGTCAAGGAACCTCGCACCATATATTATACATCTGTCACAGGAATATGGCAGACAGTATGGATTGAACCTGTCAATGACATTCACTTTTCTCGTGTCGTTTCTACTCCTGATTTTGACAACGGCATCCTTCGGGTCTTTGCTGCTACTACTGGCGAAGCTGATGATTGTACAGTCAATGTCAGCGTGATGTATGATGACGAACTCGTTACCTCTGTGTCTGGTACTGCATCCGATTCTATTGCCATTGATTTCCACGATGATTTCTATACGTGGACACCTGAGAATCCTAATCTTTACGACCTTCGCATTGAGTTGATGCGTGGTGAAGATACTCTCGATGTGGTGCAGAGCTATGCAGCTATGCGTAAGTACTCGTTCGGCAAGGATAGGAGTGGACGTAAGATTATGCTCCTTAACAATACGCCTGTGTTTATGTATGGTCCTCTTGACCAAGGCTATTGGCCCGACGGACTCTATACAGCACCTACCGACAGTGCTTTGTTGTTCGACATACAGAAGATAAAGGACTGTGGCTTCAATATGGTACGCAAACACCTCAAGGTTGAACCTGCCCGTTGGTACACGTATTGTGACCGTATTGGACTTATCGTGTGGCAGGATATTCCGAGTGGTGACTCTGCCATCGCGGTTGATAACCATCTCCCTACTAAGGTTCCTTATAATCTGCGTTCCGAAGAGTCTGCACAAGACTATATGAATGAGCTGAAGGACATTATCGACCAGTTGAATCCTTATCCTTGCATTAGCACGTGGGTATTGTTCAATGAGGGAGTAGGGCAGTTCAATACCAAGGAGATTGCCAGTTGGACCAAGGAATATGATCCTACACGCTATGTCAATGCAGCAAGTGGTGGCAATTATCATTATGCAGGTGACATACTTGATTCACATCATTATCCATCACCATTTATCTGTGTTTCGAGCCGTAACTATGTCCTTGCCATAGGTGAGTTCGGTGGACTCGGCTATGCTGCTGCTGGTCACACGTGGGGCAATTCTTTCTGGTCATATCAGAACTATGGTTCATTGTCACAGTTGCAGAAATACTATGAGATTTATACTTCATATCTCTACACCCTCAAGTATCAGGGGCTCTGTGCTGCCGTATATACTCAGCTCACTGACGTGGAGAATGAGATAAATGGTATCATGACTTATGACCGTAAAAAGATGAAGATGGATGAAGACGTTCTTTTTCGTATCAATCAGTTTGTCATCAATTCTTCATCCGAACAAATTGAATTGGCAGAAATGCAATAACAGATGGAAGAAAGGTTTGAAACGCTTTTCCTTATTACGCATGATATTCGTCTAATATACGCTTGTGTTTATACCCATATCTGATTCCCGTCGGATATGGGTATAAATGTAAAAAGATATGGGTGTAAAACCAGAAAGATATGGGTGTAAATCAAAAAAGATGTACCCCTGTGCTATCTGTATGTAATAGTGCTAATTATATTTGCTATGATTGCCTGTTATCCTAAGTGTCATATTCGGATATGAAAATGATACTTATTGCCGTTGTGGATTCTTAAATGAATGGTTGAAGTATTGACTAAGTACCGACGAACTACTGACTAAGTACTGACTATGAGCTTTCGTACAATTGTACGGCAAAGTTGTTTCTTTATTCCCTATGTGTTGAAAAGAAAATGTACCGAAGGCATAAACTTGACATCACAGATTAGAAATTGATAAAAGGTCATTCGTCCGTTAACTCCCTCTTAACTCCCATTAACTTCTCTTAACTCCCCATAGAATAGTATAAGCTGGTGACAGATTTTAGAAAAACAAGAGTTGATTTTTGCTATTTGTAAGAAGAAAGCTTGTTTTTTGATGTAAATTATTACCGAATGCTTTGCTTGCAACAAAAAAAAGTATAACTTTGCACTCCAAAATAAAACATAATGAATATGGATAGACTTTATATATTTGACACGACATTACGCGATGGAGAACAAGTCCCAGGTTGTCAGTTAAACACTGTAGAGAAAATTCAGGTAGCTCGCCAATTGGAATCACTTGGCGTTGATGTCATTGAGGCTGGTTTCCCTGTGTCAAGTCCAGGCGACTTTAATTCAGTGGTTGAAATCTCTAAGGCTGTTACTTGGCCAACTATCTGTGCGCTAACTCGTGCCGTACAGAAGGATATCGATGTTGCCGCTGAAGCCCTAAAGTACGCTAAGCGTGGACGTATCCATACTGGTATCGGAACTTCGGATTCACATATTAAATATAAGTTCAACAGTAACCGTGAGGAAATCATCGAGCGTGCCGTGGCTGCCGTTAAGTATGCCAAGAAGTACGTGGAGGATGTTGAGTTCTATGCAGAGGATGCCGGTCGTACTGACAATGAGTACCTCGCTCGTGTCATTGATGCTGTTACAAAGGCA
>JAEEGL016288154.1_pt1 | contig 10359 bp, 7 predicted proteins | sample 9134231 | NCBI WGS metagenome assembly JAEEGL01 (sample SAMN16246548, study PRJNA631951) | gut metagenome | biome: gut microbiome; feature: rumen; material: fiber-attached | host: Bos | place: Iran: Karaj | collected 2018-10
CTTTCTGATGACGATTTAATATCTTTTATAGAGATGGCCAACGTGAGTAATTATGGGTATATTGAGTCAATGGTTGATAAGAGATACAAAGATGTTAAATCTGGAAGTTATACTTATTTTGCTGAGAATGATATTATTATCGCAAAAATAACCCCGTGTATGGAGAATGGGAAATGTGGGATTGCTAATGGATTAACTAATGGTGTGGCTTTTGGAAGCACAGAGTTCCATGTAATTCGCTGCAATAGTAATTATTTACCAGAATTCGTGTTTGGCTTTCTTAATAGAGATAGCGTAAGACGTGATGCGGAAGGTAGAATGACAGGAGCAAGTGGTCATCGCAGGGTTCCAGTAGATTATTATGAGAATTTTGAGATTCCGAATTTGTCCCAAAAAGAGCAGAAGAAGGTAGTGGAGTTAGTATCTGCATATCAGAAGGAGATTGACGTATTAAGACAGAAACTCCTAGAAATAGATAGAAAAACAAGTGAAGTTTTTAAGAGTTTCATGTAAGCAACACCTATATTTCAAATTCTGTAAAGTTGAAACAAAGAACTTACTGCAAATCCCGACAGCCGATATTTTAAGAATTTAAGCCAAACTTAAGCCAATGTATGCAGCGATTCAAATTATTAATTGATTAGTTTGGTATCCGGCAAGGCAATGTTCTGAATAACCAAAAGCCATTATCACCTTTTGCAGAGTGATAATGGCTTTTAGTTTTAGAAAGAGTTAAAAAGTCTATAATAAAAAGCATACATTTGAAAACCTTAACACTGGTAAATTGCGTTTTATTGCATATTTCTTATATTTGTATCTTGCGTTTCATCAGAAGATATGATATAATACATAATGCGTAAGATAATAAAGAGGGGAGAATACCAATGGAGATTAAGAGAAAGATCTATAACAAGCTTCTTGAATGGAAGAAGAGTACAGCGGGCACAAAAGCTTTGCTTATAGAAGGTGCCAGACGTATAGGTAAATCGACCGTTGCAGAGGAGTTCGGGAAAAACGAGTACAAATCGTATATTCTGATTGATTTCAATAAAGCCGGCAAAAAGATTCGCGACCTGTTCGATGATTTTACGAATCCGGATATTTTCTTTCAGTCCCTATCCTTGGAATATAACACGCGCTTATTCAACCGTGAAAGTCTTATCATATTCGACGAGATTCAGAGATTTCCCAAAGCGCGTGAAATGATAAAATATTTCGTGGCGGACGGAAGGTACGATTATCTTGAGACGGGGTCACTGATTTCCATTAAGGAAAATGTCGAGGAGATCACCATCCCCTCCGAGGAAAGAAAAATCAGGATGTTTCCGCTTGATTTTGAAGAGTTTGCCTCGTATCTCGGGGAAGACCTTATTCTCGAATACATTTCGGATTGCTATGCGAAAAAGGTTCCGCTCGAAAGATCCTTCCATACGAAGGCTATGCGACTGTTTAAGGAGTATATGCTCGTCGGCGGAATGCCGCAGGCGGTGCTTGCTTATAAGAATAACGGACGCGATTTTGCAGCTGCAGATATTGAAAAAAGAGATATTCTTGATCTGTATCGCGACGATATCCGCAAAGCGGCGAGAAAATACAGATCCAAAGTTTCGGCGATATTTGAGAATATTCCCGCATATCTTTCCACCCACGAGAAAAAGGTTACGCTCGGCAATATCGACGCCGGAGCGACTTTCGATAAATACGATGAGCCCCTGTTTTGGCTTGACGATTCCATGATATGCAACCTTTGTTACAAATGCAACGATCCGAACGTCGGATTTGCGCTTAACAGGAACGATTCATTTGTGAAATGTTATCTTGGTGACACGGGGCTGCTCGTCAGTCTCGCATTCAGTGAGAACGAGCTTGCTGATAACAATTTGTACCGTCAGATAATGGACGGTAAATTATCCATAAATCAGGGAATGATCTATGAAAACGCGATCTCTCAGATGATCGCTGCAAAAGGAAAAAAACTGTTTTTCTATACGCGATACAGTGAAGAAAAGCACAGAAATGACATAGAGATAGATTTCTTGCTTTCAAACGAGAGTAAAACGAAGTTCAAGATCATGCCCGTTGAGGTCAAATCTGCGAAGAATTATTCCACGACGTCTCTCGACCGGTTTGAAGAATTGTATAAAAGAAGGATAAGCAAATCGTATGTTATCCACCCTAAAAACTTCGTATTGATGGATAACACTATAAAGATCCCGCCGTATATGTTTTTCGCCGTTGTTTGAAATGAAACATACGCGAATATCCACTCTGTAATTGACATTAAACAACAATTGTTATATAATGAAAAAAACAACCGAGAAAAAGAAAGGTTCTGCTATGGCTGCATTTATTAAAGCGGCGATCGATCTGGTGAAAAATCTGTCGCAGCTTTCCACGAAAGTCATTGAAGCGGGCGATCCCGAAAAATACGCGGACAACGTAGAAAAGCTTCATCAGGGAGTTGGAGAAAGCTATGATCTGATGCGCCGGATCATTGAGGACGATAAGACTCTTTCGACCGAAGAAAAGCTCGAGAGACTTAATCGGATAGCTATTGACGAACAGGCGGCGAAGGATCGCTGCGGAGAGGCGCTCAACGGTCACCGCGAAAAAACGGCTAAAATTGCGCTCGACGTGTTGCAGGGCTTTTTGACCTGCGGTCTCTCTTTTACGCCTGCTATCGTCAAGAAGATCAAGAGCGCATGGAACGAAAAAGATACGACTCCGTCGCTTGAAGCGGAATCCAAAGAGGATTTTCCGGTTTATATCGACGCCGACGCGATAGAGATAGAGGTTTCAGAAGATGATTCGGAAGATATTTCGGATGACGTTTCCGAAGACCTTTTCGACGGTCTTTCAGAAGACCGGAGCGGTATTTGAGCGCCGGAAAAGAATGAATAAACCGAACGAGCCTGCGGAGAATATCGGCAGGCTCGATGAGTATATTGGACTAAAAGAGGCAGGGATGGATATAAAAATCGAATCGGTAAGCTTTGACGGCGGATCAATGGATTTCTTCCGTTTCGGTACCGGAGAAAAAGCTCTCGTGATCGTTCCGGGACTGAGCGTACAGAGCGTGATGAACTCCGCAAAAGCGATCGCAGACGAGTACGCAGTCATGAAGGACGATTTTACGGTCTTTGTTTTTGACAGAAAGAAGGACGTGCCGCCTCAGTATTCTGTGCGGGAAATGGCGGAGGATACCGTGAGCGCGATCAGGTCGCTCGGACTTCGCGACGTCTGCCTTTTCGGCGCGTCACAGGGCGGTATGATAGTTCTTGAGATCGCCGCAAAATATCCGGACTTAGTCAAAAAAGCCGCGGTCGCCTCGACGCCGGTATCGGTTTCCGAAGAGCATTTCGGCGCCATAGAAGACTGGATCGGAAAAGCGGAGAAGTGCGACGGAGCCGGGCTGTATCTTTCTTTCGGCAGGTCGGTTTATCCCGCAGAAGTCTATGAAAAATACAAACCTGCGCTGCTGATGGCAGGAAACGGCATTACGGACTATGAGTTCAGACGGTTTATAACGCTCGCGAGGGCGGCTGAGGACTTCGATTTCACGCCTCGCGCGAAAGATATCCGCTGTCCCCTCTTTGTTGCCGCGTCAACTGACGACGGGATCTTCGGGGACGTAATCATAAAACAATTTAAGGAAGTTTTTGGGGACTTGTCGGGATTTGAATACCGCCTTTACGAAGGATACGGGCATGCGGTGTACGACACCGCCCCCGATTTCAGAGACAGGCTATACGGTTTTTTCATTCGATAAAGCGAAAAGGGAGGCAGATCATGGAATACGTAAAAGTTACGAAGGACAACATCGAAAAAGAGCACATATGCTGCGCGATATCGAACAACAACGACGTTCAGGTGTCGTCGAAAAAAGCGTGGCTCTCGGAGAGATTTGACGAGGGGCTCGTTTTCCTCAAGAGCGCGGAGCGCGGAAAATGCTTCATAGAGTATATCCCCGCGGAGTATGCGTGGTGCCCGATCGAGGCTGACGGATACACTTATATCGACTGTCTGTGGGTCTCCGGATCGTTCAAGGGACACGGCTATTCAAACGACCTTCTCGGAGAGTGCGCCGCCGACAGTAAAAACCGTGGCAGGCTCGGTCTTTGCATTCTCTCATCCGCAAAGAAAAAGCCGTTTTTAGCGGATCCGAAGTATCTGAAATACAAGGGATTTGAAGTCGCAGACGAGTCGGACTGCGGGATACAGCTATGGTATCTGCCGTTCGACAAAGGAGCGGTGGCGCCGAAGTTCAAAGAGTGCGCGAAGCATCCGCATATCGACGAAGACGGATTCGTTCTGTACTACACGAATCAGTGCCCGTTCAACGCGAAGTACGTGCCCGTCGTCGAAGAGACCGCAAAGGAACGCGGCGTGAAGTTCAGGGCGATAAAGATCGACAGTACGGAAGCGGCGCAGTGCGCTCCGACTCCGGTGACGACTTATTCTCTGTTTCGCGACGGCAAATTTCTGACAAACGAGCAGATGAACGACAAGAGGTTTTTAAAGCTCATTTCCGAATAATACTTGATAAATTATTTGTGAGGTGGCGTGATATGAAAATCGGGAAATTCATAATAAAGACAGCAATACTGATGCTCACGTTTACGGCGGTATTCGCGTTTGCGGGATGCGATGAAGAAGAGCCTGTCTGCGGCGGCACGACGGACAAGACCGATCATGACGCCCCGAAGGTGATCGAGTCAAAGGACATTACGAGCTTTTACGCCCGTTTCTGTCTTGTCGGCGAATGGACTCCGGGCAGGGAGAACTTGACGTACACGTTTGAAATAAAAGACGTGGACGGCGTCCTTACGGCGGCCGAACATGAAACGGGAGTGAGATCTCCCGCGGACAAGGAACTGCTCGACACGCTCCAGGGGATCATCGACGACGAAAAGCTGGTCGCAAAGAACGGCGTTTACAGAGTGACCGCAGGTCTGCCGCCGGAGTATCAGAAATGTAACGTTACCGTTAATTACGCCTCAGGGGAACGTCTGACATTCACCGAGAACAACGATCCGTACGCAGAGTGGGCGAAGAAGACTTATCTCGCGTTCGCCTACTGGTTTTCCGGGAAAGGGGACGACTCGCTCATACCTCCGGGCAGGACGGAAAAGATATCCGACATCTCCGTTGATTTTACCGAGAACGGCGAGCGCACTTTGTTTACAAGCCTGAACGTATCAGAAGATAAAGCCATTGACGGCGAAACGCTCCTGTTCGTGAAATTCGTCGACGACGCCGATACAAATGAAAATATTTCGGATGAGTACGCAAAGATCCCGGACGATCTGTGCGACAGGGTGACAGAGATACTGAACAAATACGATCTTCGCAAATACGACCCGTATTCGGTTCTCTACGATGAGGATCGGGACGACGAAGGAACGGAACAGGACGTTCTTATCCGGATAGGTTATGAGGGATCGACCGGCTTCTCTGTAGGGACGAGTGATCCCGACGAGAAAGAGGAGCTGCGTCCTCTGCTGAACGAACTTACCGCTTATTTCGACTCTCTGTTTGACCTTTCCGATTGATCCGGAAAAACATATAAAGAATTGTCCGGCGCTTTCCGCGGAAAGCGCCGGATTTTTCGCGGAGTTTTTCTAAAAGATATAGTAAAGTTTGTTATTTTGTGATAAAATCATATTATAAAAATATATGAGGGTCGAATATGCCTATTAAATTTGACAGAGAAAAAAAGCTTTTCACTATAACGACTAATAATACAAAATACGTGTTTACGGTAGAGCACGACAGGTATCTTGTTCATCAGTTCTACGGAAAAAAGAGCGCGAAGTACGAGACGTTCGGGCCGTATCCGGTCTCGTTCTCTCCGAACCGCAGGGATTGCGGCAACTCGTGGTCGCCGGACGTGTTTCCGCAGGAGTACTCGTTCTTCGGAAGCGGCGATTTCAGAACTGCGGCGCTGAAGCTCAGGGCGGCGGACGGATCGTGCGTCACAGATTTCAAATATTCGAAATACAGGAAATTCCGCGGCAGGGCGGAAATACCCGGCATGCCTTACGCCGAAGCGGACGGCAGGACGGAGACCCTCGCCGTCATACTGACCGACGACGTCACCGGGTGCGTGCTGACATTGTTTTACACGGTCTTTTACGACGAAGACGTGATAATGAGGAATATAAAGCTCGAAAATCGCGGCAAAGCTGACGTCAAGATCGAAAAATGCATGTCGCTGACCGTCGACTCATATATCCCCGGGTACGATATGGTATCTCTTTACGGCGGCCATTACTTTGAGCGCCGGTATCAGCGCGTACCTCTGCATCACGGTATGCAGTCGGTATATTCGCGCCGCGGCGCATCCTCTCCGCAGTACAATCCGTTCATCGCGCTTTGTTCAAAGAAGGCGACCGAGGAGCGCGGCGACGTATACGGCTTCAATTTCGTTTGGTCGGGCTCTTTCCTCGACGAGGCGGAAGTCGATCAGACGAATTTCACGAGAGTCCAGATAGGGCTCGGAGAAGAGAATTTCGGATATACTCTCGAGCCGGGGGAGAGCTTCACGTCCCCCGAGGCGCTCATGACGTATTCGTCCGCGGGATTCGGGCGAATGACGAGAAATTTGCACGATTTCACGAGGCGTCATATCCTGCCGCATCACTCTGCAAAGGCGCCGCATCCCGTCGTTCTCAACACGTGGGAGGCGTGCTATTTCAACATAGATGAAGAAAAGCTCGTAAAATTCGCAAAAGAGTCCGCGAAGGCCGGCATCGATATGCTCGTGATGGACGACGGCTGGTTCGGAGAGAGAAAGGACGACTGGGCTGCGCTCGGCGACTGGTATCCGAACAAAGAAAAGTTCAAGAACGGACTTGCGAGCTTTGCGAAGAGAGTGAAGGGCGAGGGCGTGTCGTTCGGCATCTGGATCGAGCCGGAAATGGTAAACCCGAACAGCGACCTTTACCGCGCGCATCCCGAGTGGGCGCTGTCCGTGCCGGGAAGAGAACCGTCGGAATCGAGACAGCAGCTCGTCCTCGATATGGCAAATCCCGAGGTGATCGAATACCTCAAGAGCACGTTTAGGACGGCGTTCGACGGGGTGCCGATAGATTATTTCAAATGGGATTTCAACCGTCACCTGTCCGACGTATACTCCCGCGCGCTTCCCCCGGAGCGTCAGGACGAGGCGTCGTTCCGCTTTCTGCTCGGGACCTATGAGCTCCTGCGCTGGTTTGCAAAGGAATATCCCGACGCCGTCATTGAGACCTGTTCCGGAGGCGGCGGACGGTACGATCTCGGCATGATGAAATACGGTTTTCAGATCTGGACGAGCGACAACACGGATCCGTACAGCAGAACGCTTATCCAGCGTTCGTCTCTCATCGCATATCCCGCCGCCACCATGTCGTGCCACGTATCGGATCCCGGAGGCGACCTTCGCTCCCTCGATTTCAGATACAAGGTGGCAGTCGGCGGCATGCTCGGGTATGAGCTGAATATCCTCGATATATCGGATGAGATAAAAGCGGAGATATCAAGGCAGGTAAAAGAATACAGATCGTTCGAGCACATAGTCCGCGAAGGGGATTACTTCAGTCTCGTCTCGCCTCATGCGGCGGATCACTCGTCGTATTACTATGCTTCAAAGGACAGAAGGGAGTTTCTTCTGTCCCTCATAGAAAAGAAAGACACCGAACCGGGTGAAACGGGACCTCTTAAAATAAAAGAAGCAGATCCCGCAAAGACGTACACGGAGAGCATTACCGGCAAAAAGTACTCCGGCAAGGAACTCAGATCGGGCATCAGGATTTTGCTGACCGGAATCCCCGATACCGCGTCGGTCATGTATTTTTCAGAGGATAAATGAGTTTAAGTTTTCATAAACCGGCATTGACCGTAAAGGATTCGCTCGATTTCACGAGCGGGAATCCGTATAAACTGATCATAAAATTTGCGCTGCCCATATTTATAAGTCAGGTCTTCCAGCAGCTCTATAATACCGCCGACAGTCTGATCGTCGGGCAGTTTCTCGGCACGGAGGAGCTCGCCGCGGTAAGCTCTTCCGGCAATTTGATCTTTATGATGATCAGCTTTTTCGAAGGGCTGTTCATGGGAGCGGGCGTTCTTATATCCCGCTTTTTCGGAGAGCAGAACAGAGAGGGCGTTTCGAAGGCGGTACACACGGACGTCGCCGTCGGTCTTATCAGCGGCGCGGTGCTGACTGCCGTCGGCATGGTCTTCACCCCCGTCTTTCTGACGTGGATGAACACGGATCCCGACGTGCTCCCCTTAGCGGTACAGTATTTCAGAACGTTCTTCGGCGGCGCGGTCTTCCTTGTCATGTATAACGTGTGCCGCGGTATCATGATGGCGGTCGGAGACAGCAAAAGGCCGCTGATATATCTTATGACCTCGTCTGTCATGAACATACTTCTCGACCTCTTGTTCATCGGCGTCTTCAGGTGGGGAGTCTGGGCGGCGGCGCTCGCGACGGTCATGTCTCAGATGACGAGCGTCGTCCTCTGTCTGACGCATCTTATGAGAAAAGGCGGCATCGTATCCATCAACGTTAAAAAGATACGTATACACCGTGACATGTTCAGAATGATCGTCAAATACGGCCTCCCCTCGGGAGTGCAGAATTCCGTCATAGGGTTTGCGAATATAATCGTTCAGTCGCAGATCAACGTATTCGGAAAGTTCGCGATGGCAGCATATGGCGTACACGCAAAGATAGAGGGCTTTGCTTTCCTGCCCATCATGAGCTTCAACATGGCGATAACGACGTTCGTCGGGCAGAATCTGGGGGCAGGAAACCACGAGAGGGCGAAGCGCGGAGCGAGATTCGGCATTCTCTCCGCGGTCGTCATAGCGGAAGTCATAGGGGTGATAAGCTATTTCGCATCTCCGTATCTTGTCGCAATGTTCGACGGCACAAAGGAGGTCGTCGAGTTCGGTGTGAGACAGGCGCACACGGTCGCGCTGTTTTACTGCCTGCTCGCCTTCTCGCACGCTGTCGCCGCGGTTTGCCGCGGCGCGGGGAAGGCACTCGTTCCCATGGCGGTCATGCTTGCGGTCTGGTGCGTGATCAGAATAACGTATATTCTTATCGTGATGAAAGTCTCGGGAGATATAGGATACGTCTATATGGCGTACCCGATCACGTGGGCGATAAGCTCGGTTATTTATTTTCTGTATTACCGCTTCTCCGACTGGGTACACGGATTTGAAAAAAAGAAACCGGTGAAAAAGGAATCGTCAAATGGATAGATTGGAAATGCTGTACGACACCCTTGCGATAACGGAGAGGGGGTATTACGTCAAATACGGCAGAAAAGTGCCGCTGAAATACGGCGGAGAGGTACACTCCGGGTCGGTCGTTATCCTTCCCGATGAAATAGACGGAATAAAGAGGGCAAGCGTCGAACACTGCGCTGTTATGGGAAGATGCTCTTACTGCTGCGAGAACACAGACTCGTACGCTATGGCGCTTAAACTGAACGCGCAGAAAGGGCATGAAACGCGAGGGACGCGCGATGAGATCCTTGTTTTGAACTTTGCCAATCCGGTGAATCCCGGCGGAGGAGTCAGGCACGGCGCACGCGCGCAGGAGGAAGACCTTTGCAGGACGAGCACTCTTCTTGCGTCGCTCGAAAGCGAAGGAGCCGCGCCGTATTATGAATATAACAAAAAGCTAGATCCGTACATTGGGAGCGACGCGATCATCATCACGCCGTGCGTCGAGATAATTAAAGACAGGAGCGGAGAACTGCTCGACGAGCCTGTCACGGTATCGGTCCTCACTTGCGCCGCGCCGTTATACTTCGCGGTAAACCGGGGCACGGATGAGGAGGAATACCTCAAGATCTTTTACGGCCGTATAGACGGGATCCTCAAGTGCGCCGCGTATTACGGGTACAGCCGTCTGGTGCTCGGCGCTTTCGGCTGCGGCGCGTTCGGAAACGACGCGTCCGTCGTGTCCGATATGTTCTACCGGGCGCTCAAGGAATTCGATTACTGCGGCAACAGGGAGTGCGACCTTTTCGACAGCATCGCATTTGCTGTGCTCGACCGATCTGAGAGCCGTTACAATTTCAATGAATTCAGCAGAAATTTCAAGAACTTCTACAAGGACCGGGACGACGCACAGCGCCGAGACGCCGAGAATAGGATCGCGGAGCGGGAGAAAAAGTACCTCGATAAGATAAGGGGATGTATTTTCGGCGGAGCCGCAGGCGACGCTCTCGGATATCCGGTCGAATTCATGACTTACGATGAGATAGTCTCCCGTTACGGAAAGAACGGGATCACCTCATATTCCCGTTGCCGCGACGGGGTCGCCGAGATATCGGACGACACTCAGATGTCGCTTTTCAC
>JAEEGL017059739.1_pt1 | contig 10359 bp, 6 predicted proteins | sample 9134231 | NCBI WGS metagenome assembly JAEEGL01 (sample SAMN16246548, study PRJNA631951) | gut metagenome | biome: gut microbiome; feature: rumen; material: fiber-attached | host: Bos | place: Iran: Karaj | collected 2018-10
AACAAGGTTCTCCGGAATTCACCAAATCTCCGATTTGGGCTGAATTGCGAGAGGTTCTTATTACGAACATTAGTAAGTAACAAGGTTCTCCGGAATTCACCAAATCTCCGATTTGGGCTGAATTGCGAGAGGTTCTTACACCCCGGTATTAAAACTATATTTTTCAACTAATCACGCTGTTTATCATACAACCGCGCGATTTATCCTGCGTATTATATCATATATTTTTATTATTTTCAATAGATTTCAAAACTCATTCCGTCGTTTCGGCGGGCATATTCCCGGATTCCCATTTTTTGATATAATTATCCGGCATTAATTCATAATCCCGGTACGGATGTATCCGCGCCATGCTAACAACATCCCCGGCATTCAGGATGTACTCAGAACGCCGGGGGGGATTTTCAATAATTGTCTTATTTTTTCTTTTTCTTCTTCAGCTGCTCACATGGTTTCCGACAAGCTTTTTGAAGTGCTTTCCCTTGTGTTCATAATCCTTATAAACATTATAACTTGAGGCGGCGGGGGAGAGCAGGCAGCTCTTTCCCTTTTCCGTCAGGGCAAACGCCTTGTTGACCGCCGAATCCATATCTTCAGCAAGGATTATGTTTCCGTCATATCCTCTGTTGGCAAGCTTTGTGCATATCTGTCTGCCGGTATCCGGAATCCCGATTAAATTCGGGATTTTCTTTTTATAGAGATAGTTTTCAAAATCATCCAGGTCAACGCCGACCGGCATTCCGCCGAAAATAAGCGTATTCACATCCTCCAGCGCCTCAATGGCGCAGATTGTCGCCTGAGGTATGGTCGCTATCGAGTCGTTGTAAAATTTAATTCCCTCAAAAGTGCCGACATATTCAAGCCGGTGCTCAATGCCTTTGTAATCGATAATTGCGGCGCAGATTGTCTCGTCGCCGATTCCGAGACGCCTTGCGGCAGCGGCGGCAAGAAAGGCGTTTTTGATGCTGTGATTGCCGAGCAGAGCGTCATTCTGCTCAAACGCCTCATAGATTCTCTCATATCCGCTAATATCCGAAGCAACCTTTATAACCGTTGACGGAATATCGGCGAAATTGCAGTAGCCGTCATAGCTCTGCGAAGCGTTGCAGATAAAATAATCCTCCGCAGTCTGATGTCTGACTATATTGAGCTTCGCGGTAACATAACCGGTGAAGCCGTTGTGATGCTCAATATGTTCGTGATATATATTGGTAAGCACGGCTATATGGGGCGAAGCCGTTGTGAATTCAAGCTGTCTTGAAGACATTTCCACTATCGCGATATCGGGCTGCTTGTCTTCAAGCGCGTCAAGCGCGGGAAGGCGCACATTGCCGACAAGGATGGCGTTTTTGCCCGCCTTTTTCACCATATCGTAAAGAAGCGTGGCGACTGTGGTTTTACCCTTTGTGCCTGTTACGCCGACACAGATGCAGTCCGAATACTTGAGAAACAGGTCAGTCTGGCAGGTGATGATAATATCTTTCGGCAGGATGTATTCCGCGAGCGAGATTCCCGGAGTTTTAATGATTACATCGTAATCACGGAGGCAGTCGATATAGTTTTTGCCGGAATAAAGCTTAACGCGGCTGTCATTCAGTTCAATCTGCTTGATGTCGCTTATGCCTATTTCCTTTTTCGGCAGGTGGCGCCTGATTATGTCATAGGTCGACCTGCCCTCTCTGCCGAAGCCGAGTATGAGCACCTTGTGACTGTTTATAAACTCAATAAAATCACTGAACATATTTTTCACCCGAAAGGGCTGTCGCGTCAAGACTGCGGCAGCCCGTATAATATCACTGATATCTTACATATTTGATTGTGAAGCACTCGGATTTAATGGACCTGCCGAGCAGATTCTCTCTGAATTTATTTCCGCTCATCGCAACGCCGCACACATTGATCTGGTCGACATAGCCGATTGCGTTGCTGTAGGCGCCGTCGTGATACAGAATTCTGAGCCAGGTTGACGGGTCGTTATTCAGCTCCGCCCTGTCGCCGCAGACAGCCCTGATAAGGTTTCTCATACGGTCCGTTGTGAATTCGGCAGTGCTTATTTCAACCGTTTCGGGGCTTGTGACTCCGCCGTTGAGATATGGCAGGCTCATGCCCCAGACAGATTTGGAGGAAGCGGTCTTGCCCGCGACCGACGCGCAGTATACGGTGTTTGCGTATTTGCCGTTATAGCTTACATAGACGGCGTGAGGCTGCTCATCCTCCGATTTTATGTGAAGCACTTCAAAGACAGCCTTTTCAACCTGAGTTCCTTTGTAGCTGAAATACGGGTCAAAAGCCTGGTTTGAGTTAAAGCTGTTATACATACCGAATGTATAGGCGGCTATTGCCTGTGCCTTCAGCGCCTCATAGGGGGAATTCTGACCTATTTCGGGCTTCACCGTCCTGCAGAGGAAGGCGACAAGCGTCATCGTGACGCCCTGCCTCGTGACCTCAGCCGGAGTGTTTTTATCAACCATGAGGGTTGTTCCCTGATAGTAGTGAGTCAGAATTTGATTGCAGGTCCAGCCCTTGTTCGCGTAGGCAATCGCGCCGCGCTGACTCATCCCGACTCCGTGACCGTATCCGTAGCAGGTGAAGACGAATTTGCCCTGTACCTGTTTTTCGGTGTTTCCCTGTTCCGAAGAGGCTTCGGCGGTTGTTTTTGCTGTTGTGGAGCGGGCCCTTGTGGTCCTCTCTCTCGTTGTCAGCTCTCTCACCGATCTTCCGGCGGATGAGCTTGATTCCCCGCCCTGTTCGGTTACGGATGTGATATCGGTATCGTCCTCAACGGAAGATAATTCAACATTTCCGGCTTTTTCCGGGGATTCAATCGTGCTGTCAATTCCCGCGAGAATCGAAGATATCGCGCTTGATACCGTTGAGGCAACCTTAGCGGCGCCCGTGGACGATCTGATATTTTCTATTATACCGGAGGCGTCGGTGGTAAACTGACCGTTTGCCGCGTTTGTGCGCACACCGCCTCCGCTGTAGGTGGTATTGATTTCGTCAAAATGCTCCGAATCTTCGGCACTCTCGTCAAACACGGGAACTACCTCGCCGAATTCATCGCCGAAATCCGTTTCTTCCGCTTCGGTTTCGGTTACTTCGGATGTAACGATATCTGCCGATGTGCTTTCGGAAGCGGGCTTGTTTCTGCTTATGCTGCTTCTGAAAACCGCTATGCCCGCACCCAGGCAGATAAGGGCGGCGATAGCCAGGCAGATTATTACAATAATGAGAGGCTTTGAACTGTTTTTTGCGGGTTTCATATCGGGAACCCTGACTCCGCTCTCAACACTTTCCGAGAGAATTTCAAGCAGCCGCATCGTGGCTACCTTTGCGGTTTCGGATTTTTCTTCGCCGTCAAGAGCGTGTATAACCTCTATCCTCGCGGCGTTTTCATCCGCAACGGCTATTGTGATGTTGCCCTCGTCATCTATGCCGGAAATGGCGGTTCCGTAATCCGCGAGAGATAAATCGCGGGCTTCCTTTGCCGCGTCCGCGGTGTATCTGATTTTTTCTTCACCGTCGTTTTTCTCCGGCTCAACGGGGATAAACACCGAATCACCGATATTCGCGTTTTTGGCAACATTGAAAACAGCTTTTGAGAGGCCGTAATCGGATACTCCGACGGTTTTGCCGCTCTGCTGTATTTTCTGAAGATACTCCTCAATTATCTCGGTGTCGCTTTTGTCACCTTTTGAGAAGTCGGTTGCGCCGTTTTTCAGTGCCGCTTTTACTGTTTCAATGTCAAGCGGCAGCAAAACGACCTTTGCTTTTTTGAAATCAAATGAGATTCCCGATCTGAGTCCGTCGGCGGACGGATAGACAGCTGCTCCCGAGGGAACGGCAGTCTCCGCCTTGTATTCCTTGGAGCCTGCTTCAAGCAGGTTGCCGAGCTTTGCGGCTATCGCTTCGGAATACTCGATTTTTGATGAAAAAGCTTTCATCAGAAGAAGTTTTATCCTGTTGAATCTCGCGGCGTCTGCAATAACAACCGCGTTTTCGCCGATAACGGCGGATTTACACGCGAGTTTTACGGCTTCGCCTGCCGACGCATATTTATATGCGCCCGATATTTCAGACCTTCCGGATATTTCGGAATAAATGACACTTGCCGGAACGGCAGCTTCTTCCTCTCCCGGAAGGTACAGATTGAGTTTTGCGCTCATAAAAATCACCCCTGTTAAGCGGATTCACGAAAGCCCTGTCCGGGTTTCGTTTCGATAAGACGGGTTCTCCGATCAGCTGTTCGGGCTCCATCTTGAATCGTCCGCGTAAGGATTGGTCTTTTTGTTTGCGTTATACCACGCCTGCGGATATTTCGGATTGTCGTTGTTGCTTGCCTGCGATGTGTCGGGCACTGCGCCCTCACCGTCTCTCTTGAGCCTCGCGATTATTACGAGACGGGCACCGTCAAAATCGTAGCAGCAGGTGGAAAGAGTGAGAATTTTATCGCTTGAAATAATATCAACGCCGGTGCTGTAAAATTTCCTCTTGTCAACTTCATTTATGTATTCCATAAACTTGCTCTCGGTAATGTCGAGCCAGTTGTATGTGAACATATATCCGTTATCCTGCGAAGGAAGTGAATTTGTAATGAACGCCGCATAAACGAACCAGGAATAATCACCGTAAATGGTGTTGCACTCGATGACAGGCGACTTCTTATACGCGCTGAGATATCTGTAATCCTCAAGCTTGCCGAAAATCAGGTCATCATAATGCATATTGTGACCGTATATCACCGTGTTTCTCGGCAGATTCTTATAATCCTTTATACGGTAGTCAAAGAAAGGCACGCCGTATTGAGTGCGTTTCTTGTAAATGTTTCTGTGCAGATAGAAATCGTTATTGTCCGCGTGGGCTATCGGCAGGTCTATCTCAAGCCCGGGTATCGAAATCCATCCTCTCAGGTCGCTGTTTATATCATAGAGCTTCTTATATTTTGCGAGCATACCGGCGGGATATTTTGATTCTTCCTGCGCGACAGTCTGCCCTGCGTTTTCCGCAGGCGACTGAACAACGATTTTCTGCACCTCGGACTGATGCTTTTTGAACATCATCGGCTCAAAAATATAGGTTTTTGCGAGGAATGCCGAGCTTACAACTATGGTTATAACGGAAATGACGAGCACGATTTTTCTGATGATTTCACTTGTTTTCGGGTTTTTGCCCTCGGCTATTTTTCTGTCAATCTTCGCTCTTCGTTTCTCTTCTTTTGTAAGCTTTCCGTCATCCTCGATTATTTCCACCGGCACATTGCCGACCGTTCTGCCCGTGCCTGTGCCCGAGAGCAGATCGTAAACCTGAATGGGCGGCTCGTTCGAGACGCTTGAGGCAGCGATTTCAACCGCGCCTACGGGCTCTGCCGGCAGGGTTACGGTAAACGGTTCCTTCTTTCTCATGGGAATACCGTTTTCCTGCGGTACGGCGGCTGCAGGCGGCGCCTGAGGCGCTTTTTCCTGAGGAGCGCTCTCCTGCGGTTCGGGTTCATCGCCCAGCAGAGCGGCAAGCTCTGCCTCAAAGCCGGCGGCATGTATGTCTACATCCGGGGCTTTCTTTTTGGGCTTTGCCGGCGCCTGCGGTTCCGGCTTCGGCTGAGGAACAGCGGGTTTTATTTTTTCATTTTTTTCGATATCCGAAAGAATACTGTCAAATTCTGCCTTGTTGTCGGTGTCGGCTTTCAGTTTTTCAATCATTGAAAGCAGTTCTTCTTTTCCGACCTCCGGCGCAGTGCCTGAACCCTGAGTTTCTTTTTTTGCGGGCTTTGAGATTTCAATGTATTCCTCGGGGCTCATCCACATATCACCCGCGGGCGAGGGAGTCTTAACCGCCGGTCCCGAGCTCATGATGTCATCCATCAGGCTCTGAATCTCGTTTTCGAGACTCTGCTCGGTCTTTTTGATATCCTCCCGGTAGCCTTCATCCAGGGGTTTACTTTCATCTTTACGGTCGAGAAAATTCCCGATATCGATTTCGGTTATTGCCTCTTCATCGCCGAGGCTGCTGATACCTTCGGGTGTTCCCGTTGATTTGTTTATTTCGTCTGCCATATTTCCTCCGATACTTGATGCTGGAATTCATATGTTGGATTTATAATAATTCCGGTTAGTCCGCGCTCGGCTCCCATTTTGCCGCATTTGCATAGGGGTTGGTTTTGCCGTTTCTCGTGTACCATACCTGAGGTCTGCGGTAATCCGGATTATCTTTAACGAGAGAAGTGTCTATGCTTTCATCCTCGCCTTCGTGAATCAGTCTGCCAAGCACAACGAGCCTTGTGTCAACGCTTTTGCCGAGATCGTAAATACAGGTTGAGAGTGTGATGACTTTATCTGTCGGTTCAAGCGACACTCCGGTTTCATAGAGCGCGCGCTGTTTAACCTGTTCGATATATCCCACCATATTGTTATCGGACATATCGGGGTAAATGTAATTGAAGAAATAGCCCGCGTCATCGCTCGGATTAACGGCGGAATAGAAAACCGCGCAGATTTTGAAGGTGTATTCGCCCTTGAGGGTGGAGTACTTTATAATCGGATTATTTTTGAAATGATCCGGGTTTCTGTAATCATAGAGCGAGCGGAAAGCCTGCTTGGGAATATTGTCGGATTTGCCGGTTGTGTGACCGTGAATGACGGTATTCTTCGAAAGGCCGCCCGTATTGTCACAGCGGTAGTCTAGGAAGAGGCTCCCGTAAAGTCTGCCGGTTGTCTCATAGGTTCTCGTTTCATAGAAATCATAATAGAGATATCTGTCGTTGTTATCCGCCCAGAGCACGGCTGTGTCAACCTCGGTGCCGGGTATTGTGAGCCAGCCGACAAGATTTTTGTTAACGGAATACGCCTGCTTCATGGAAGGAAGGATTCCCTCCGGGAATTCGGCTGATTTATAATTGTTTGAAACCAGTTTCCCGAGCTTTTCGGAAAGAACATTTGTGTTTGTTCCCTGCGCCACTGTATATTGAACTTCGCGCTCGACTACCTTTATCTGCCTGGGCATGAAATTGATTACGGTCAGAGCCGCAAAAACAAGCGCCGCAGCTGCAAACACACAGCTTAAAACTGTAAATAACTTGCTGTTTTTCATATTTTTACTCCGTTGTCAGATACTTCTTTATAAGATTCAGCGCTCTTGAAGCCGCTGTATATCTGTTATAATCCCTGTCATTTCTGCCTGTTTCGATTTTTTCGCACATTGAGCTGTCTTCCGCGCTCAGTGCAACGAAAATCAGACCGGGCGCCTTGCCCTCTTCATCCGCATCCGGTCCGGCGAAGCCCGTAACCGAGATGCCTATATCCGCTCCGCTCCTGAGACGGATTCCCTCCGCCATCTGAGCTGCGGTCTCTCTGCTGACAGCTCCGTATTCTTTTAAAGTTTCAGGTTTAACGCCGAGCTCGCGGATTTTAACCTCGTTTGAGTAAGTGATTACTCCGTGTCTGAATACGGCGCTCGCGCCGGGTATATCCGTAATCCTCTTGGCTACGAGACCGGCTGTGCAGCTTTCGGCGGTCGCAACGGTGAGCCCCGCTTTTTTGAGCATCGGAACCACCGTGTCCTCTATATTTTTACAGTCGATTCCGTAGATGTATTCCCCGATTTTGTCTTTGATTATCTTAATGACCTCCCGGGTCATCTCCTCGGCTTTTTCAGCGGTATCCGCTTTTGCGGTGACTCTGAGGAACGCTTCGCCTATCTTGCAGTAGGGGGCAACCGTGGGATTTTCACCGCAGAGCAAACCGGCAAATTCCTCCGCAAGTCTGCTCTCGCTGATTCCGATTGTCCTGACCTCGTGAGAGACTATCGCTCCCCCGCGGTACTCGCTCAGATAATCAGCGACCCTGTTTTCAAAAATTTCAGCCATCTCATAGGGCGGGCCCGGCAGCAGGACGAGACATTTGCCGTCTTTTTTCATACCCATACCGGGGGCTGTGCCGTGTGTGTTTTCGAGCACGGTTCCGCCCTTGGGCACCATCGCCTGCTTCAGGTTGCTCTGCGGCATTTCGACGCCTTTGTTTCTGAAATAGGCGGTAATCTTTTCTGCCGTAGCCTCATCATATTCAAGCTCAAAGCCGAATTCCCTGCAGCAGATTTCCGCCGTTATGTCATCGGGAGTCGGCCCGAGGCCGCCCGTGGCTATGACTATATCGCTCCTTGAGAGAGCTGTCCTGACGGCTCCGGCAAGTCTTTCGGGGTTATCGCCCACGCTTGTGTGATAATAGACGGCGATGCCCATATCCGCCAGATGCCGCGAAAGGTATTGAGTGTTTGTGTTGAGTATGTCGCCGAGCAGTATCTCGGTACCTACAGATAAAATTTCGCAAATTGCCATAATATATCTCTTTTATAAAGCGCGCCTGATTCAGTCAATCACAACGAGGCGCGCGGTTTCAGCCGCCCGCTCGACCATCGGTTTCCAGTCAAAAGCCTGCTCCGCCTTTTCGACATAGTCGAGGGTAGGTCTTGTTTTGGGATGTTTCGGCGTAAATACCGTACAGCAGTCCTCATAGGGGAGTATTGACAGGTCGAATGTGTCTGTCTTATTGCGCGAGATTTCTATAACTTCATCCTTATCCATACCTATGAGAGGTCTGAATACGGGAATTTCACAAACCTTGTCTGTGCAGATGATTGCCGGCAGTGTTTGGCTCGCGACCTGGCCCATGCTCTCACCTGTTATGAGAGCGCCGGCGTTATCTTTTGCGGCGATAATCTGAGCAGTTCTCATCATCATACGCCGCATAATGACGGTGAATATATCTTCGGGGCAGTAATCTTTGATGCTTTCCTGTATTTCCGTAAAATGAACCACTTTAAGATTGATTCTGCCCGAAAATTTTGCGATTTTTGAAAGGAGAGAATGAACTTTCTGCTCCGCTTTTTCTCCCGTATAAGGCGGAGAGGCAAAATGCACTGCCGTGAGCGAGAGGCCTCTCTTTGCCATCATATATCCCGCTACGGGGCTGTCTATACCCCCGGAGATAAGCAGGCACGCTTTCCCCGCCGAACCGGTCGGCATACCGCCTGCGCCTTTTATCTGCCTGCCGTGGATATACGCGTATGTATCTCTGATTTCAATGTTGACAACGGCATCGGGGTTGTGAACATCAACGGAAAGATGAGGGAATTTTTCAAGCAGATATCCGCCCGCCTGCGCGCAGATTTCGGGTGAAGTGAGCGGGAATTTTTTATCGGATCTCTTTGCCTCAACCTTGAAAGTCGATGCGCATTCAAGCTCTTCCTCAAGGTATTCCGCGGTTTTGGAAAGTATGGTTTCAAAATTCTTTTCACAGGCAGCCGCTCTTGAGAAGGCGGCGATTCCGAATATTTTTCCGACCGCCTCAGCGGCGGCGTCAAGGTCGGTCTCTTCGCTTTCGGGCTCTGCTATGACCGTTGACTGCTGAACCGTAAAGCTGAATTTTCCGATTGCGGAAAGCCGGTGTTTCATATTTTTGATGAGCATATCCTCAAAGGTTCTTCTGTTGAGTCCCTTGAGAGCGAGCTCTCCGTTTTTTATAAGCAATACTTCTTTCATCGGGTGTTCCTTATCTCTTTTTTGCCAAGAGAAATCATATCTGCAAGATAGTCAATCTCTTCCTTTGTCGTGAATCTTGAAAAGCTGATGCGCAGAGGTGATTCCGCTCTTTCATAACCGATACCCATCTCGGTGAGAACCCTGCTCTTTTTGCCCTTTGAGCAGGCGGAGCCGCTCGAAACGCAGATTCCTTTAGATGACAGGAAATTCAGCATCGGCTCGGATTTGACTCCCAATACCGAAACATTAGTGATATAAGGCAGGGCGTCGGAGGGCGAGTTGACGACAATGCCGCCTTCGGCTTCAAAGAGCCCGAGCATATAATCACGCAGGGCGATAATTTTTTCGTAGTCTTTCTTTATGCCGGTGAGAGCGCCGGCCGCCGCGCCGAATCCCGCAATCGCGGGCATTGCCTGGGTGCCCGGCCTGAGCTTTTTTTCCTGCTCGCCGCCGTATACCCGCGGCAGAAGAGAAACGTTTTTGCCGACATAAAGAGCGCCCGCGCCCTTGGGCCCGTGTATTTTATGTGAGCTGATGCTCATCATGTCAACGCCGAGCGATTTCGGATTAATCTCAAGCTTGCCGTATGCCTGAACCGCATCGCAGTGAATAAGCGCGGGAGATTTTGCCCTTGCCGCGGCTCTTCTGAGAGATTTTACGGGCATCACGGTGCCGACCTCGTTATTGACATACATCATTGAGATGAGAATTGTATCGGAATTTACAGCTTGGTATAAATCCTCTTCGCTGATTCTGCCGGATTCATCAACCGGAAGAAAGACCACATCAAAGCCGTCTTTTTTGAGCGCGTTCATCGTTTCGTAGACACT
>JAEEGL010130626.1_pt1 | contig 10358 bp, 8 predicted proteins | sample 9134231 | NCBI WGS metagenome assembly JAEEGL01 (sample SAMN16246548, study PRJNA631951) | gut metagenome | biome: gut microbiome; feature: rumen; material: fiber-attached | host: Bos | place: Iran: Karaj | collected 2018-10
ACCCTCCTGACCATCTCCCTGTGGATGCTCAAGCACCACAAGGCGTGGTGGGTCACCTTCTTCCCGATGGCCTTCATGTTCGCGGTCTCCTCCTACGGCCTCTACCTCCTCTGCACCGGCTCCTGGAGCGCGGGCAATCCCCTCCTCGGCACCGTCACGGGCATCCTGCTGGCCCTCGCCGCCGTCCTCCTGCTCCTCGCCATCTGCCGCTTCTTCCAGGCCCGCCGCGCACGCTCCTGACCGCCCCCCCGATGCCCGCCTCCTTCCAGTTCCCCATCTTCCTCGCTCCCGTCTACAAGGACTACATCTGGGGCGGCGACCGCCTCATCACCGACTTCCACCGCCACCTCCTCCCCGGCCGCTACGCCGAAAGCTGGGAGATCGCCGACCACCCCGACGGCCGCACCCCCATCCTCACCGGCCCCGCCGCCGGAAAAACCCTCTCCGAGGCCATCGCCGCCCACGCCGCCGACCTCCTCGGGCCCGCCCACGCCCATCTCGACCGCTTCCCCCTCATGGTCAAGATCATCGACGCAAAGGAGACCCTCTCCGTCCAGGTCCACCCCGACGACGCCACCGCCCCCCTCGTCGGCGGCGAGGCCAAGTCCGAGATGTGGGTCGTCCTCTCCGCCACGCCCGACGCCCACATCTACTCCGGGTTCCGCCCCGGCGTCACCGAATCCGACTTCCGCAAGGCCCTCGCCGAAGGAACCGTCCCCGGCCTTCTCCAGCGCTACCCTGCCCGCCCCGGCATGGTCTTCCACACCCCCGGCGGACGCATCCACGCCATCGGGGCCGGCTGCCTCCTCCTCGAAATCCAGCAGGACGCCAACACCACCTACCGCCTCTACGACTGGGACCGCCTCGGCGCCGACGGCCGCCCCCGCCCCCTCCACATCGAAAAGGCCATGCAGGTCATCCGCTGGGACGACACCGCCTCCCCCGTCGCCACCATCCATCCCGAGCTCCCCCTCGCCGACGGCGCCACCCAGCGGCAGCTCCTCGACACCCCCCACTTCCACGTCGAGGAATGGCGCATCGACCACCCCGTCTCCCTCACCCTCCCGGGCGACACCTTCCACATCTTCTTCCCCATCGACGCCCCTCTCCGCCTCAAGGTTCCCGGCGAACCCGCCATCATCCTCCCCCGCGCCCGCACCGGACTCCTCCCCGCCGCCTGCCACTCCCTCGAACTCCGCCCCGCCGCCGAATCCTCCCCCTCCATCCGCCTCCTCTCCGCCACCCTCCCGCCCGCCAAGTGAGCCGGTTTTCCGGCTTTCCGGCTTTCCGGCCCGGAATCCCGCCCGCCCCCCTCCCCCTCCCCTTTTCTTCCCCCACAATTCTCTGCTGTTTTACGGTATTTCATTGGCTTTTTCCAACTTTTCTTCACCCCATCCCTCCGCGCGTCAGCGCGCCCCTTTTGCCCCTTTCTGTCCTTTTGTGCTCCCCTCCCTTCGGCCCTCCTCCCGCCCTTGGCCCCCCTTCTCGCCCTCCGCGCGTCAGCGCGCCCCTCTCGTCACTCGTCACTCGTCACTGGGGCGGCCGTTCCGGCCACCCCGAAATCCTGCTTTCCATCCGCCGCGGAATCTGCTTAAATTGTCGGCAGGAGGTCATGCCCCCGTCTTGGAACCCCATTCCACCCCCCTATCAGAAGGAACCCCATGAAAAAGCTCATCGCAGCCCTCGTCCTCGCCGCCGTCCTCCTCCCGTTCGTCCCCGCCGCGGCCCTCGCACAGGACCCGCCTCCGCCCAATCCGCCGGCCGCGGAGGAAGCGGCCGCGCCGAAGACCCAGTCGCTGCTGGGCATCATCAAGACCGGCGGCTGGGCGATGTGGCCGCTCGGCGCGTGCTCCGTGATGCTGGTGACCTTCATCGTGCTCAACATCCGCATGGTGAGCCGCGGCAACCTGATGCCCGCGTCGGTGGTCGCGCCGATCCGCTCCGCCGCGGCGCAGCATGACGTCGGCCAGATGTACTCGCTCTGTCAGTCCTCCCCCTGCCTCTTCACCAAGGGCCTGATCCCGGGCCTGCGCAAGCTCAACCCCGACGACCCGGCCGCCTCCAAGCAGGACATGGAAGGCGCCATCGCCGAATCGGTCGGCCGCGAGGAGGCGCAGGTCTCCTTCTGGCTCAACTTCCTCTCGCTGATCACGGGCGTGTCCCCGATGATCGGCCTGCTCGGCACGGTCTCCGGCATGATCGGGGCCTTCCAGAAGATCGGCGCGGGCGGCATGGGCAAGCCCGAGCTCCTGGCCGACAAGATCGGCGAGGCCCTCATCACCACCGCCACCGGCCTCTGCATCGCCATCCCGGCCATGTTCGCCTACTTCATCTTCCGCAACAACCTCTCCCGCATCGTCCGCGACGCCGAAGGCGAATACTCCGCCATCCTCGACTCCCTCACCGGCGCCGGCGACCTCTTCGCCGAGGCCGAGGCCGACTCCTCCGAGGTCACCAAGGCCTAGCCCCGCCCCGCGAAAACAGCTTTCCATACTATGGAAACATGTTTCCAGCTCCCCGCAAAACCCTTTTCCATTGTATGGAAACATGTTTCCGCGCCCCCCGGCGCCCCGCCATCCCTTCAATCCCTTCCATCGCTTCCATCCCTTTGACCCCGCACCCCTGAGCCCGCCATGAAACTCCGTAAAGTCGAAGAACCGGTCTGCGAGATGGACATGACGCCCATGATCGACTGCACCTTCCAGCTCCTCATCTTCTTCATGGTCGCCGCCTCCATGTCCAAGGTCGACCAGACCCCCGAGATCCACCTCCCCATCGCCCCCAAGGCCGCCAAGCCCGAGGAGGAGGACCTCCGCGGCCGCGGCACCATCAACATCGCCCCCATCGGCACCCCCACCGCCGACGGCCCCGTCTCCGAGGCCCGCCCCTTCATGATCTCCGGCCAGCTCTGCGACGAGGCCGGCCTCACCAAGCTCATCGCCGCTCGCGCCGAGTCCGTCCCCGACTTCCGCATCTACATGCGCGTCGACAAGGACGCCGAGTTCAAGACCGTCAAGCGCGCCATCCGCGCATGCGCCAACGCCGGCGTCTTCAACATCATCTTCGGCACCTTCCAGTCCAAGTCCGCAGGGGAGGAAGGCTGATGAAGCTGCGCCGCACCCCTGACCCCAAGGCCGAGGTCGCCATGACCCCGCTCATCGACTGCGTCTTCCTCCTCCTCGTCTTCTTCATGGTCTCCACCACCTTCAACAAGGCCGAGGCCGACATCTCCTTCGCCCTCCCAGGAACCGCCGAGCAGTCCGACGCCGTCGAAATGCCCGACGAGCAGATCATCCAGATCACCGAGGCCGGCGCCGTGTACCTCAACGACATGGAGTACGACCCCTCCGGCGACCCCGACATGCCCGAGCTCGTCAAGACCCTCGTCCTCTTCCGCCAGACCTCCGACGCCAACAAGGTCCCCGCCATGATCACCATCGCCCCCGAGGACAACGTCCGCCAGCAGCGCGTCGTCGACGTCCTCAACGCATGCACCGCAGCCAAGATCGCCAACGTCACCTTCGCCGTCGGCGACGCCGACGAGGAGGACTACTGATGAAACCCTTCGCCATCTGGACCGCCCTCTCCAAGTCCGACGACCCGGACCAGAAGGCCGAAAACGCCGCCACCCGCAAGCGCACCACCACCGCCATCTGCATCTCCCTCGCCCTCCACGTCCTCCTCCTCGTCGGCGCCGCATACCTCACCATCCTCGTCATCTCCCCCAAGACCAAGATGATGTTCGAGGGCAAGAAATCCCCCTCCCTGCCCGCCCGCAAGCTCGAGCACTCCATCCGCGTCAAGCAGATGAAGAAGCAGACCCGCAAGCCCCAGATCCTCCAGCGCCTCGTCACCGAGGCCCCCTCCAAGGTCGCCCTCCCCCAGATGCCCGACATGAAGACCCCGGACATCAAGGACATGAAGGACACCCCCCTCATCAACTCACGCGCCGGCTCCATCGGCGGCATCGGCTCCGGCGGCGGCGGCGCTGGCCGCGGACTCGGCGGCGGCACCGGATACTCCGACACCATGTTCTTCGGCGAAAACCTCCGCACCCGATCCATCTGCATCTGCATGGACATCTCCCCCTCCATGGTCGCCAAGGGCGTCGTCCAGGACGTCGCCTCCGAGACCGAGGCCATGCTCTCCCGCATGAACGTACGCACCAAGTTCAACGTCGTCGTCTTCGTCGACGGCGCCCTCGCCTTCTCCCCCCAGATGGTCTACGCCACCAAGGAGAACAAGGACAAGGCCATCGCCTGGATCAAGCACCCCTTCGACTCCAAGCGCGACGGCAACCGCTCCGGCTTCTCCGGCTCCACCCCCTCCGAGGCCATCCGCGCCGCCATCGACATGGGCGCCGAGACCATCTTCGTGCTCTCCGACGACCCGCCCTACCTCTCCCAGTCCTACGGCAGCGCCGAGATTCCCACCCACAAGCAGGACATCATGGACATGGTCCAGTCCGCCGCCCGCAACACCGGACACCCCGTCAAGGTCTACCCCACCCTCTACAAGCCCCACCAGAATGCACGCGGCCGCGAATCCTACGACTACTACAAGGAGATGGCCAAGTCCACCGGCGCCCGCTGCATCATCTGGCCCAAGGGCTGGGAGATCCCCCGCGAAGGCCAGTCCAAGGCCGACTTCAACGCCACCCTCACCACCCGCCAGAAGCGCCTCGCCGAGCAGGAAAAGAACTCCCGCTCCGCCAAGTAGCCCCCGCCTCTCGCCTCCCCCCCCCGTCTTTCCGCCGTCGTCCCGGCCGTCTCTGCCGTCCCTGCCGTCCCGGCCCCCTCTGTCGTCTCTGTCGATTCCGTCGTCTCCGTCGCCCCAGCCACCCGGCGGCCGACGTTGCCACGAAGGGCGGGTTGTGGTAGGTTTCCGGGCGCGGCGGAGCCGTTCCTTCCGCCGCGGAGGGAGAACCATGACGACGCCAAACCAAGCCGTCCGCGCCGATGCGGACTATTCGTTCGAGGCCGTGCCGAAACAGGCGCGCAAGGGCTTCTGGCCCATGTTCGCCATCATGCTGGGGTTCACATTCTTTTCCGCCAGCATGTCGGTCGGCGCCAAGCTCGGGAACGGGATGGATTTGCGGGGGTTCGCGTGGGCGGTGGCGGTCGGCGGGGCCGTTCTGGCCGCCTACACGGGAATGCTGGGCTGGATCGGATGCCGAAGCGGCCTGTCGTTCGACCTGCTGGCGCGGCGCGTGTTCGGGACGGCCGGGTCGTATCTGCCGTCGGCCCTGATCGCCTTCACGCAGATTGGCTGGTTCGGGGTGGGCGTCGCCATGTTCGCGCTGCCCGCCGCCGAGGTGCTGCACGTCCCCCCCGCGGTGCTGGTGGTGCTGGCGGGCGCGTGCATGACGGCCTCCGCGTATTTCGGGGTCAAGGGGCTGGAAATCGTCAGCTACGTCTCGGTGCCGCTGATTGCAGTCCTGGGCGTGTATTCCATGGCGCTCGCCGCGTCGGAGGGCGGCGGGCTGGCTGCGGTGTTCGCGAAAAGCGGGAGCTCCGTCGGGCTGGTCGGCGCGGTCGGCATGGTCGTGGGCTCGTTCGTGTCCGGGGGGACGGCCACGCCCAACTTCACGCGGTTCGCCAAAAACGGCAAGTCGGCCGTCGTGACGACGGTCATCGCCTTTTTCCTCGGCAACACGCTGATGTTCGCGTTCGGCGCGGTCGGCGGCGCGTTCACCGGGAAAGACGACATTTTCTACGTCATGCTGGCGCAAGGACTGATCGTGCCCGCGCTGGTCGTGCTCGGCGCGAACATCTGGACCACCAACGACAACGCCCTCTACACGGGCGGGCTGGGCCTGTCCAACCTCGTGAAAATGCGGAAAAAGCCGCTCGTCGTCGCTGCCGGCGTCGCCGGGACGGCCGCCGCGACGTGGCTCTACGGCAACTTCATCGGCTGGCTGGGCTTCCTCAACGCGACGCTGCCGCCCATCGGCGCGTTGGTGATTCTCGACTGGTTCCTCCACCCGGAAAAATACCGCGAAGGCCGCGAACCCCAGGAAACCATCGACATCGGCGCCTGTCTTGGCGTCGTGGTGGGGGCCCTGGTCGGGAACTTCGTGCCGTGGGGCATCGCCGCCGTCAACGCCATGGCCGCCGCCTGCCTCACCCGCCTCGCCGTCGGCAAGCTGCTCGGCGGCAAGGCGTGATTCATCAGCCTCCCAAGTAGGGTCTGTCCCCGTTTTGCCCCTTCCCCCTAGAGTTCTAGAGAAACTAGAAAAACTAGTTGCTCTAGACAAGGCAGCAAAATGGCCAAAGAAGCCAAAGAGGGACAGACCTCGGTGCCCCGACCTCGGCGCCCCCTCCCCCCCTCCCTCCGCGTGTCAGCACGCCTTTACTCGGCAATTCGCAAAAACACACGCGACTCAGGGCTGGGGGGCGTGACCTCAAAGAGAAGCGCCTCTCCCTCGACGCCCTTCTCCGTCACTGTCGGCTTCAAGGCCGCGTCGCCGGTCCAAGCGGACAGGTCGCTGGTGCATTCAAACAGCGCAGCCACCTTCGAGGCGTCCACGTTCACCACCTGTTCGCCGTCCTTCACCGTCACACTCACCTCCATCGCAACGCCGTACTCCGCATCCCGAGTCTCGCTGTTCCCGACCGCAAACTCGCAGATTTGAATCGTCGGTTCGTTCTCGAACAAGACCTCCGCCCCCAGCAGATACGACGGCCACGCATGTTCCGACGAAAACACCGCCTCCGCCCCGGCCACTTCTCCGTCCTTCCCCTTCACCTGCAATGCCCATTCCCGGAACTCGCCATACGCTACCGTATTCTGGATGTTCTCGGCAAGCCGCCCATCCCCCGCCCCCGCCAGCGCTGCCGCCACTTCCGCCTCGGTTTCCGCTTCCGGCAAAAGGTCGCCCCCTTCCTTTCGATACACCACCACGCATCCTTCCGGTTTTCCTTCCAATCCCCACACATTGTCCAACATCGTTGTCCCCTTCCACGCCCCCGGGACGGATAGTGTCGTCAGACCGCTGCAACTGTCAAATGCCTTGTCCCCAATGCTCGTGACGCTGTCGGGGATGCTCAAGCTCGTCAGTCCACTGCAAGAGTAAAATGCCCTGCCCCCGAGGCCACGAATCCCCGTCAAATCCAAGTCGCCGGTAGGGGATTGATTGCCAACGGCCCAGCCATCCACCAAACGAACTCCTGGAATGCTGTTAGTATCGTAGAGTGCAGAAGCACAACCAGCAAACGCAGAGGCCCCAATGCTCGTGACGCTGTCGGGTATCGTCACGCTCGCAAGGCCGCTGCAACCGTAAAACGCCCTCTCCCCGATGCTCGTCACGCTATCGGGGATGGTCACGCTCGTCAGACCGCTACAACCGTAAAACATGTTGTCGCCGATTTTCGTCATCTTCTCGCCCAAGACGAGCGTCGCAAGGTTCGTGCAAGCCTTGAACGGGCAAATATTTTGATCACTCCAATCGCTCTTGACGTTGCCCAGAATGGTCACGCTTGTCAGGCCGCTGCAACCGGAAAACGCCTCGTCCCCGATGCTCGTGACGTTGTCGGGGATGGTCACGCTCGCCAGAGAGGTGCAATTGGTCAAAGCCCTGCCCCCAATACCACGAATCCCCGTCAAATCCAAATCGCCGGAAGGGGATTCATTTCCAACGGCCCAGCCATCCACCAAACTGACTCCCGGAATGCTGTTGGTATCGTAGAGAGAGGAAGCACAACGGGAAAACGCCCCGATCCCGATGCTTGTGACGCTGTCGGGAATGGTCACGCGCGTCAAGCCACTGCAATTACTAAACGCATAGGCCTCGATGCTCGTAACGCTGTCGGGAATGGTCATGCTCGTCAGGCTAATGCAACAGCGAAACGCAGAGTTCCCGATGCTCGTGACACTGTCGGGGATGATCACGTCCCGCAGGGCGCTGCAATACTCAAACGCCCCGTCCCCGATGCTCGTAACGCTGTCGGGAATCGTCACGCTCTTCAGGCGAGTGCAATCCCAAAACGCATTGTATCCGATGCTCGTGACGCTGTCGCCAATGGTCACGCTCGTCAGGCGGAGGCAACCAGAAAACGCCTGGTCCCCGATGCCACGAATCCCCGTCAAATCCAAGTCGCCGGAAGGAGATTGATTTCCAACGGCCCAGCCATCCACCAAACTGGCTCCCGGAATGCTGCGGGTGTCGTAAAGCGCGGAAGCGCACCCCTTAAACGCAGAGGACCCGACGCTCGTGACACTGTCGGGGATGGTCACGCTCGTCAGACCGCTGCAACCGGAAAACGCAGCCCTCTCGATGCTCGTGACACTGTCGGGGATGGTCACGCTCGTCAGACCGCTACAACCGGAAAACGCCCCCATCCCGATGCTCGTGACACTGTCGGGGATGGTCACGCTCGTCAGACCGATGCAATTCTTAAACGCAGAGTCCCCGATTCTCTTGACACAGTATGTTTGGCTACCGTAGCGCACAGTCGAGGGAATCGTGATGTGGGTGGCGGAGGAGTCGCAGAAGCGGTGGATACTCATTTCCCCGTTTTCGAAAACACAGTCGAAGTCGCCGACGGTGAAGCACAGGGCCGAGACCGGGACGAGGAGGAGGGCCAGAGCGGTAACGATGGCTTGTCGGGGGAAAGTGCGGGCGGTGGGCATGAGGCGTCCTTTGGGGGTGGTTGGAGGGCAAGAGAAGTTTGGCACAGGGAGGGAACAAAGGGAAGTCTGTTTTTGGGGGGAGCCGCGCCCGTCGCATCTCCCTCTTTTGTCCCCATTTTCGCCCTGCCGCCTCCCCTGCGTCTTCCGTCTCCCATCACCGCCTCCCAGGACTCTCCCCTGCCACCCTCGAACTTCCCTATCATTCTTTTCATCGTTTGTCATGTCCTAATTGTCTGGTAAGTGGTCCGCACACCACCCGCCAGAAGCACCTCGCCGAGCAGGAACTCCCGCTCCGCCAAGTAGCCCCGGCCTCCCCTCCACCCTCCCTCCGCAAGGCGGAATATCCCCCCCGGGTGCCTCGGGAGAGCCCCCGCCCTCCACCGAGCCCCCTCCGACCTCCCTGCCGTCTCTGCCCTCTCCGTCGTCCCTGCTGTCCCTGCCCTCTCTGTCGTCTTTGTCGATTCCGTCGTCTCTGTCGCCCCTCCCTTCCTCCTCGTCCTCCCCTTCCTCCCGCCCCCCGCCCCCTTCCCTCTCATCCCGCCCATCTCTGTCAAGACCTAATTGTCTGGTAAGTGGTCGGCATCATTGGCGGCATCGGAGGCGGGGGGGGCCACCCCCTAGAATCCTAGGTTCCTAGCCCAGCTAGAAATCTAGTCCGAGCCCCCCACCGGCCCCTCTCCCGCCTTTTCACAACTCCACAAACCTGTTGATAACTTGTGCGTTTTTCGTCTATTTTGGCAAATTTGAGTCGCATAAGTCATTGATTTCATTCGAGTTATAAAAAAATTGCGCTCCTTGTCGATTTCCGTTGACGTTTGGTGGGTCAAAGTGGCATAAAGTGGGGCACAGGGACACCCTCGTGGAGCAGCAGAACACATCCGTAGATTTCAATGGGAGGCTCGACAACGCCTTTGTCGGGCTCTATGCCCATTCCCTGGACGGAAAACGGCGTTTCACCATCCCTTCCGACTGGCGGGACGCGGTCGCGGGCGAGCCCCTCTACGTGCTGCCCGGCTTCAACACCCCCTGCCTGCACGTCTTCACCGCGCGCGACATGTCCCAGCGCCTCAAGACGGCCCGCACCGTATCCATCGCCAACGTGCGGGCGCAGCAGCTCCAGCGCATGCTTTTCTCCCGGTCCTGCCGCGTCGTCCTGGACGCCCAGGGCCGCATCCGTGTCACCGACGCCCTCCTCGACGAGGCCGGCGTCAAGAATCAGATCATCCTCGTCGGCGTCGCAAACCGATTCGAATTGTGGAGTCCGGAAAAATGGCAAGAGCAGAATACGTTGTTGGAACAGCAGAGCTACGAGGACGTGGCCTCCTCTCTCGGGTTGTAGACTTCCTGGGCAGGGTGCTGCTTGGCATCGGCGACGGCGGGTCCGCCTCCGGCGCGTGGTGGAAGGAAGCCGCCGACGAGGACGACACCCCGGGCGCGGCCTCCTCTCCGCTCGTCATGGGCCGCCAGGCGCGCCTGTTCGACGACGACGGCAGCGTCTCCGCCGACCTGGATTCCCCGGCCGAGGCCCCCGTGTCCGCCGCACCTGCGTCCACGCTTTCCGCAGCTCCCGACGCCCATCCCATCGCGGTGGCGGTCCCCTCCTCTTCCGCCACCGGCATCGGCCGCGTGATGCTGCTGCCGCAGACCGAGATTTCCGTACGTGCGAAGAACCGCCGCACCGCCCGTGTCGTCGCCACCACGCGCGCACGCCCCCGCGACGTCGCCGC
>JAEEGL010575902.1_pt1 | contig 10358 bp, 7 predicted proteins | sample 9134231 | NCBI WGS metagenome assembly JAEEGL01 (sample SAMN16246548, study PRJNA631951) | gut metagenome | biome: gut microbiome; feature: rumen; material: fiber-attached | host: Bos | place: Iran: Karaj | collected 2018-10
GAAAAAGAAACTTTTAGTCTGTCAGTTTGCTGGTGATGCTGTCTACAAGAGCGTCAAGCTGGCTCTGAAGGTTTGCCTCTGTCACTTCGCCGTGGTAAATGCTCTCGCCAAGGGCCTTCATAGGATCCCAGTAGTCGCCCATCTGAGGGATGCTGGGCTGGTTGGTTGCAAATGCTGCCTGATCGTTAAGAGCACTGGCAACGATATCATTCTTGATGTCATCGCTCTCTGCCAGAGACTTAAGTACAGGCACATCGCCCTGCTCCTGGTATCTTGTGAGGCAGCTCTCGGGGCTTGCCATGTATACTGCCAGCTGCTGTGCGCAGAGGGGATGCTTGGTGTTTGACTTAACTGTTATGGTCTTGAAATCAACAAAGTTTGAAAGCTGTACATCCTTACCGCCGATGTTTGCAACAGGAAGTGCCACTGCACCAACCTTGTCACCAAGGGCCTCTCTGAACTCAGGTGCGCTCCATGCTCCGCTGGTCACTGCTCCGAGTTTTCCCTCTTTGAAAGCACTGCCGCCTACGCCATCTGCATCCTCAAGGTATTTGGGGTTGGCTGCAAGATCGATCATGTACTTACCTGCTGCAAGGCCGTTAGCATTGTTGAAGGTACAGTCAGAAGCGTCTGTTCCGTCAGCTCCGAAAAGTGTGCATCCATTTCCCAGGAAGAACATCTCAGCGTACCATGAGTTTGTAAGCTGTGTGCTGAAGTTCCATGTGTCTGCGCCAAGATCCTTGGCCAGCATTTTGTCCAGGCTATTTACCTCGTCCTCTGTGAACATGTCTTTGTTGTAGTACATGAAGAAGGTGTTGGGTGAGAATGGAACTGCATAAGTAAGTCCGTCTATTGTAACAGCGTTGATGGCGCTCTCAGGAAGATCTGCCTTCAGCTCATCGATATCCTTTGCGATGGGAAGAAGAAGTCCCTTGCCTGCCAGGTCTCCGACACCTCCGCTTGGTGTGTAGAAGATGTCTGCCGCTGTGTCGGCATCTGTCTCAAGAGCCTGAGGTGCTTCGTCGATTCCAACTACAGCTATCTCATATGTGATGTCGAACTCCGTATGAGCTTCATCAAATTTCTGAACCATCTGATCTGTAATATCTACCTCTTCCTCAGGAACCCAGATCTTAAGAGTTACCTTTTCTGTCTCTCCCGATGCTGCTGTATCAGCCTTTGCTTCGGTTTTTGTAGCAGCCTGTGCGCTTGAACCATCTGCCGGCGCATCAGCGCTTCCGCATCCTGCCATAAGCCCTGTGGTCATAGCAGCTGTCATGATGAGTGCCCCAATTTTTTTAAACTTCATTTTGTTATCCTCCTTGTAAAACTTTATTGTTTTTGTTTCGCACTTGGTTAATCGATTTACCAAGACTATAATGCCTCATGGTTAAACGGTCAACCCCTTTTAACTCTTTTCCATTTTTTCAATAAATTCACTGGTGTTATGGCGAATCTGCCGCAGAGGTTTTTGTAAGAAAATTACAGAAGTTTTAGTAAACAGTTAACCACGCCTTCCTGGAGTGAGACATGGGGACGGTTCTTTGGGCTCACTATTCTCTTTTATCAGTGAACCCTGGGGACGGTTCCTTGGGCTCATTATTCTCTTTCATTACAGAAAAAACCTCCCGGATTTACTCCGAGAGGTCTCGTACAGACTGTCTTTCAACTACTCTTATTGGTTGTTTCTCATCGATCACCAGATCCTTTTCGCCGTCGATCATCCTGAAGAGATAGTCCCCGGCTTTTCTGGCTTTAAGTTCAAAATCCTGCGCAACGCTGGTAAGCTTTGGCGACATGAAGTCACAGTCCGGAAGATTGTCAAAGCCCATGACAGAGACATCATACGGAATCCGCAGTCCGCACTGACGAAGCCCTTCCGTGACTCCAAACGCAACAATGTCGGACATACAGGCTACTGCTGTGTACTGCCCTCCCGTGAAGGCTATATCCTGTCCGATCTGCATGGCGTCCTTGTAAGAGGTGTCCGTGTAATAGATATTCCCCGGTTTAAACTTGATCCCGGTCTCCTTGCAGGCGTCGGAAAAGCCCTTGTATCTCTCCTGTATAACGCCCTCAGACGAGATGTCGGGAGTCACCAGGGCGAGCTTTCTGTGCCCCTTCCCGATGAGATATCTGGCCATCAGGTAGCCGCCCCTGTAGTCCTCAATGCCCACGTTAACAATCTTTTGTCCCGGTGCATAGGTGTCTAAGAACACCATGGGAATGTCCAGAAGGCCCTGTATCTCTTTTACCTCCTCCCTGTATATTCCCAAAAAGAAGGCTCCGTCAACATTCCAGGAAGAAAGAAGAGGCACGATCTCCTGAGGATCTCCGACGCACCTGAGCATCAGATAGTAGTCCCTTCCCCTGATGTACCTCTCTAAAGATGCGATCATATGAGCATTATAGGGATTTGTAAAAAAGTCGTCGTCCTTTCCAAGGTACGGGACCACAAGGCCGATCAGCCTCGAGGACTTCTTCACCAAAGACCTTGCCATTACGTTCGGCTTGTAGCCGGTCTCCCGGATCACCGCCTCTATCTTTTCCCTGGTCTCTGCCGAGACCTTGCCGAAGTTGCCGTTTATTACGTTGGATACTGTAGCGGTGCTGACGCCCACCCGCTCAGCTATGGTTTTTATATTCATGATCATCGCTCCTTATTTGGTATAACGATTAACCAATTTTAACTATACATATAAAAAAGTTCCCCGTCAACTGGCAAGTTGTTTCCAAATAATTAATAATCATATCTCATCTAACGATGTATAATTATTATGTGATCGATAAAATAAACACATTTTAAGAGCATCTGCTGATGAACAAATCTCTAACCAAAAAGATAATCACCGGGACAATTATCGCTTTGGCTGCAATATTGCTCATGCAGCTTATTTATCATGTCCATGTCTATCTGGAGAAAAAGTCCAATCACGATAAGGTTGTACGTCTCGTGGACCAGGATCTGATGTTCAGGTGGGACACCATGGATTCTGATCTTGAGTACATCAACAACTGGATCAGCACAGATTATTTTGAAAACGAGGACCTTGGAAGGCTTTATGAAAGAGCCAGTCTGATCTACATGCAAAAGGGTGAGATTATGCCCTATTACAGGTATCTGGGATATGCCATCTACTATCTGGAAAGGAGCCCTGAGAAGGACTATACCGTCAATGTTTATCTGGACCTAGCCAATTTCTTTTTGAATAATTATGCTGAGGAATCAGCAAAAAAAATGATAGACTCCGCCCGTAGGATAGAAGATTTTGATGATATTGACTCCCTGCAGGTAAAGAGTTATGCCTTTAGAATGCTGGGGATAGAGGCCATACTTGACAATGATTATGCTATGGCGGAAGAATATCTGAATAAGGCACAGGAAACAGTCGCCATGTCCCACACCGGAATCTTCGAGGAATGCTATGAGGCCATCAACGATATCTGGCTTGCCCGGGCATACGCCGAAAGCGGCCGTTTCGATGAATGCCATGCAAAGCTCGAAAAGTGGGAAGGTCATCCAATGTTTTACACAGATATTTACCGCGAGATTCTTCTCAGGGATCTGATAATCCCGTATCATCAGGCAAAATTCATATGCCTGACAGCTGAGCTGCAATATAACAGCGAAAAGTATTCGCCCAAAGAAATGACCTCAAGAGAGAAGGTACTGGCAGATTCTTATGAAGAGTTCATGCGTATCTGCGAGGAGAACGGGTATAAAAAAGCAGAGCTTTTTACTCTGATCTGGCTGCAGAATGAGTATCCTCCGGAAAACGAAAAAGCTAAGGAGCAGCTGTTTAACAATCTCCAGCGATTATATACCGAGCTCCTTGATGAACAGAATATCACCTACGCCAATGTCATCGACAGTACGGTTTTAAATTCCATTTCGGAAATAGATAAAGACGAAACGGTGAAAAGCAGGACTATAAATAAGAGACGGCTGACCGCCATCACCATTATCGCCGTGGCAATTATCATTGTCACCATGGTTATCGCCATTCTGAACAGCAGAGTGGATGGTCTGACAGGACTGCTGAACAGGAAAACTCTGGATCGTGCAATTGTTCTGGCAAAGAAGAGCAATCAGACCTACGGCGTGATCATGTTCGATATAGATCATTTTAAACATATCAATGATAATTACGGACATCAAAACGGAGATATCGTGCTTGAGCGAATGGGACACCTGATCCTTTCAGTGATCAGCACGGAATCAAACTGCTTCCGATACGGCGGCGAGGAATTCGTAATTCTTTTACCCCATAAGTCTGTTCCATATGCCGAAGCCATCGCGGAAAGAATACGTAAGTCCATGGAGCAGCAGACCTGGCCCTTTGGTGAACAGCTTGTCATAACCGTCAGCGGCGGAGTAGCATCCGGAAGCGGCGAAACCGACGTGTTAAAAAAGGCCGACGAAAACCTTTATCATTCAAAAGAAGGTGGCAGAAACCGTGTAACCGTAACTGAATGATCATATAAAAAATGACTAAACAAGGTCTTTCCCCTTGGTTAGTCATTTTTTTGCCCGATTTAATTTTGTTTTGCCGTCAAACCGCACAGTCTCCGTTTGCCAGGATAGCCAGATGCCTGGTGGCTCGGGATATGGCAGTGTAGAGACAGTGCCTGCCCAGATCATCATCAGGGTAGGATTCAGTGTCGGCATCCGCCAGTATCACATTGTCAAATTCAAGGCCCTTTGCATGGACAAGTTCAATTAAAAATGCTCCGTGTTCAGGAAGTTTGCTCTGTCCGGTCACGGACTCAGGCGCCCCATCCCCAAGTGCATCGCTTATCTTCTCCAGATTGAACTGATCTCTGCAGATGACAGCGGTCAGTCCTTCTTTCTGCCCAAATTCCGCAATTAGTCTTCTAAGTTCTTCTATATACTCCGTCTCCGAGCTGCAGCTCTTTACAAAAACCTCTTCACCGGGGCGTTGTACGGATGAAATAAGCATCTTCTTCTCCTCAGGAAGGAGCGACGCAAACATGTCCGTGATCTCCGGTGAGCTTCTGTAGCTTGTCAAAAGAGGCAGCTCAACAAATCTGCTCTTGTCGGCAGCCGCCATCTCTTTTAACTCGTCAAAGGTTATCGTGCCCTCTCTAATTGACTGGAATTCATCACCGAGCAGCATGAAGCGGGCATTTGGGAAAAATTTCCTAAAGACTATTATCTGAGCCCTGGTATAATCCTGGATCTCATCGATCATGACATAGCGCATGTTCCTGTCGCACTCCCCAGTAAGAGCCATGCGGGTGTACAGCCACTCTGCGGCAGTGATCTGCTCGCTTCCAAGGATCCTCCTGGCAATATTCATGACGTTCACAAACCCGCAGTGTCTTATGCAGCTAAGGGCTCCGCCAAAGTCGTTCTCAATGCGGTTGTCTTCTGCCCGGTCTGACTTTGGAACGCTGTCTGTCTCATCATCTGTGTCGTGGTCATCACTGTTTCTCAGGATATATTTTGCCCTCTCCTCCAGTTCATCTGACGCAGTCTGGATCAGACGAACCCCGTATGGGAACTTATTGAATTTCTTTATCACCGAGAGAACCTCATTTTTAGACATGACGACACTGCCCTTCTGCCTGATGTCCAAAAAGTCATCGACCTCAGGTGTCAGCTGTGGCAGAAGCTCATCAATCTTCTTAAGACTGTCAGAGCTTGTGTAGTCATACTCATTGTCCTCAAAGGGAACATTCTCCATATCCAGAAATTCCTCCCAGGTAAGGGCCGGCGGATTAGTCTCTCCCAGGTCGGGAAGCACGCCTGCGATATACTCCCTGAATACAGGGTTAAGGGTCATGAGGCACACCTGGTCAGGCCGAAGCGTCTTTCTTTTCTGGTAAAAGAGATATGCAATACGCTGTAAAAGTACAGATGTCTTGCCGCTTCCCGCAATGCCGTTTACCAGCAGCACCGGAACATCCGGATATCTGATAACAGTATTCTGCTCTTTCTGGATCGTGGCAGTTATGGCCTGCATCTTGTCCGAATGGGTCTGGGACAGAGACTGCAAAAGAATTGGATCCTCTATGGCAATCTGTGTATCAAAATAGGCTATGAGCCTGTCCTTTTTAAGGTCAAACTGACGCCTCTGCTGCAGATCCACAGAGATTTCCCTGTCGTCAACGGTGTAGTGAGTGGGACCTGTTTCCTGATTGTAATAAACCTCAGCTATCGGTGATCTCCAGTCGATCACCATCTGTTTATAGGCGTTTTCAGAAATGGCAGCGCGGCCGATATAGTAGTCCTCAGGGTCTTCCGACGGATCAAACTGTACCCTTATCTTGGCAAAGTATGGCGACTCCAACAGCTTTTTTACAGTGCCGAGGCGCTTTCCAAGGGAGCTGCTCTCAACGTTGTAGGTGTCTATGTAGCGGTTCCACACCTCAAGCTCTGCCAGTGTCTCCATGGTGGTCTCAATATCAGCATAGTCAAATCGCATGTTGTCCCTGATGTCGTTCTTGTCATCAATAGCCTTGGTATCCAGCGCAGATATCTGCTCCTCCAGCTCATTTTTCTTTTCCATGAGCTTTTCATAGGTCCTGGTGAGGTGTTCCTGTTCTCTTTCGAATTCTTTTTTATCCATAAAATGTACCCTGTAATGAAAAAAACGTCTTGAAGTTTCAGGTTGTCTTTTCAGTATACCATATTTTTTCATTTTATTTTTATGGTCCGGACATAAGAAAAGCCCTCCACTCGATTTTATAAAAAGAGTAAAGGGCTTTTAATGATCTTCTGACTTATTATATTTTTATTATTTACTCTGAACCTTCTCGAAGGTCTTTACAATGTCATCATCAGGAGCTGGAGTTATAAGGCTCACTACAACTATCATGATGATTGCTACCAGGAAAGCAGGTGCCAGTTCATAGAGGTTCCATACACCGCCCAGAGGACGAACCAGGTATTTCCAGATGAATACCATGAGGCCGCCTGCTATCATTCCGGCAATCGCGCCGTATCTGTTAGTTCTTTTCCAGTAAAGCGACATGATCATTGCGGGACCAAATACTGCTCCGAATCCGGCCCAGGCAAAGGACACGATGTTGAATACCGAGCTGTTGGGGTTCCAGGCAATAATGATACCGAACACTGCAACGACTATCAGGGTAGCTCTTGCAGCCAGCATTGAAGATGCCTCTGAGAGCTTGATCCCGAAGGTTTCCTGGATGATGTTCTCAGATACTGCAGAAGATGCTGCAATAAGCTGTGAGTCTGCAGTTGACATTGTGGATGCCAGGATTCCTGCGATGATCATACCTGCGATAAGGGCAAATATGAAGTTGTGCTCACTGATCTGCTGTGCAAGGACAACAATAAGTGTCTCAGCTTTGGAGGCGCTGCCAAGATTCTCCGGATCGATGAGGGATTCAAGAACGCCTGAATTTGTCATGGCTCTTCCCACGATACCAAGGACAACGGCAATGCCAAGTGAGAATACAACCCAGATGGATGCAACTCTTCTTGAAGTCTTAAGCTCTGATGCATTGCGGACAGCCATGAATCTCAAAAGGATGTGAGGCATTCCGAAATAGCCAAGGCCCCAGCAGAAGGTTGTGATCTTACTGAAAAGACCATATGGGTCAGCTAAAGCGGTTGTGTTGTTGTATGTTGAGTTTATATCCAAAAATCCCTGCATGTTGCTAAGGTTTGCACCTACTGCAGAAAACCCTCCGGCAGCTGTAATACCGTAGCCCACAACAAAGAACAGAGCTATTGTCATTACTATTGACTGGATAAAGTCGGTCTTGGATGCAGCCAGGAATCCACCGGTTGTGGTATATCCGATGATGATGACCGCAGATACGATCATGGCAAGCTGATAATTAACACCAAAAAGTGATGCAAAGAGCTTGCCGCATGCCGAGAAACCTGACGCTGTATAGGGCACGAAGAATATCAGAATAAAGATAGCTCCGATGCAGAGAAGTGTCTTGCTCTCATCCTTGAAGCGCTTTTTGAAGTAATCCGGAATTGTGATGGCATCCAGCTCTTCTGTGTAATTACGAAGCTTTCTTGCAGTAAAGAGCCAGTTGAGATATGTTCCTGTGATCAGACCCGCTGCAGTCCATCCGGCATCTGCAATACCGGAAAAGTATGCAACACCCGGAACACCCATAAGCAGGTAGGAACTCATGTCAGAAGCTTCCGCGCTCATTGCGGTAACAAACGGTCCGAGCTTTCTTCCTCCCAGATAAAAGTCCTTGACGTCGTTGGTGTCTCTTGAGCTTACGAAGCCCACCAGAAGCATTCCCGCCAGATACACCAGGATTGAAATGATGATACCGATCTGTGAAATTGTCATAGTCTTCCCCTCTCTAATACTTTTTTCAACTTTAATATTTTAACAGATTAAAGGGATAAAGTCTACCCCAAGTTGAGTCAATGGGGACGTTACAGTTTGACTCATTTTACAGATCCTCTATTATTCTCTCCGCCACAAACCTTCTTGAGACTCCATTGTTCATGGCCTGTCTGCCTATGAAGCTGTGGGCTTCATCCTCTGTCATCTTCTTTTTCTCCATCAAAAGAATCTTAGCCCTGCTGACAACCCTGAGCTCCTCCAGCTTCTCCTCCAGCTTTCTGTTCTTTGCCCGCAGGCCGGCCATCCTGTTCTGGATCGATATCAGGTATCTGATGGCCTGGCCCATCCTTCCACCGGGGAAGGGCTTAGAAATTGCCAGGATTCCACGGTCTGTCACCTGTTCCAGCACGTCATCGTATATTTCCGAAGGCGTCACAAGAAGAAGTGAAGCACTGGTCCTGTCTGCTGCATCCAGCGCAAATTCCACTCCCATCTCGTCCGGCATCGGACAGTTTACAACTATAAGATCATATTCCCTCTCTAAGATGCACCGCCTTGCAATGGAGGTGCTTCGTCTTATATCAATAGTGCCAAATCCACGTACTGATTTTTTTACAAGAAGATCGAACTTCTCAGAGGAGGACACGATCAGAACAGATCTGTTCATACCCTCATTAACAGGCATATAAATCCCTCTCAAATTCTCACGTACTTTTGCATTTCTTTTATGTGCAGAGCACAATGCATATCACTGATTTTGCACGTATTTCCTGATCAGCTCCTCGGGGACAACACCCTTGATAAAGTCACTGTTTTTGGCTATGCTTCCTGCTTCCTTCTTTGATCCCGGAAGCATGGCGGCTTCCTCGTCCATCTCCTTCGGAAGCTCAAGTTTTCTCTCAATTCCGGAAAGACCCGCGTAAATAAGAAGTGCATAGGCAAGATACGGATTGCTCTCCGCATCAGGGGAACGCAGCTCCACATGTGTCCTTCCTTTATATGTCTCAATGCGCATCAGCTCCGAGTTCCCGTTGCTTGCCCAGTTGGCCTTGTCGGGCGCAGTCCTGTTGCCAAGTCTTGCATAGGAAGCATCCTTGGGATTTAAAAAGACTGTCATGTCACGGATCTTTTCAAGTATCCCCGCCGCAGCATAAACTGCCACATCGTTTCCATCCGCGTCATTGGCATATATATTTATGTGATACCCATTTCCGTTTCCGGATGGTATGGGCATGGGTGAAAAGTCCGAATACAGCCCGAACCTGTTGGCGATCGTGCTGACTACCATCTTGAAGGTTGTCATGTGGTCAGCTGCCTTAAGAGGTCTTGCATAGTGAAAATCTATCTCATTCTGTCCGGGACCTCTCTCGTGGTGGCTCCTCTCCGGGATGAGCCCCATCCTCTCTATGGTAAGGCATATATCGCGCCGGACATTCTCGCACTTATCAAGAGGCGCTATATCCATATATCCCGCATGGTCATAGGGCACAGAGGTTGGGTTCCCGTTATCGTCAAGGTTAAAGAGATAAAACTCGGCCTCGGTTCCGAATCTGAAATCGACTCCCGCTGCCTCCGCCTCTTTTACCGCCTTCTTAAGGATAGCTCTCGTGTCGGATATATACTCCTCTCCATCAGGTGTGTACACTCCGCAGAACATTCTCAGTACCTTGCCGCTGTCAGGTCTCCAGGGAAGTATCGCCATTGTATCAGGCTCAGGTCTCAGGTAAAGAGAAGCATACGGACACTCCTCAAAGCCTGCGATATCCCTGGCATCAATTGCCGCGCCATCCTCAAAGGCCTTCTTTACTTCTCCGGGAGAGACTGAGATGTTCTTCTGGATACCATAGGCATCCCTGAAAGCAAGACGGATGAACTTTACGTCTTCCTCCTCTATGAATTTCATGACCTCGTCTAATGTGTATGACATAATGAATTTCTTACCTCCTAATCATGTCGATGGGAATGAGTCAAGTTGTAACGTCCCCATTGACTCTTTCTATTGCCTTCAGCGAGTTTTCTTTGGTTCCGAAGGCCGTGAGCCTCAAA
>JAEEGL011679027.1_pt1 | contig 10358 bp, 2 predicted proteins | sample 9134231 | NCBI WGS metagenome assembly JAEEGL01 (sample SAMN16246548, study PRJNA631951) | gut metagenome | biome: gut microbiome; feature: rumen; material: fiber-attached | host: Bos | place: Iran: Karaj | collected 2018-10
GTGTCCGATGTCAACGGCTACACCGAGATGGATTTCGCCACAGGAGCCTACCCTGACAACTGGGACACCGACAGCGACGGCATGCCCGACATCTGGGAGGAAGCCAATGGACTCAACCCCACCCTTGCATCCGACGCCCAGTCCTACAACCTCGACCCCAAGGGCTACTACACCAACATCGAGGTCTATTGCAATGCCCTGGTTGAGGACATGGTCAAGCAGCAGAATGCCGAGGCGCAGTCGGCCATCGACGAGTATTACCCCACGGTGGAGAAAGTTGAAGGAGTACCCTACTATGGCGCTGACGTCCATTTCGGTGAGATCACCGAAGGTCCCAAAAGCTTCACCATAGCACAGTCCACCTACCAGAGTGGAGGGAACAGCACGGTTTGGACCTTCACCGGCGGCATCACCGTCAGCAACACCAAGAACAAGCTTTATGACAATTCGAAAGGCAGGGAAGACGGCATCAAATACAGCAAGGACGTGCAATACGTCATCGGTTTGCCCGACAACTACCGAGTGGAAAGCGCGACCTTCAAAGGATATGACAACTACTCCGAAACCGATTCTTACCTCAAGGAACTGAACGGCACAGCCTATGATGACACCGAATATGTCTATCCTAAAAAACAGGGCGATCAATATAACTTGGTCGCCCACACCATTTATTTGGATCAGCCAGCCACCGGCACACTGACTTTCACAGCAGGAGGGCAGCAGACCGTTTGGGTCATCACCCTCAACGGAACTATGGTCACACCGGAAGTCCTCACGCTCCTGGGTGATGCCAACATAGACGGCGTGGTGAATGTCTCCGACATCATGTGCATTGTCAACCACATCTTAGGCAGCGAGGTCAAAGTGTTCAATACCACCAATGCCGATGTCAACAAAGATCACGATATCAACGTCAGCGATGTGATGGGCATCGTCAACATCATCCTCAATCAATAAGCATCATAAAAACTAAACAAACTTTTTCCCTCTTTTGATTGCAGATTCAAAAAAAATGGTTAAGTTTGCAATCTAAAGAGAAAAACCTAAAATCATTTATTATTCACTAAATCCAACAGTCAATGAACAAAATTCTACGTTACACATTCATGACCTTGGTGATGATGGTCTGCGGTATGGCTTCAGCAGACGTCATCACCTTCGACCCCGCTGTGGACATGGGCACACAAGCCGGCAGCAGCACTGGTGAAGACCAGGTGACCAAGAGCGGTGTGACCATCGCCGCCTCACCGACAGGTTCCTTTGGAAACGGACAGCAGTACCGTGTCTATAAAAGTTCCAACTTCACCGTCACCTCCACCGTAGGCAACATCACGAAAGTGGAGATCACATGTACGGCATCCGATGATGCCAAATACGGACCGGGCTGCTTCACAAGCCCCACGGCAGGCAGCTATGCCTATGAGGGCACCAGCGGCACCTGGACCGGCGATGCCAGTAGCTTCTCGCTGACCGCAGAGAGCAATCAGGTGCGCATGACCTTGGTGAAAGTCACCATCGGTGAAGGCGGTGATCCAGGACCTGGACCAGGTCCCGACCCGCAGCCAGGCAACCCGACTGGCAGCGGCACGCTCGCCGACCCATGGAATGCCGTGGCAGCCAACAACTTCGTAGCTGCCCTCGCAGCCGACACCCCCACCGAGCAAGACTACTACATCCAGGGCAAGATTGCCAAAATCGCCAACAACGGAACCTTCAGTGATAAGTTTGGCAACGCCACCTTCTACATCTCTGATGACGGAACCAACGCCAACACCTTCTACATCTACCGCACCCTGTATCTTGAGAACAAACTCTGGGTGGAAGGCAACACACAGATCAAGGAAGGCGACGAGGTCATCATCTGCGGCAAGCTCGTCAACTACAAAGGCGACACGCCAGAGACCGTTCAAAACCAGAGCTACATCTACTCCCTCAACGGTGTGACCAGCGAAGGTGGCCATGAGGAGCCTCCTGTAGAGGGCGCCATCGTCTTTGATGCCGCCGTGGACCTTGGCAGTCAGGCCAGCGGTAGTTCCGGTGAAGACCAAGTGAGCAAAAACGGTGTGACCATCGCCGTCTCTCCCACGGGTTCGTTTGGCAACGGCCAGCAATTCCGCGTCTATAAGGGCTCTACCTTCACCGTGACCTCCACCGTGGGTGACATCACCAAGATTGTCGTCACCTGTACTGCTTCCGGTGAGGAGAAATACGGTCCGGGTTGTTTTGTGAACCCCACGTCAGGCACTTACACCTATGACGGAAATACCGGCACATGGACAGGCAGCGCCGCCACTGTATCGTTGACCGCTGAGAGCAACCAGGTGCGCATGACCAAGATCGAGGTTTACGTCGGTGAGGCCAGCCAGAAGTTCCTCACCATCAGCGGAACCACTCCGTTCACCACCTCCACGACCGTGACCATCACGCCCTCCAATCCTGACTACGCCGTGTATTACACCCTCGATGGCAGCGACCCGCGCTCCTCTGGCACCCAGAAGGTGTATTCCACTCCGTTTACCCTGACCGCCACCACCACCGTGAAAGCCGTGGAGGAAGACCTGGCCGGCGAACTGAGCGAGGTGGTGGAGAAGACCTTCGTCAAGGAAGAAGGTCCTGAGATCCAGACCGTGGAGAACATCGCCGCCTTCAAGGCCCTCGAGACAGGCACGGAAGCCAAGTTGAAACTCAACAACGCCCAGGTGCTGTATGCCTCCGGCAAGGATGTCTTCGTACGTGACGGCTCTGGCGCCATTGAGTTCTACAACACCGGTATCGACTTCGTGAACAATCAGGTGCTCAATGGTGATATCACCGGAAAGTTCAGTCCCTACAATGGACTGCCCGAACTTGCCAGTACCAGCAACACCACCGCCGACAGCTTCACCGCCACGGCAGGCAGTGAGCCGCAGCCTGTTGATGTCACCATCTCGCAACTCGGCGAAAGCCTTCTCTGCGACCTCGTCAGACTATCGTTGGTTGACATCGTCGAAAACGAAGGCAACACATACGCCACCAAAGACGGCGAATCGATACAGCTCTACGACAAGTTTAAGATTATCGATCCGTCCACGATTGAAGGAAACAGCTTTACCGTTGTCGGTATCCTCGTTGTCTATAAAGGGAACTATCAAATTTATCCCACCTACATCCAGTCAACCGTGGGTATCCACAATGTCAACATGGCCATCGACGACAACGCTCCTCTGTATAATCTCTCCGGCCAAAAGGTCAGCAGCGACTACAAGGGAGTCGTCATCCAGAAAGGCAAGAAAATCATCTTGAAATAAAGCCTTTAGGCCTGATTTTGAAGGGCATGCCGCCATGGCATGCCCTTTTTTGCATAAAAAACGAAGAATTTCACCTATTTTTATTGCAGGATAAGAAAAAAAATGTATATTTGCAGAACAAGTATGTAGAACTTACGGATACAGATACATATACATAAGACTAACGACATTCAAAACTCTCACCGAGGCGCCATAGCAGCCATTTTGCGAATCATACAGACTGGACCACTTATTGATTAATGATTGTGAAACGTATACTCTTTATAAGCTTGTTGACTGTCATCAGCCTACAATTGACAGCCAATCCCGTCAGTCAAGGTCTGGCGAGGAAAAAAGCAGATGCATTCTTCAAAAGCCAAGGCAAGCAATTATCCCCTGCCCCTGCGATGGCGAAATCCGCCACCGACAAGCAAGAGGCACCCTCATTTTTCATCTTCAACGCCACCGCTGAAGATGGATTTGTCATCGTATCGGGCGATGACGCTGCCGGCGATATCCTGGGATATGTCAAACAAGGCCATTACGACGAGGAGTCCTCTCCCACAGCCATGAAGGCACTTCTGGCAGACTATGCCGGACAGATCAAGCAGATGAGAGAAGGCCAAAGCAAAAAACCCGTCAGGAGGCTGAATGCCCATGAATCCATCTCCCCGCTGGTGACCACCACCTGGTCGCAAGGCAGTACCACAGCCGACGGCGGAGCCTACAACTTGCTGACTCCTGTCATCGACGAGAGACATACACTGGCAGGATGCGTGGCCATCTCCATGGCCCAGGTACTCAACTACCACCAATGGCCGATGGAAGCCTGTCAGGAGATTCCCGGCTACACCACGAAAACCGCCGGACTGACGATGGAAGCCCTTCCCCCCGTCACCTTCGACTGGGGCAATATCCTCTGCAGCTACAATGGCACGGAAACCGACGAGGAAAGGATGGCCGTGGCCCAGCTGGCACTATACTGCGGCCAGGCCGCAAAGACCAACTATGGCTTAGATGAGTCAGAGGCCTATGGCACAGACGCAGCCCTTGCACTGCGCCATTATTTCAACATGTCGCCCAACCTCCGGTACGTCAAAGCCTCCGACTTTACTCCCGAGGAATGGGACAAGATCATCTACAATGAACTGGCCAGCAGCCGTCCGGTCATCTATTTCGGATTCTCCGGTTCTGGCGGCCATTGCTTCATCTGCGACGGTTATGACGGCAATGAGTTCTACCACATCAACTGGGGATGGGGCGGTGACTGCGATGGATATTTCAAGTTGTCAGTCCTCAATCCCAACGGAGAGAACAGCGCCACCACATACAGCTATTCGCTCAACCAGCATGCCATCATAGGCCTGCATCCCAAACTCAAGCCCGATGACTTCATCCCCTTCACCGATGACGCAGCCAAAGCGATCTGCATCGCCAATTGGGACAGCGATGAAGACGGAGAACTCAGCTATGAGGAAGCCAGCGTCGTGCTCAGTCTTGACGATGCCTTCACCGGAAATACCGAGGTGAAGCAGTTCAACGAACTTCAATACTTCAGAGGGCTCAAGAGCATCGGCCCCAAGGCTTTCGCAGGATGCACCGCGCTGACCTCTGTAGAGATGCCGCCCTCCATCAACGAAATCAAGGACGAAGCGTTTGCTGGATGCAGCAATCTGCTCTCCCTGATCATTCCCGAGGGCGTGAATGTCATCGAAAGCGATGCCTTCATAGGATGCTCCAACATCAACCGCATCTATGTGAAAGCAGGCAACAACACGTTCGACTCCCGTGAAAATTGCCATGCCATCATCGAGACAGGAACCAATTCCCTCGTGCTGGGCTGCCAGAACACCGTGATTCCCCAGACCGTGACCAACATCGGCAGCAATGCCTTCTATGGTTGCACGGCCCTCACCAAAATCCAGATACCCGAAAATGTAGTACATATCTACAACGGAGCTTTTGAGGCATGCACCAACCTGAAGGAAGTGACACTCCCCTCCACCCTCTACACCATCGGAGAACGGGTGTTCCTCGACAATGTCAACCTGCAGAAGATCACCCTCCCCCAAAATCTCAACAGGATCGGCAGTCTGGCTTTCTCCGGTTGCACGAAAATGACCACCATGATCGCCAGCAATCCAGAGCCCGCCACCTGCGGTGATGATGCTTTCCTGGACATCCACCCCACCCTCTATGTGCCCAACGGTGCGAAAGCCGCCTATCAGGAAGCGAAGGAATGGAGTACCCTCACCATCGAGGAGTTGAAGGAGAATGACTACATCACCTGCGCCGACACCACGTTCACCAAAGCCCAGGGAGGCCAGTTGACCATCAAGTTGCGCAACAACGACAATGTCATCGGTTTGCAGTTCCGTCTGACACTGCCAGAAGGCATCACGATCAGGGAGACTGATGAGGAATATGACATCACGAAATCCAGCCGCATCGCCAACCAGACCGTGTACTGCACCCAACAGGCAGACGGCAGCTACCTGATTCTGGTGATGTCGATGAGCATGGCACCCATTGCCGGACATGACGGCACCATCATGCAGATCGGCATCGTGTGTGACGAGGGTGTGGAACCCGGAGAATATGATGCCAGTTTCTCCGACATCTCCATCAGCACCATCGACCGCGGCAACATCATCGGCGTGCTGCCCCTCCCCTTCACCAGCAAGATCAAGGTCAGGAAATTTGACATGGGCGACGTCAACGGCGACAACAGCATCAATGTGTCTGACGTGATGCAGGTGGTGAACTACATTTTGGGCTTTGAGCCACAGAACTTCCTGAGGGAGTTCGCCGACCTTGACTACAACAATCGGATTGATGTGACCGATGTGATGCGCATCGTGCAGCTCATCCTCAACCAATCGACGGGCAATCCGCAACCCTCAGAGGACGAGCAGCCTGCCGAAATTGCCGTGGCACCCACTTCGGCCGATGCCTTCACCGTCCAACTCGACGACAACCGCAACCTCACAGCCATGCAGATGACCGTGCAGTTGCCTGAGACCTGTACGCTGAAAGACATCAGGATGAGAGAAGAGGGCAGCAATGGCCATCAAGCCATTCTTTCCCCGCTCGGACACGGGCGCTATCAGGTGGTGGTCTATAATCTTTGCGGACTGCCATTCCGCAGCGGAAACGCGCTGTTTGACCTGATCACCGGCGGAGAGCCCCAGGAGATCGCCATCAGCGACATCCTCTTCACCGACACCGAATTCAAATCCATCGGTTGCAAGGCATCGCTCACCGGTACCGACGCCATCCGCGAGACCATCAGCGGCCAAGGCACCGCCGACTCGCCTGCATACACCATCAGCGGACAGAAAGCAGGTACCCACTATCAGGGAATCATCCTGCAAAACGGAAAGAAGCACATCCGGAAATAAGAGTAGCACGTCCGGAAATAAAAGTCGTCATCCTGAGACGCCACAATGTGACGTCTCTACACTTTTCCCCAGCCATACAGCCCGTTTTCTTGATTGGAAACGGGCTTTTTTATTGGCACAAGTGTCGTTTTTTTTGGGCAAGTATATGGGAGATGCTGGGAGATTTCGGCGTTTTTGGAGTTTAGGAGTTTAGGAGATTGGGAGTTTAGACAATAGTTTAATTGAGCGAGAGGAGAGATGTCTTGTTTTCTCTCCAGAGTGAAAAGGACTGATTTTCAAAAAGGAAACTGCCCCTCTCCCTGAGGGAGATGGGTGAGGGGGAATGAACGACAATTTGAGAATAGCCCCTCACCTAACCTCTCCCAAAGGGAGAGGGATAGGTTTGCTTTTTCTCCCAGAGGGAGAGGGATAAACCATCACACTACTACACTCCTTTCAAGTTGAAAGTTGAGTGATTGAAATAACCTATCTCTCCCCCCAAAAAATAAGTGGAGGAATTGTTAAAACAGCACTTTTATCTTAAAAATCACACAAATTAAGACAAAAATGCTGATTTATCACTTTTTTTACTTATCTTTGCATAATATAAGACTATCTAACAATCAAAACAAATCAAACTACTGCTTAAGCAAGCCTTCTAAATCAAGATTTTTCAATCAACCTAAAATAAAATCTATGTCTGGTAAATTAAAATTCTTTAGATTGGCGCTACTGTTCGTCCTTGCCCTGTTGGCAGGCAACATCTCAGCGCAGACTATCAAAGGTAATGTGACCGACAACACAGGCGAGCCCATCATTGGTGCCACGATTATGGAGACAGGCACCCAGAATGGCGTCATCACCGACCTTGACGGTAACTTCACCTTGCAGAATGTGAAAGGCAAGTCCATCACCATCAGCTACATCGGCATGAAGACGCAGACGGTGGAACTTGCAGGAAAGACCGAATTCAACATCGTGCTTGAAGACGAAGCCTCTACCCTCAACGACGTGGTGGTGATCGGCTATGGAACAGCCCGCAAGAAAGACCTCACGGGTTCAGTGTCAACCGTCAAGGGTCAAGACCTTGTGAAAGTGCCCGTGCCCAACGTGTCGGAAGCCCTTTCCGGTAAGATGGCCGGTGTGCATGTGACGACCACCGACGGTTCTCCCGATGCAGAAATCCTGATCCGCGTGCGTGGTGGTGGTTCTATCACCGGTGACAACAGCCCTCTCTATGTGGTTGACGGTTTCCAGACGGAGACCATCAGCGACATCTCCCCCAACGACATCGAGGACATCACAGTGCTGAAAGACGCCTCCTCGACCGCCATCTACGGTTCTCAGGGCGCCAATGGTGTCATCCTCATCACGACCAAGAACGCCAAGAGCGGCAAGACCCAGATTTCCTACAATGGATTCCTGCAGACGAAGACCGTGTCGAAGCGCCTGGACCCGATGGACACCTACGACTATGTGATGTCGAATTATGAGTATGCCCTCATCCGCGGCACCAGCAATCTCAACTCCTTCTACAAGCAGTTTGGTGTCTACGACGACCTCTATCTTTACAAGAGTGTGGAAGCCATCGACTGGCAGGAAGACATGTTTGGTGCCAACGTGCTGTCGCAGAGCCACAACCTCAGCATCACCGGCGGTACCGACAAGACCAAGTTCTCACTCAGCGGCACCTACGACTACAACGGTGGTCTGATGCCCGACAATGACTACAGCCGTTATGCCTTCATGTTCAAGTTGAACCATGACATCAGCAAGAACCTGAAATTCAACGTGAAAGCCAATGTGACCGACCAGCTTGTCAACGGTCAGGGAACCCAGGGCGGCACCTACAAGATCCGTACCTCTCAAGCCCTCACCTCCGTGGCCACAAAGGGTCTCTCGGAATATGTGGAGCCCGACTTCTCGAAGATGAGTGATGACGAGATCGAGGAATGGCGTGACAGCCAGATGACCCTTGCCGAACAGGCCAAGAAATACTGGCGCAAGCGCAACAACCGCAAGTTTGGTTTCAACGCCACCCTCGACTGGACCATCATCAAGGAGTTGAAAGCCCACATCGAAGGAGGTTATGAGTATCAGTTCAACGAGACCAAGAACTGGTGGGGTCACACCACCAACCAGGCATCCTACGTAGGTGGTATGCCACTGGCTGACTGGACGAAGAACAACGTCCGCACCCTCCGCGAGAGTTTCAACCTGAGCTATGACAACAAGTTCAACAAGGTGCATCACCTCAATGTCATGGTGGGTCAGGAATACCGCAACCAGATGAGCGACCAGAACTATATGTATGGTACGCGCTACAGCAAGTCGATGTCGCCCGATGATGTGTTCGCCAAATTTGCCCAGCAGGGAGAAGGTGCCATCCTCAGGGCAGAGAGCACCGTGGCAGCCGACGTGAGACTGTTCTCCATCTTCGGCCGTATCAACTACGACTTCATGGACCGTTACCTGCTCACCCTCACTTTCCGTGAGGACGGCAGTTCGAAGTTCGCCCATGGCCACCAGTGGGGCTTCTTCCCTGCCGCAGCAGCCTCCTGGCGTATCATCGAGGAGCCCTTCATGGAGAAAGCCAAGAGCTGGCTCTCCAACCTAAAGCTCCGTCTCTCCTATGGTAAGGTAGGTAACAACCGTATCGGCAACAACACCTTCCAGCAGCTCTACAACCTCAACAGCGGCAGCAAGCGCTATGGTGTGGGTGAGACCGCCAACACCGACCTCTCCGCCACCTCCGTGCTGGCCAACCCCAACATCACCTGGGAGAAACGCACCACCCGCAACATCGGTTTGGACTTCGGCTTGTTCCATGAGCGTCTGAGCGGTAGTTTGGAGTACTACTGGAACAACACCACCGACCTGCTCATCAACCACGACATCTCCGCAGCCGGCTACACCTCCGTCTGGGAGAACTGCGCTGAGACCAGCAACAAGGGTTTTGAGGTGAACCTCAATGCCGTGATCCTGCAGAAGAAGAACTTCTCGCTGAACGCCAACTTCAACATCGGCTTCGACAAATCCAATGTGGAGAAGATTGCCAGCGGTCTGGACCAGATGACCTTCGCCTCAGGCTGGGCAGGCACCGACAACCGCAACCAGCAGGACTACATCGTCCGCGTGGGCGACCCCATCGGCCTCATCTACGGTTGGAAGAACGCCGGTTACTACACCACCAACGACTTTGAGAGCTATGACTCCGCCACCGGCACCTACAAGCTGAAAGACGGTGTACCCACCTGTTCCTTGTTCGGCGGTGCCATCGGCCTGCGTCCCGGTACCATCAAACTGCAGGATGTCAGCGGACCTAACGGTCAGCCCGACGGCGTGGTCGATGCCAACGATATCACCGTCATCGGCGACACCAACGCTGATTTCTCCGGCGGTTTCGGACTGAGCGGCACGCTGTATGACTTCGATTTCTCAGCCAACTTCACCTTCACGGTGGGCAACGACATCTACAATGCCAACAAGATCGCAGCCTCACAGCAATACCGTTCGGGTACCTACCCCAACATGCTCAATTTCATGCGCCAGGGCAACAGCTACTCCTACATGAACCCGGAGACCGGCACGCTGCTCACCAGCCTTGAGGACCTCGCATTCTTCAACGACGGCGGCAACGACCCACCCGCCCAGGACTCCCTCTGCACCTACTCCTCCGGCAGTGCAGTCGGCATGCCACCGGGGAGGGCTA
>JAEEGL011755730.1_pt1 | contig 10358 bp, 8 predicted proteins | sample 9134231 | NCBI WGS metagenome assembly JAEEGL01 (sample SAMN16246548, study PRJNA631951) | gut metagenome | biome: gut microbiome; feature: rumen; material: fiber-attached | host: Bos | place: Iran: Karaj | collected 2018-10
AGAAAGCTAAATAGAGACAATGACCCACCATAGGGTCGACGCAACATGGATAAATGAATCCCTCGCAATGCGGATGGCGTTGCGAGGGATGATTTTGTCGTCTCATCCTTTCTTCTTCATCTACATGATCCTTCTTTATTTCACCTTCTTCATCTCAAAAGTGGCAGTGTAGGTGGTGCCATCCTCACGAGCACGAACGGCAGTCCATTTCATAATGCCATCTTCGATGGATGCTATCTCCCAACTCTCACGATACTCTGTGTCGTCGCCAACATCCACAAGAACATCCTCACCGCCGACCTGCCCACGGGTGGTTTTTTTGTTTAGCTTCTTTGTCCATAACCAATGCCAAAATTACGACAAATGTTTGGAACGGCAAAGTAATTTGTATAAGAATTTCATAATTGATGGTAGATTCAAATGAAAAGGTGTATCTTTGCACACAAAATCAATTCATGACTATGAAGCAGACAAGGACGGCCAGGGAGATGCTGGCAAGGTAGACTCGGGTCTGTAAGCCGCTACTCACATGTCAAATGTGGAAAGAAATGGATTCTTTGACACTTTGACATCTTTGACAATCACAGGGAAGCCCTCATTTCGGAAGGCTTCCCTCTTCTTATTTCTTCTTCTGCCACTCATTCTCGCCCCGCTTCACAATCATGCCCATTTTCTTCCAATTCCAGATGATGGTCCTGACGGGCGTTTTCAATCCTCGGCGGCGCACCACCACTTCGAGGTCTCCACGTGAGAATCTCTCCGTCAGGGCATCATACACCGACTCACCCACGGCATAGGCCCTCTTCTCAGCCTGCTTGTCCTCCACCTCCCGTTCGTTGTACTTCACCCCAAAGGCATAGAGCGAGTTTTTCAGATCCATGTCGGCAAACCACAGGGCAAAGTTCCTGATGACCTCCTGCTCCTTCTTACCCACCTTCGGATAGAGTGCCATGCAGAGCAACGCCAGTCGGAAAGCCTTCACGGCAGCCCTTCTTCTGAACATGTCACGTGCCTCGTTCATCTCCTTGATGGCCTGCTGACGCTGTGTCTCCAGCCAGTTCAGCAGGGGATTGAACATGAACTCCATGTTGACCTTCTCGAACGGTTGCCAGTCAGTCGCCCAAGGCACCACAGCATCAAACTCCTTCTCCTTCACGTCCAGCAGGTTCTTGGGGTCGAACTTCAGCGGTTGCTTATACACCTTCATCTCCAACCTGTCCAGGATGTTCTGAATCTTCAGCTGCTCCGCCTTCGGAATCTTCTTCCAAGGCTGGAAAGGTGCATACAGCTGGTTCTCCACCTCGCAGAATGAGAATCGGCTCACCAGTCCGTCCTCCACATTGGTGAAGAATTTCTTGATCTGGTCGGGTGTGCCCGTGAAGAGCATGTTCAGGTAGAGGTTCACCTTGCCCTTGAAGGTGTGCACACTCTTGTAGTACTGTCCATACTTGCCGTTGTCCCATGCCACGCGCCACATGTCACTCTTGTCGCCGCCCGTGGTGCGGTTCGACTTGCGAAACGTGTCCAGTTCCGATGCCATGATGAACATGTGGTGTCCCCGGTTGTCCCTCATCTTCTCCAAAAACTCAGGGATGGAAATCATCGGTTCCACGATGCGCACACTCACATGGGGATTGTCCAACCCCTTCTCGTTGGCACCCTTCTTTGCCTCCGCCTTGGCATAGATAGCCTCCTTGGCATTGCTCAGCTCGTCGCGGTCAGCCAGATTGTCCAGCAGGGGCATGAGCTTGTCGATGAATCCCTTTCCGCTGCTTGGGGGCGCAAAAACAAGGCTCGTGAACGTGGTGCTCATCTCCTTGCCGTCGAAGTAGTCAGCCCTCAGGTGGCTCGTCAGCGTGCCCAGAATCGGCAGCAAGGCAAACACACACGGCACCTTGAAGTCCTTCGGCGCTGCCTGCACATACTGTCTGAAGATAGGGGGTGGGGCAGGCATCGGCTTCTCCTGCTCCTCGTTCTTTGCCCCTTGTTCCTCCATCTCCTCCTGCTTCTTCGCCTTGGGGTCTGTCCAATAACCCTTCTCCGCCAGGAACTTCCAGAGCCTGTAGTCAATCTTCGTGCACTTGTTGCTCATCGTCAGCCCCACGCATTGCTCCCACGTCTCCTCGTCCGTGTGTCCGAACTTGGGCAGCACGGCATGCAGAATCTTCGGGTTGTTGTCGCAGATGCTGCGGAACAAGATCACCAGGTCGTTGTAGTAGTTGTGGCGTGTGTTGGGCAGCGGCTCACCCCCGTTGTCCTCCATCCACTCCTGCACAATCTCGCTCACGGGCTTCCCATTGTAGGCATAGTCCTTGTACTCCTCGTCCGACTCCTGCACCTCGAAGAGTGTCCGCTGGGTGTTCTCACCCTTCGCCACCTTGCCCGTCACCTTGTACCTCCGCATCGCCTCGATGCTGATGGCAGGCACCTCGTCGAAAAGTCCCTTCTCATACATGATGTAGTCGGCAGGCACCAGACAGCTCAGTCGGCTCAGGTCGGTGCAGGCAGGATCCACCTTGCCGAACCTCTCCAAATCGAACGCCTTCACGCAGTTCTGGATAGTCGCCTCCATGCCTTCCGCATGGCAATGCACCAGCAGCCGCAAGCCCCTTCCCGACGGCGTCACGTGCACCAGCACCACGTGCATCCTTTCCAGTTCCGCCGTCCTCTCCTCAAAGTAGTTCCTCACACTGTCCATCCACACCGCATGGCTTTCTTCCTCCTCAACAGGGGGATAAGAGGGGGTCTTGTTGTCAATATCAATCATCACCAGTCCTGTCGGTTCGCAATTCTGCTTCGCCCTTTGCAGGTCGCCCACGTCGCCCATCGGCATCATGGCAGGCAGCTTGTTCTCCTTCAGGCTCTTGTCGCCCGTCTCCTGATACTTCTTCACCACCGTCGCGATGTTGTGGTTCACCTCCAAGTAGTTGTACATGTCGGCAAGCGACCGCCAGGAGGTGAATGGCCGCTTGCTCTTCAGGTTGTTGTAGATATCTATTTTCATTTTGTGTACTGTTTGATTTGGCTCACCACGAACAAAAGCACTTGTTGAGCATGTTGAACACTAAAAGTTTCTTTCGCAAACTGCACGGACACCTTCCAGAGGTTCTTGCTTTCGTACAGGGTGAAGAAGTTCGACTGCAACACAATCTTCATGTTGTTCGGCTTCGAACCCTTCTGCTCCGCCTGCACCTGAATCTGTCCGTACTCATTCAGCCAGAAAGTACCCTTGTACTTCTTCCCTGGCACCAAGTCAATCTTTTCCATATCCTACCTCCGATGAAATGCCAATTCATATCCTTCTTCCAATGCCTTCAGGTCGATGTCCTGATTCAGCCCCTGTTCCTGATACGCCATCCACTTCACCAGTTCCTTCGCCTCCTCCATGTCCTCGTTGTAGGCGGCATTGATCACGATGGTGTGCTGTGGCTCCACTCCCATGTGGTTGCACACGAAGTTGATGTACGCCTGCGTGTTGTTGCGTGGATCCGAAGGTGGACACCACCGGCTGATGATCTGTCGGATGCTGTAGATGCCATGATTCTTGTTGTAGTTGCTCAGGTTGATGAACGCTGCCCGGTAGCCATACGCCATGCTGGCGAACGTGCAGAACCCGCCGACCTTGCCCGTCTGTCCCAGCCACTTGAACGACTGCGAGTTGACGATGTTCAGAGGATTGTTATTCCTCAGACCCAGTGGAATTTTCTTTGCCATGTTTCTTTTTTCCAATTAATTCGGTGAATAACTCGATGATTGCTCCCAGCACACCAATAATGGTGCGCACCTGTTTCGTTGTCAGTTTCATACCTTACCCGATTCTTTGTGAGAGGTTAAACAACTTGATGTTCGTGTACTCCTTGCCCTCGTACGTGTCAGTCATGAACCCGATGGTCAAGTCCAGTTCTGCATGATTGTCCATCAGCTCATGAAGCTGCTTCACATAGTCAGGATTGGCGCACACATGTTTCGCGATGATGACATCCTCCCCCTGCTTGCCGTCGTTACGGCTGAAGGGAATACTCAGTGTTAAACGATAGGTGAAACGGTCTTCACCCTCCTTGGTTTGCCACTTCTTAGGCTCCCCAATCTTCTTGATAAAACCTTGCTTAATCATACTTTTGTAAAGTTTATAGTTTAACGTTTATAGTTTATAGATGGCTCTGCACCATCCGCATGGTCTTTAACCTTTTCAAATGCTCCTCCCAACTCTTCCATTGCCACCCTCCTGATCTCCCGTGCCAGTTTGCTGTCCCTCTCCTGTTTCAGCGCATAGCTCACCAGTTGCTTGCTCACCCCGAAGCGTTCCGCAAGCTGACGCTGCACCCCGTGAGGCACCGTGATGCGGCATTTCTGTTTTTTGAGATAGAAGGAGATGTCCATTTCTTTGAGTTGATAGTTGATAGTTTTTGATTTCGAAGGCAAAGGTAGGGCATAAAAAAAGCATCCCGTTGCACTGCAACGAAATGCTAATATTTTGCTAACAAATTGCTAAAACTCCTATTCTCCCTCCCTGATTTTTCGTAATTCTTGCCCTAAGGCAACTGCCACTTCCTTCATTTGAAAAAAGACTTTCTCGTCATTGGCGCTATACCTCACTTTTTCCATCTGTCTTGGGTCTTCATTCATGAAAGACAACGTCGCCAACAACCTTATGTTGTTATACTCGCAAGGGAACTCCAACCCATCAGGCAAAGGCAGCTGCTTGATGCGTTCACAGAACTCCTGTGCTCTGGCAGGGTAGTTGCACTCCCATCTGAGCATCCAGAGCGCACCAGCCCATTTCCCCTTTGTGTCAATAGGTTTTCCCTTGCCTATGATGTTCACCAAGGCTTTCGCCACTTCCTCGTCCGTGTAGCCCTCCTGCTTCGTCTCTTTCTTCTCGTGGCAATAGTTGTTCTGATTCTGGATGGTGTTCACATGTTGCGCTCCCGATGCCACATACACCAGACTGATGTTGCATCCACGCTGATTTTGTTCCGTCTGTTGCAATTGTCGTAGCAGACGGCTGAAGAAGTCAAAGGCTTCCTCGTCTTTCTCAATATTCATATTTTATGAAAAATAGGTTTGAATAAAAGATTGATAAAAAAACGGAGTGCGTGGACTGTAAATTGGAAGTATAACAAAGTCTCTCGGGTTTTAGCCCACCCATTCGCAATTGTTAATACTGCCAAAGCCCACGCTTCCGTTTATAGGATGCGTGAGCAGGCAGCCGTCTTTATTTGCGAATGTCTATGTGAATGGCTAAATTCGAGAGACTTTCAAGAAAGCTGTCGGTTGCTCCTTCTTATATTATCTTGGGTACAAAGGTAATGAGATTTCCCTATACGCCCAAATATTATTCTTGTTTTTTTATGGACTCATATTGATTCTGTTGGTTATTTGTTGTCCTTTGGTTTTAGTCTTTGCAATTTTTTCGTTTTTATAATTGATTGGGGAAGATGGGATTCAATGTAAGACGGATCGGAAACCATCTCATAGAACTTTTCATAGTGTTCGCCAAAGATACGACGCGCATAGGTTTCTTTATCAGCGCCACCTGCCACGGAAACGAAGCGAACTACCTTGTAGGTGCTGTCTGGGAGTTGGGATAGATAGATGAGTCCTGAACAATTCATAAAAGACATCAGTTCCAACGACGTACCATCATCCTTATAATAATATGTCCAGAAATCTCCCCACACTTTCAAACTGTCTCCAGCCTCCTCGGTATCTACAATGTTGCATACAGGGATATACGCATCATATGGATCATTGCAAGCGAGGCAATCATGAATGTACGTGTCGATAGCCATTGTTATTGGACTGTCTTCACTCATTTCCTCTTCTTGTGTTGACGTTATAGCATTTTGACAAGCAGTAAGTATGCTAACTGCCAGCACGAAAGTGATAATTGTTCTTTTCATATTGTTGTTGGTTTTTGAGTTTGTTTATTCCGTATTGTCCTTTTTCTTCGGTTGCTTGTTCAGTCGCCAGATGATGTGGAGCAAGCCGTAGGAAGGGATGACATTGACAAATGTCTCGCTGCGACCCTGCGCATTGATGTAGCGTCGCACATTCGAGAGGTTGCCCAACAGGTCGAAGCCATCGAACATCACGGTCAGGTTGCCATGCATCAGACGTTTTGCCACACGGGCGTTCCACACCAGTTCGTTCGTGTTCATCGAGGCTTCGCTGTACCCTCTGCGGCTGTACATCGTCAGGTCTGTCGCCACCTGCATGTTCCAAGGGAGTTCCACTTGTCCACGCACACCATACTGATAGGTGAAGGCATTGATGGTGGTGAAGTTCTCGCGGTCACTGCCTGAGTGCTGATAGTTCAACTTGCCCTGTGTGCCAAATTCCAGTTTGTCCGATGGGCGCCATGTCAGCGTGAAGTCTTCCGTCACATAGTTCGACACCACCACCGACTTCGTGGCACCCACACTTTCATCCGTTCCACTCAGATCGACGCTGTTGGTGTGCGTATAGCCCACCTTCTGCTTCACGCGCCACTTGTCGTTCTTGTCTATGGCGAAGTCAACACTCGGTGACACATTCATCGACCAGTTGCCGTCCACATTCTCTGGTGTGACCGTTTGCACACCCGTCTGTTTGTTGTAGATGTAGCCCCAAGCCTCAGCGTTTTCTGTCAGGTTGGCATTGACACTGACATTGAAGAGTGTTTTGCCGAACTTGTCTCGATAGTCTCCATGCACCGTATGCCGACGCTCGTTCTTCAGGTTTGGATTACCCAACGTGATGTAGAGCGGGTTGCTGTCGTCGCGGATGTTAAGCAGGCTCGTCATCGAGGGTGCTGACACTTCCATATTGTAGGAGACATTGACATTCAACGAGCGTCCCTTTTCCCATTTAGTATAATAGCAGGTAGCGTCAACGTTCATGAATGTGGTGTTGCGATGCAGGAGCGTGTCCACCTGTGTGCCCCGATGATAGTCAAGTTTTTCGTGGGTCATAGGAAACGACAAGTTCGTGATAAAGTAGAAATATCCTCCCTTCTTCAGCGATTTGCTATAGCCGTAACTCAGCGTTGGCTCATGCCTGTATTGGTTCTTGACGGAATGGGAACTGTTGTTGGCATCGAGTGTGGTGAGCAATTCATCCTTCGAGGGAAGCGATCCCAGCGGATGGCTTTCCACATCCTGCCAGTCCTCCAGCTTGTTGAGCAGGTAGAGCGGGTTGTCCGTTTTTTCGTAATTGTATTGCAGACGATACCCTACGCCCAAGCGGTGATCCTGTTTCTCATCGAGATCAAACGTGACACTCGGATGGAGGAATGCCGTATGATTGCGATTCAGTTGAGGTTGATATCGGTTGCGGAAGTCAGTGGGCTGCTTGCCCTTGGGGTAGTCAATCCGATTGTGATTATACGAGTTCGACGTCCATTCGTAGAAATTGTAAGAACTGCTGATGTTGAAATGGATGTAGTCATTGTGCGCCGGTGAGAAATTCATGTAGGGATTCACATTCGCCCAAACCGTGTGACCGTTTCCCTTCGCCCTCGACTGAGTCCTGTTGATGGCATAGCGTCGGAGCAAATCCCCTGCATCGGGTGCCATGATGCTGTCTATCCACGCTTTGCCCAGTTGCTCTTCCACATCGTCGTCGAATGTAGCGTTGCCATTCAGCATCGTGTTGTTCTGATGCCGCCATCTCGACACGGTGTATGTCGTGAAGTACAGGTTCTTGATGAGGTCTGCCCAAGGTTCTGAGCGTTGCAACGTCAGTTCATGCTGCGTGTTCAACTCCCACTCATCACTGCGACGATTGTTAAAACTACGAGAGTAGGTGTCGCCTCCTTCGAGGAAGGTTGCGCTACTGCTGTGCTGCACATCCTCCGTCTTGGTGTAGGATGCCTCCAAATTACCCTGATAACTGTAGTGGTTCTCTTCCTTCTTCATATAGTTGCCACCCAACTTATACGTGGTTTTCAGTCCTTCCGACTGCTGCAAAGGTGTCCACTCGCCCTTCTCACCTGGTGTGCGATAGTCGTTCAGGTTGTTGACATTGGCAAAGAGCACCAGACGCTCGCGGTCGGTGAAGCGCATACCGAAGATACGTCCCAAGTACTTCGTGTCGAATCGCCCCTCGTCATTCCTGAAGAACGTGGCACCAACACCCCCTTCGGCATTGGCAATCCAGCCTTTGGCATATTCCTTCTTCAGTTTCACGTTCATGACAAAATCCTTCCTCGTCGTCTCCTCGCGTGGCGTTCCCTTCACCTCGTCCGGCACCTTCTCATAGGCTTGGATATTCTTCACCATGTACGAAGGCATGTTCTCCAAAAGCAGTTCGCGGTCGCTGTCGAAAAAGTCCTTGCCGTTCAGCAGCATCGCATCAATCTGCCGACCGTTCACCGTGATGACGCCACCCTGTTCCACTTCCACCCCTGGCAACTTCTTCATCAGTTCACCCAGCATCGAACCCTCTGCCAGATTGAATGCGTCGGCATCATACACCAGTGTGTCGCCATCCATGTAGAACTTCAACTTTGTCGCCTTCACCACCACCTCGTCCAGCATCATCTCATTTTTCTTCGGCACAGGCTTCAGATAGACGGTTTTCAGTTCACGAAGCGTCTCACGCTTATATATCTTTTTCAGTTCAAACGGCACAAACATCGTCTGGTAGCCATCTGCCTCCAACTTGAAGAGATACTTTCCCGCCTCCTTGAAGCCCTTATAAAGATGCGAACTCTTATAGTCCTCTTCATTCTCATAATACGTAGGCACGGTATCCACAAACGCACTGTCTGCAGCCATCAGCAGCGTCACACACCTCATCTTCACGGGGTCATGCGTAAAGTGGTCCTTGATCTCCGCATACACTGTCATCCCTTCCTGCTCCACATACGTGTCAGCCTTGACGGTATCAGCAGTCAACGAATCAGCAGCCACCGTGTCCACTTTCACCTCCTGCCCCATCGCCACCACGCTTACGAGGGCAAGCAGCAATGTCAAAATCTTTCTCATATTTGATTATTTCATTGCTTTCCCCAACTCTTCCTTCATGGTCTCCACACCAGGGAAGCCGATGTTCTTGTAAGTCTGTGCACCCTTGGAGTCATAGATGGCGTAGGTGGGGTATGCCTGTTCACCATATTGCTGAAGAATATGATTTAACTGTTCTTCAGTCAGGTAGTAGTGCTCCCCGTGTATATCAGAAATGACTCTTTCCCAATCTTCGAACTCAGAGGTGGATGAGGTCATGTAGATATACACGATGTCCTTGCCCTCCAGTTCCTGCTTCATCGGCTTCATCTGGTCAATGGCGACCCTGCATGGACCGCACCATGTTGCCCAGATGTCGATGAGCACCGTCTTGCCCTTGTAGCGGTCAAGGATGGTTGACAAGACTTTATCGGGTGCAACTTCCTTCATGTCCAGATAATGAATATGCTCATTGCCTGTAACCTTCTCCTTATTGGATGCAACACTCCGCTTGTATTCCTCCACGTATTTATCGTACAAGTCCGACAGATTCTTGTCCTCGATGAGCGGTTTGGGAACATCCTTCCCATCGAGCACCTGAGGCAGATAGTAGCAGTAACGGGCAAGGTCGGCATTGATGCCACGTGCATTCGTTGCCTTCACATAATATCTGCTGGCATCGACAAAACGATTGCCAAACATTGCCGTCGGAGAATACAGATTTCTGGTATAATTCTGAAGGACAAAATCCGTGAATTCCTCGGAGTTGAGCAACGAGTCTGCAACAACGTTATCAAGGAAGGGAGGATTATATTGGTCTGCCATCATATAGTCCATCCAAGTTTTGCTACAAGAGAATCTTTTTAATATATCCGTACCACAATCTTTTTCTTTCTTTAAAGCATTCATCAAAGTTGCCACATCGTGAAAATCATTCCACTTAGGCTCTTCCACCTCTGCAAATGCTTTCTCATAATCTACCACAAGGGGATACCATTCCCTATCGAATTTGGCAAAATAACCTTTGAATCCCACGAACTTGCTGTTGGCTTTCGAATCATCATGCAACATGTCAATCAACACGGTCACCTCCTTGCCTGGTGCAAGATAGAGGGCACATCGAGAAGCCCACGGAATGTTGAAGATAGTAGTCCATCCCATCTGTGGAAAACATATCGGAAGACGAAGGGTTGCCTCCCCGTTATCGTCTAAATACACTTTCGCATCCACGGGGTCTGCCGGATTCTTCAAGTCCACATACTGAACCTGCACCTCCGTGTTCATTCCCTTTCGGTAGTTCATCGCCTTGAAATGGATGGTGGCTGGTTCATCGCTGTATTTCATTTCCGCCAGCACATCCTCCTCCGCATAGTCGGCCTTGTATTCATCTGGCACAGGGATGACTGGCATCGTGTAACTCTTCTCATGGAT
>JAEEGL012542585.1_pt1 | contig 10358 bp, 5 predicted proteins | sample 9134231 | NCBI WGS metagenome assembly JAEEGL01 (sample SAMN16246548, study PRJNA631951) | gut metagenome | biome: gut microbiome; feature: rumen; material: fiber-attached | host: Bos | place: Iran: Karaj | collected 2018-10
AGTTCGTCGAGGATGCCTCCGCCCGTCGAAAGCGAGACCTCCACGGTGTAGAGGTTCTGCGGCGCGTCAAGGTCCCAGAGTGCGGGATTCTCCCACTCGCCGCCGAAGACGATGCGCCCGTCCTCGCCGGGCTTGACGGCGTTCGCGCTGAAGCGCTTGACCTCGCGGCCGTCCTTCTTGACGACCGCCGCGGCGGAAAGGATGTTCGCGTCCTGCCCGCCCGCGAGGCCGACGCTGAAGTCGATGCGCGCTTTGGCGACGAACGGCCGGACCTGCCCGCCCGCGAGGCCGACGCTGAAGTCAATGCACGCTTTGGCGACGGACGGCCGGACCTGCACGTCCGAAATGTGCATCCCGCTTGGCTCGGCGGCGAGGGCGACGTCGCCGAAGATGCCGCGGTTCTCGATCGCCTTCTTCGTGAAGGTGCGCGCGGTGTCGGGCGCGTCGAAGGCCGTCACGAGCGTTTCGGGTAGCTTGGCCGAGGTGAAGAGGGCGATCTCGTGCTTCCCTGGCGTAAGAAAGGCGGTAAGGTCAACCTCGCCGCCTGGGAAGAAGGCTTCGCCAGCCTTTTGGCCGTCCACGAAGACGAGGACGGCCGAGGGGATGGCGTCGAAGGAGAGGAGGATTCTCCGCCCCTTCCATGAGGCCGGAATCTCGACGGGCCGCGCGTACCAGGCGGCGCCGACGGACTCGACATCGACGCCGAAATGGTCGCATCCGCGCGCGTCCCAGACGCCGAAGCCGTTTTTCGCGCCGCCCGAGGGCCACTTGCCGGGAACCTTGAAGAAGAACGGGAGACTTGCGACTGCGGGGGCTTTGTCGATGGCGTCGCTTGACTTCGCCGTGCCGAAGGCCCAGAAACCGTTCAGCAGGAGCTTTTCGCGCGTGGCGGTCGAGATGCGCGGAGTCGCGGCGGGTACCCAGCCGGTCTTGGGGTCTTTCCAGCCTTTGGCCGGTGGAATCTTGGTGGGATCGGTCGCGTCACGCGCCTTCTGCATTTCCTCGGGGATGCCTTTCGGGAAGATGTAGCGCTCGATTTCCGGCGTGAGTTTGATCCGGACGAGTTCGGGATACTGCTCGGCCGGAACGGGATAGGCGTTCTTGAGATAGTCGGGGACCGTTTCCTTCTTCCAGTATTCGGGGTCGGCGGCGAGCTTGTCATGGACGCCCTTCCAAGCCTCGAAGTAGCGCTTGCCGAAATCGACCTGCGACTCGCGCGAGAAGTGGATGTTGTCGGGATTGAGCTGGTAGCTCTCAAGCGACTTCACGAAGGCGCCGGGGCCGTAGAGGTATTCGCACGTATAGCGCTGCGTGTTGGAGATGATCTTTCCGAACCAGTCCTTGGCGAGCCTGTGCGCGAGCTGACCCACGATGAGCGGGACGCCCTCTGCGCCGGCCTCTTCGCGGAGGCGGTGGATGAGCACCGGGAAGCGCGCCTGGTAGAGGTAGCCGCCGCGGCGCATGCAGTCGGACTCGCCCTGGTGCCAGAGGATGGCGGCGAGGGTGCCGTCCTGCTTGGCCCGCTTGATGCGCGCGACGCAATCGTCGTAGGGGTGCCAGTTGTCCTTGCCCTTGAAGAAGGACTTTCCGGGCTCCCATGCCGAAATCGGGCAGCCACCGACGGCGCACGGCACGACACCCACGGTGATGGTGGGGTCGGATTCTGCAAGGGCCTCGGCAAAGGCCTTGCCGGGGCCGACGCCGGAACCGGGGATGTCGTAGTGGATCGGATCGACGCACGGCACCCACTCGCCTTGGCGGTTCAGCATGAGAACGCGCGGGTGGGCCACCTTGTCGGCCTCGGCGGGAAAGCCTCTCCCGGCCATGTTGGATTGCCCGGCGAGGACGACGATCTTGAACTTCTCCTTCGGGGGCATGGGTGCGCCGTGGGTGCGCGGGACGACAAATACGGCGAGAGCAATGGCGCCCGCTAGAGAAACGATGGAACCTGTTTTCATGGTTTTTTGAAAGATAGCAGGTTGCCCAGGCAAAAGCAAGCCTATTTGCCTCAGCCGCGCCGGCTCAGTTCAAACGACGGTTTCTTATTGGTCGAAGAGACATTTCATGATATAATTTAAGGCATGTTTCCGAATATCAAAATCGGGTTCGGCGATGTCATACAGATTCTCGTGCTGACATTTGCCGTCTATTATGTGCTTAACCTTTTCAGGCGGACGCGGAGCACGCAGATGCTCGGGGCGCTTTTCGTCGTGATATTCGTGCTCATAGGCATGGCCTATTTTCTGAAGCTTCAGGTTCTCGGCTGGCTCGTCTCGCGTCTGATCGTCTATATCGCCTTCGCGCTGGCCATCATATTCCAGCCGGAAATACGCCAGACCCTCGCCAACATCGGGCAGAACTGGCGGTTGGCTTCAGGCGGGGGCGACTCTTCCGACGGCTTCATCGACGGCATCGTTGAAGTCGCCGCCTCGCTTTCGCGCACGAAGACAGGCGCGTTGATCGCTTTGGAGCGGCAGATCAGCCTCGATGCCTACTGCGCCAACGGAACCATGCTCAACGCGCCGTTCGTGGCGAGACTTCTCGCCTCCATATTTTTCCCGAACGCGCCTCTCCACGACGGCGGCGTCATCATCCGCGGCGAGACAATCCTTGCCGCCCGCTGCGTCTTCCCCCTGTCATCCCGGGAGGACATCGGCTACGGCATGCGCCACAGGGCCGCGCTCGGCCTGAGCGAGCAGACGGACGCCGTTGTCGTCATCGTCAGCGAGGAGACGGGCGACATCTCCATCGCGTATGACGGCCGCTTCTACAAGGACCTCGCGCCGACCCATCTCCATCGGTACCTCAACATCCTTTTGCCTCAAAACGGGCTTGCAAGTGCCGTCCGCAAGGCCATAGACCAGATCGAGCTGGAACGCTCGCCCGATGGTGTGGCGACTCCAACTGCCGGGGAGGCTTCAAAATGAGGGTTTTCCTGTGGAATGTGGACTTCGAGCAGCTGGCCCGGCGATTCGCGGCATGGGGCAAGTCCGCCTGGGAGTCCCTGCGCAACGGCGAGATGAGGCGGATGCTGAAGGTGTGGGTCAGGGCAAACGGCTGGTTCGCCCTCGCCTCCCTCGTGATCGCAACCGTCATCTACATGCTTCTCCGCGACAACCTGATGTCTTCGCAGATCACCACCTTGAAGGTGGATGTGCTGATTTTGGACGGCGAAAAGCGCATCTCGGGGGCCGCCGAGCCGCGTGAGATCGAAGTGCAGGTGTGGGGGAAGGAGGCGGACGTCAACAACTTCGTCCGCGAAACGAAGACAGTCCAGTTGCGCATTCCCAGGGCAAAGGTCGCCGGCGACGCCTCCGGCAACGGGGGCAGCGTGAAGATCAAGCCGCAGCGCGACATCCCCAGCGCCCGCAAGTTCGGCGTGCTGGCAACCCCCGTGGGACATGGCCGCGTGACCGTCACGTTCGACGAGCAGGGCGAGGTGGAATTCCGGATTGCCGAACCGGTCATTGTCGGCACGCCGCACCATCGGACTGTCAAGAGCACGGACTTCAACCCGAAGGTCGCGAAGGTCAGGGGCGGCAAGTCCCGCCTGTCGAACCTCAGCGAACTCTACAAGCTTGAGCTGGAGCCGGTCGACGTCAAGGACCGGGCCGACGACTATGTCGGCGCGGCCAGAATCCGCATCCCCCAGGAACTGGGCGGCGATGTCAAGCTTGTTGACGTGACCGAAGCGGAAGTCCGGGTGACATTTGAAAAACGCGAAAAGACAAAGACTTTCGTCAAGCTGCCCGTCCGCCTCTCCATTGCGCCGGGCACGGTCATTCCGGCTGAAAGCGTTTTGGATCCGGTTGCCGTATCGGCCAAGGTCACGGGATACGACGAGTCCGTCGATGCGCTTTCTGACAACATGGTCACGGCCTACGCGGTCATTCCGGTCGCTTCGACCTTGAACCACGCCCCCGGCGCAACGAACACGCTCCCGGTAGAGCTGGTCGTCCCGCACAACTCGGAGATTTGGAGCACGGAGTGCACACCGCCGGCGGTAAGGCTCGTCATGCCGCTTCCGCGGCCCGTCGAGGTCGCCGAGCCGTCCCCGCCGGTCGAGGCGAATCCCGAAAGCGTCGCCGATCCCGGTCCGGATGTCACCCCCGTCCCCGGCGAAAAGCAGGAGGGCGGCGCCAAGGCGGGCGAGGACGCGCCAGAAGGTATCCGTGAGAATCCCGCTGGCAATGACGGGACCGCAGCTGTGCAATTGGAGGGGAATAAGGGCAGCGATGAGTTACGTGAAGGACACTAGCGACGACCACGTCTATCAGGGGTTCTGGGGACGCCTTGCAGGTTTTGTCCTGATTCTTCTCGTCTTCCTCCCGGCCCTCGGGCTTGTGAGCTACACCTGGCGCGATGTCCCGTGGCTCAACGCCGAGAGCAACCGCGCACCGGAAAACCTCATCGGGCTTGCCGGCGCCGTGGGCGCGTATGTCGGCTACAGCCTGCTCGGCCTTGCGGTTTGGCTCGTGCCGGGCTGGATGCTGGTTGTTGGCGTCCGGATGCTGCTCGGGAAATTCCGCCATCCATGGCGCTCCGTGATTTGCGCGTCGCTTTTCCAGATCGCGGTCTGCTCCCTCTTCCAGCTTGGCGACTGGAACGCGGCCACGGAGGCGCTCCACATCTGGCGCGGCGCGGCGGGCGGCGCCATCGGCTGGTTCTTCACCACCATTTGCCTGAAGCCCGTCCTGGGCGTGGTCGGATGCGCCGTCATCATGCTCGTGGTCGCGATTCTCGCGACGGGCTTTGGTGTTGGGTGGCGCAACTGGTGCGACCTTTTCCTCGACATCCGCGACAGGATCGAAGAGCGCCGTCTGCGGAACGCGAGCGAATCCGAACGACTTGAAATCGAGCAGCGCAGACTTGAAAAGAAGCTTGAAGCCGAAAGGCGCCAGGCCGAGCGCGAGGAGCGGGAGGCGGCCAAGGAGGCCAGGCGCCAGGAACGCGAAGAACGGGAGCGCCAGAAAGAAGAGGAAAAGGCCGCCCGCGAAAGGGCGTACGAAGAGCAGAAGGAGCGTCTGCGCCTGGAGCGGGAGCGCCAGGAGGAGCTTGAGCGCCAGCGCGCCGCCAAGGCGGATGCTGACGCGAAGGCGCGGGCCGAGGCGGCAAAGGCCGCCGACGCGGCTCTGTCCGGCGAGGCCTCTGATGCCGATGGCGCGGAGCCTGCCGAGGCCTCCGTCCCGCCGCCGCCCCCATACGTGATGCCGACAGTTGACCTGCTCAAGCCAGTCCCCGCGGGGAAAGCCGATTACGGCAACATCGAGGAGAAGGAGAAAATCCTTGTCGAGACCTTGCGCGAGTTCAAGCTCAACGTCGAGGTCACGGACGTCGCCCGCGGACCGGTCGTCACAATCTTCGAGCTGCTGCCCGCCCCCGGCATCCGCCCCGAGCAGATCGCCGCGATGGCGAAGACCATCGAGATGAAACTCCGCGCCACGAGCATCCGCATTGAGGCGCCAATCCCCGGCAAGGGCGTCGTCGGAGTTGAAATCCCCAACGAAAAGGCAAGTTCCGTCACGGTGCGCGAAATCCTCGAGGGGCCTGTCTGGGCCGAGGCGTCGCGCAAGATGCATCTCCCCATGCTTCTCGGCAAGGATTCAAGCGGCCGCGACCTCATCTGCGACCTCGCCTCCATGCCGCATCTCCTTATCGCGGGCGCCACGGGCTCCGGCAAGTCCGTCTGCATGAACGCAATCCTCACAGGGTTGTTGATGTCTCGGACGCCCGACGAGCTCCGCCTGATCCTGGTTGACCCCAAGGTCGTGGAATTCACCGGGTACAACGCCATCCCGCATCTGCTCGTCCCGATCATCACGGACGCGAAGAAGGTCTCCCTTGGCCTCATCTGGGCGATCCAGGAGATGGAGAAGCGCTACCGCATACTTTCGGCCGCCGGGGTGAAGAACATCGAGTCCTACAACAACCGCAAGCCCGTGCAGCCGGACTTGTTCGAGGAGGCCGAGAATCCGGTCCCGAAACCGCGCGCCGACTTGCCGGAGAAGCTCCCGTACATCGTGATCGTCATAGACGAGCTCGCGGACCTCATGCTGCAGGTCGGGCGGGAAATCGAAGACAGCATCTCGAGGCTCGCCGCGAAGGCGCGCGCGGTCGGCATCCACCTTGTCCTCGCCACGCAGAAGCCGATTGTCAAGGTCGTCACCGGGACGATCAAGTCCAACGTCCCGGGCCGCATCGCCTTCCAGGTCGCCCAGCGCATCGACAGCCAGACGATCATCGACCGCCAGGGCGCCGAGTCGCTGCTCGGCCACGGCGACATGCTTTTCCTCAATCCCCGCGCGAGCAAGCTTACGCGCGCCCAGGGCGCGTTCATCGGCGACGAAGACGCCGAGGCCGTATGCGATTATATCCGCGCCCAAGGCGGCCCTCGCTACGAGAAGGCGATACAGGACCAGCTCGATGCCGGAAGCGCGGAGGGCGGCTCGGACTCCCAGACCCAACAGGGGCATTCCACCGGTGGCTCCTCGCGCACGGGCGGCCAACGTGGCTTTGGCGGACAGGACGCTTTCGGCGGCGACGACTCCTCGCAGGCATCTGGCGCCGCCGGCGGAGACGAACTCTACGAGGCCGCACTCGAAGTGGTGCGCCGCACGCACAGGGCTTCGACTTCCTCCCTGCAGCGCGCCCTGCGCATCGGCTATACGCGCGCCGCGCGTCTCATCGACCAGATGGAGGAGGAGGGGATTGTCGGACCCTCGCGCGGTGCCGATCCTCGCGAAATCCTCGTGGATCTCGATGCCGAGAATCCATTCGGCAAGAGCGGCGCCGATTCCACCGACGTGGCCTCCGAAGTTGATTCCGGCGAAGAGGACGGAATGGCATAGCAAAGCCCGAAAGTAAAACGGCTCTTTTGAAAGGCGGTCAGACATGTCCATTGGAACAACCTTGAAAGCGGCGCGTGAACGCAGCGGGCTAACCATCGCCCAGGTCGCGGAGCGGACGCGCATGATCCACCAGCTCGTGGAGGACATCGAGCAGGACGACTTCCACCGGATCATCGCGGCGGTGTACGGCCGCGGCTTCATAAAGCTTTTTGCCGAATGCGTCGACGAGGACCCGGCGCCGCTCGTGCAGGAGTTCAATGAAATCTATTCCGGCGCGCGCCGCCCGGCAGTCAGGACGCGCCCCGTCCAGACATCAACCGATGAACCGGACACCGTGGAGGCTGCCGACGCCGCGCCGCATCGTCCGAAAGTCAGGGCCGTGACCGTTCTTGACGAGGAGCCTGTCGCCGCCTCGAAGTCTGAGGTCTCCACTGGCAGTGACGCGCCCGCTGTGCGTCCGCAGCCCGCGATCAAATCACCGGCCGCCAAGCCCGCGCCAGAGCCTGCACCAGCGCCTGCGCCACAACCCGCGCCCCAACCCGCGCCAGAGCCTGCGCCACAACCCGCGCCCCAACCCGCACCAGAGCCTGCGCCTGCGCCGGCGCCCGCGCCAGAGCCTTCGCCAGAGCCCGCACCCCAACCTGCACCAGAGCCCGCACCCCAACCTGCACCAGAGCCCGCGCCCCAACCCGTGCCGGAGCCCGCACCCCAACCTGCACCTGAGCCCGCACCAGAGCCCATGCCGGAGCCCGCACCCGAATCCCCGGCTGGCAAAGCCACGTCGGACACCGCTGGTCGGGACGCGCCCATGGAGCGTCCGCACCCCGTGGCGGACGAATCGGAAGCTCCCTCGAAGGCGCTCTCGCCGAGAGCGCCGCTACCTGCGCCGCAGCCCGCGCCAAAGTCCGACGTAGAAGAAAATGACGAGGGAAGCCTTGGCGAACTCTTTGATCTGGGCAACCGCACCAACACGGAATCCCGCCCGGAAAAGGTCGCGCAAAACGCCGATTCAAAGGGCGAAGGTTCCACGCTCAGGATTCCCCTGACGCATCAGGCGCCTTCGTGGGACGACGCCCCTCTCTCCGAGGGCGACTTCTGGCAAAAGATTTCAAACCTTGACAAATGGAAGTATTGGAAGGTCGCGGCAGCAATCGCGGGGCTGTGCCTTTTGTCCGTCCTTGTGGTTGCCATTGTCTCGGGGCGACGTGACAGGCCGCAAGGCGACGAGAATGTCGCGGTCGCCGTCCAGCCTCCACCTTCCGAGGAACCTGCTGAGCCTGCGGCCGCACCGGCCGCTACAATGGAAACCGATGGCAGGTCGGTCTTCACTGAAAACCTCGTGCCGCCGCCCGACAGCTATGTCGATTGAAGAGCCCATCCGCGTCGGCCTTGTCAGCCTCGGCTGCTCCAAGAACCTCGTCGACACACAACTGATGTGCGGCGTCATGCTCACGGAAGGCGTCGATCTTGCGCCGAATCCCGACGAGGCCGACGTCGTTCTCGTCAACACCTGCGCGTTTATCCAGTCGGCCCGTGACGAGGCCGACGCCGAAATCCGCCGCGCCGTCTCCCTGAAGGGGGAGGGGAGGGTCGGCGCCGTCGTGGTCGCCGGCTGTCTCGTCCAGCGCTACGGCGCCGAGTTGTCCGCCAGGTATCCCGAGGTTGACGCCTGGCTCGGCATAGACCATCTCGAGGACATCGCCGCCGTGGTGAAGCGCGTCGGCCGCGGGGGGCGGGCGCGCCGCCGCGCCCAAGTTCTTGTGGAAGGACCGGCGAACGGTCTCTTCGAGCCGCGCATCCCGGCCCTCAGTCTTTCAGGCGGTCCCTTCGCCTACCTCAAGATTGCCGAAGGGTGCAACCATGCCTGCGCCTATTGCGCGATTCCCGGCATACGGGGGCGCCTCCGTTCCCGCCGCGTGGAGGACATTGTCCGTGAGGCCGGGGAGCTGCTCAAGACCGGTGTCCGCGAACTCGACATTGTCGCCCAGGATGTCACCGCCTACGGGCGCGACAAGCGGAACGGCGACCGCCTTCCGGCGCTCCTTGGCGCGCTTGACCGGTTGAAAGGGCGTTACTGGACGAGGATTCTCTACGGCTACCCCTCATACGTCGATGACTCCCTCCTGGAGTCGTTCGCCTCGCTGAAGCATCTTTGCAGGTACATTGACATCCCCATCCAGCACAGCCATCCCGACATCCTCCGCGCCATGCGCCGCGCGGACACAGTGAAATTCGTCGAGACGCTTCCCGCGCGCCTCCGCGCGGCATGCCCCGGCATCGCCATTCGCACGACCTGCCTCGTCGGCTTCCCCGGCGAGACCGAGGAGCATTTCCGCCACCTTTGCGACTTTGTCCGCGAGGCCCGTTTCGATGCCCTTGGCGTCTTCGCCTTCTCGCGCGAGGAGGGGACCGCCGCCGCCGACATGCCGGACCAGGTCCCGGCCGAAGTCGCCGAAGAGCGGCGCGACCGCCTGATGCGCATCCAGCGCCGCATCCAGCGCGAAGCCCTGCGCGCCCGTGTCGGACGGAAGACAAAGGCGCTTCTGATCCGCCCCGCGTCCGCGGGCCGCTGGGAAGCTAGGACTGAGTGGCAGGCGCCCGACGTCGATGGCGTCACCTTTGTCTCGGGATGCGGCCCAAAAGCGAAACCTGGCGACTTCGTCCGCGTTGAAATCACCGGCGTCCGAGGCTACGACCTTGTCGGTTCGCTGGTGCGGTAGTTCGGCAGTTGCCACGGTAGCCAAGGCAACTCAGAACTAGGAACCTGAAACTGGGAACCTGGAACCCGGAACTAAGGTGCTAGGCCTTCGCCACGAGCTCCGGGCTGAGCAGGTTGCCGTTGCGGCGCATCTTCGCCTGGAAGGATTTAATGCCTATGGCGCGAACGTTGCCGTGGTACTTCATCACTGAGACGGCCGCCGCGCGCCCGGCCGCCTCGCCCGTGATGGCGCAGGTGGGGATCACGCGCCCGCAGTCCCAGGTCGAGGTGTCCATCGAGTAGCAGCGCCCCGCCGCGAGAAGGTTCGCGTTGGCGACGCCGCGGAGCATGCGCATCGTGATGGCGAAGACCGGGCCGCGGCGGCGCCAGTCGCCGGTCAGGCCGACGGTGTCGTCGAACCACTTGTGCATGTCGGACTCGAGCATTGACTGCTCGCCGACGAGGCGGCGTGTCGCGCGGAAGCATGGGATGGACGGAAGGTAGAAGGGCTCCACGACGGATTGGGGGTTTTGGGCGGCGTAAGTCGCGGAATCGTGCAGGACGAGCCCGTGGGACTCGATGACCTGCTGGGTGACTTGCTCGGCGTCGGTGCCGTCGTAGTGGCGGCAGGAGAGCTTGGTGGGGTCCAGTTTGTCGTGGAAGGCATTTGATGTCATGCTGATGTGCGCCACGCCGTCCTTGAGATAGTAGAACCAGGCGGCCGCGACATTGGCGGTGGACGTCTCGGTCTCCTCGCCGGCGAGGTGGCAGATGTCGGCGTCGCCCGTGGCGTCGACGACGGCGCGGCAGGC
>JAEEGL013058297.1_pt1 | contig 10358 bp, 12 predicted proteins | sample 9134231 | NCBI WGS metagenome assembly JAEEGL01 (sample SAMN16246548, study PRJNA631951) | gut metagenome | biome: gut microbiome; feature: rumen; material: fiber-attached | host: Bos | place: Iran: Karaj | collected 2018-10
TGACCAATGAGCACAATCTGACACAAAATGCAGATACGCTCTCTTGCTTAAATTGCTTGGACACTCCTCATAGAAATTCAGCATGTCATCTATCCACGCATCAGATAACTCATATCTGACCTTTATGATATGAAGGTTGCTGTAAAGCTTGTTATGAGGATATTCGACATGATTGTAAAAATCTACAATCTTAGTCTTTGTTTCATCATCTGAAACAGCGTAGTCAGGATATCCAAGAAGTGCCACATCCTTTCCGTAATTTCTGACATCAGAAATGAACCTTTCCATGAGGTCATTATCTTCTTTTACGCCCACACTATAGGCAACATTGTCAATGGTCTTAACAGCCCTAAGAGGAAGCTCGGTCTCCCTCAAATATGAAATATAAGGCTCATAAGTAGCATTTTGTCGCCTATTATAAAAATCTATAAGTTTTTCAATTCCTTTTCGCATAACAAACACCTATCACTTCGTTTTAGATTTCGAAGCTACTTTCTTCGCAGTAGCACGTTTCGTACTAGACACCTTCGTAGTAGCCTTTATTTGCCTTTTAGAGGTAGTTTTACGAGCCGACGTAGTCTTTTTCGTTGAAACGGTTTTGGACGGTTTTTTGACCGTGCTACGCTTCGTAGAAGGGGTCTTTTTAGTCACAGACTTCTTAGCAGTCGTAGTCTTCTTGGTTGTAGACTTTTTTGGTGCAGTGGACTTTGACTTAGAAGTCGATGCTGTCTTTGATTTGGTCTTTAGACCTGAAGACTTCTTGGCAGCAGTCTTTTTCGTTGTCTTCGCAGCTGACTTTGTAGCAGTTTTCTTAGTCGGTTTCTTCGCCGTAGTGGTTGTCTTTTTCTTAGCCTTAGAAGTGCTCTTTTTCACTGTCTTAACAGTAACCTTAGCCTTCTTGGCAGGTTTTACATCGAATTTATAACCATTCCTGTAAAACTCCTCGACAACCTCATTTAAAATCAGCATATCGGCAGATAATGGCTCTGTAAGTTGCAATCCATCAGGCGATGTCACTCTTGAAAGAGCAACATAAAGCTGACCTGCAGCAAACACTTTAGGTGAAATTACAGCTTTCTCAAAAGTCTGTCCCTGACTTTTATGAATTGTAATCGCCTTACCAATCTTAAACGGATATTGTCTGATTTTACCGACTTCCTTTTTGGTGAAGGTGTTTCCTGTTACAGAATAAGAATACATACTGTAATCCATCTTATAAACGTCAACAACCTTACCATCAATATCTACGGCAACGCAATCATCCTTGATTGCAACGATTCTGCCAAACGTACCGTTCTTGAACTTGCCTCTGATATTGTCATTACTTGTAAAAATGACTCTACAACCAACTTTGACGATAATCATATCGTCAATGATACCCATAGAGCATCTACCTTCTTTTTCAGCCCTCAAAACAGCCATATAGCCGTCCACGGAATCAAGATAATCTTGATTGATTTTATCGGCTTCAGCATTTGTTCCACAAATACAGATTGCATCATCATAATCAGGAGTCTCAGTTACAAACTGATTGAAATATTCAATATTTGAATAATCGCCAATACGAACTTTATTAAGTTCATTGATAAAGTCAGTATCTTTCTGACGCTTTACTTCAGATAACTCAATTACCTTGAAGTTACAGCTTTTCCACTCAGATGTTGTGAATGCAAATCCACTCACATCAAAACCTGCCTTTTTCATCAGCTTCTCATCTGTCTTTTTAACGACAGGAGGTAACTGAGAAAAATCACCACAAACGATAATCCTAATCTTCTTTCCCTTCAGTCTTTCAGCTTTACGGATTACCTTAATTGCAAATGAAAATGTATCATTTCTTGCCATACTGATTTCATCAATAATGATTACATCAGCTTCAATAAGGGGCTTGAGCATTGATTGTGTGATTGCACCTTTTTTACCTTTAGCAAATGAGGGAGATTCAAATGCAGGCACAGGTATATGAAATACCTTGTGCATGGTGTCACCACCTAAATTCAAAGCTGCAAGCCCCGTGGGAGCGCATACAATAAAATTGAGGTCAGGATTCTCAGCCATATACTGATTCAGATAATATGTCTTTCCTGTACCCGCAGCACCTGTGAGGAATATATTACGATTATTCGCAAATGCCTTCTTAATCTGTGATTCTGTCATAATAATTAAAACCTTACTTTCTAAAAATCAAATTGATTATCTTCTGAATGGCTATTATCATTCATTTGTTGCATGATTTTCGGATATTTTGTTATATCAAAAGTGCTTTCATGCACAATATTTTTCTCAAACAACATAGCCATTGGTTCAAAATCTCCATTTATACCTGCTTTACTAGCAGTTATCATTTCATCACGAGAAATATTCTCAAACGAAATTATTCGTCCTGATTCTTTGCAAAGTTGAGATATAAAAACCCTTTGGGTTCTTCCATTGCCCTCTCTAAAAGGGTGAATATTATTTATCTCACAAAAATAATTGGAAAGAACCTTTGCGTATTCTTTATCATCGTGAACATCTTTTAAATAATTAAAATATTTCAGATGATTGTGTAGGTCTGAAAATCTTGATTCAATTTCACGTACATCGCAGAAACTCTCACCTTTGGATATGTTGGTCTTACGAAGTTCACCCGCCCAATCATAAACATCTTGAAATAAATACTTATGTATGTCCTGCAGATGTTTTAAATCGTATTCACCTTTGACAGGATTTTGTTCTAAATATGCTTGACGTTTAGAAGTATAAGAACGCTCGCATTCAAGCAAATCATCAAAATTCTTAATTCCAAATTTGTTTATTAACACATCAGTTCCTGAATAACAATAAGGTGATTCAGAATGATGATTTTTCTTAAATAAACTCATAAATTATCTGACTCCCTTATATTTTTCATTAAGCTTAGCTATTTCATCATCAATAGTGGTTTCACCATCAATGATTTTTCTGCAACTTTCTTTTTCTTCTTCTGTAAGAATCATTCCTTCAATTGCAAAAGAGCCTGCGATACTATTCACTTTTTGTTCTGTTGTCATCATATAATACTCCTTCTATCAAATATCGATATCATGCAATCATATCTATCAATATGATGTATAAAAACGGATTAAGCAAAACAGATAAAAATCTGAATGTTTTCTCTTTTATAAACTCAATTGCAGCCCATACGATTGAACCGATGGCTGCTAGATGCATCACAATACTCCAATATGGGATTGGAATTGATGATAACAGTACACTAAGCACAAATGCTATGAGTGAAAATACAACAACTTCTAATACACCAATGAAATTTGGTGACTGTTCTTTCTCCTCAAGCCAAATATTTCTTGTAGTGGTAAAATACCACACAAGCTTTGACTTTTGTTCATCTTCAGGAGTGTGGTCACAATACTCTTTGTACATAACATCAATATCATGACTAATTTCAGAATCCTTACGTCTTGTATTGCTATCTGAATTAAAGTCACGCTTATTTGGAACAATAATAAGCATCAACACTCCAAGAATTATGCCTTCTAAAGCCTCAACAAATTTTCGGTAATCATTTCTTTCGTCTAACACTTTTTAACCCTCCAAACGTTTATGATACAAGTTTAATGCTTGATGTTGCAATATCTACAAACCATACAAGCATATAAATATTTAAGTAAGTAAATGGCATGAGAACCACACAAAATACCTTTTGCTTAATCACATCTGTAACGCAGATGGCTATAAGCACAGCTAAAGCCAATTCTACGATATAAGGCACAAAAGATATTGTATAAGGAATCATCATCGAAATATTGAACGCAAACAGGCTTATGATAGCATTTAATGCAAACGCTGTTATATAAGCCTTAAGATTTGGACGCTCGTCAAAGAACTTTCCAATCTTGCCATAGGATTTCTTTGCTGATTCAGTAGTCTGCTTCTCAAAGCGAACTATCTTACTTTCTTTCTTTGACTTATTCTTTGACTTCATGACTATTCTCCTTTTCAACCTCAGCTCTTAATTTCTCGAAACGTTTTAATAATTCAAGAACACAATCAGCTGATTTCTGCTCACAGTTTACTGCATCACCATTGTCATCTGTCATTCCGAACCATTGGTGATGTAAAGACATTTCCATCATTTTAACTTCAAATGGAGTAAAGACTACCATTTTAGCACCTTCGACTTCAATTTTTTCCCTCTCAGTTGCGAGTTCGATTGCAGTGTCAATAACATCTACATCTGTTTCAGATTTCAACAGACTCATGTTCCATTCTTCACGCAATCTTTTCAACTCAGAAAGTGGTATTTGTTTAGACATAATCAAAACCTCTTTTCTTTTTAATACCTTGACCCGAAACCGAGTCAAGGTATCAATTTCATTCATTAAGCTACTCTAGCATCAATCTTAGAACAAAGCTTAGAATTTCTTGGAGGGGTAGGTGTATCAATGCACCTATTCATAGCCTTTAAGGAACCATAAATCCTGCAAGACATCTTTGCTCTTGTGATAGCTGTATAAGGCAGGTTTCTGCAAGCAAAACCTGTAGGTGTGTAAAGAAGTGACTCAGGAAAACTCATAATCACTGTCTTATACTCAGAACCTTGACTCTTATGGATTGTAAGAGCATAACCAAGTTCAATCTGACATTCAGACTCTTTAAGTTCATAACGTCTGCCATCATCCAAAACAAGGATTACTGTAGGCTCATCATCAGGGTCTGAGTCATCGTAACCTGCGATGATACCGCAATCACCGTTACAAATACCAAGACCTTCCTCATTCTTCTTGTCGCCGAATATATAAATATATTCAGCCTGATTGTAGTTTACAGTAAATACAATTCTATCACCAACTCTAGGAATGATTGGCAGGCTCTTTTTTGTGTATTTAAGGAACTCAATAGGTCTGCCATTTGGGTTCAGATGATACTGAATTTGAAGATTCAAACTCTGAACACCTGCTGCGCCACCGTTTACAGGACATAAGATACAAGTATCAATCATGTTAGCCCACAACCTGTTGTAGTCACCATTTACGCCTGTAAGAACCTCTGTCAGATAATCATTCAGCACATAATTTGCATTGGATTCCTGAGAAATACCATCGAAATTATAGAACTGAAACATTTTGTTATCACCTGTTGTAAGAGTGGTATTCTCAACATGAACACCGTTATTATAAGCTTCTGCGTTATCTACGATAAGTCCTGACGCTCTATGATTGATAATGAGTGTTGCATGAGCAATATTTGTATTATCACAAATATCCCTAAAGAACTGACCATAAGCGATACTTGGTAACTGATTTACGTCGCCCATGAAAACAATATTGCTTTCCTGACACATGCGAAGCAAATCACGAGCATCTTCAAGACCAATCATTGATGATTCATCAATGATAATAAGTGTCTCTTTCCACTGATTCAAAAACTTCTTTGCAGTTTTTGTATTTGTTTTTGAAAGAGCATCATACTTACAGAGATTACTGTTAATCGTATGAGCATCAGTTCTATCTGTTGCTTCATTAAGTCTGTTACAAGCCTTACCTGTTGGAGCAACAAGCATTACTGCTTTATGAGTGCAACTTTCCCAAACGTGAATGATGCACTTTGCAACTGAGGACTTACCCCTGCCAGGACCACCATCGATAATACTGATACGATTTTTGATTGCTGTCTTAACAGCTTCTCTCTGATAATCATCAAGTGCTCTACCTTCGTAAGACTCAAAATCTGTAATCGCATCTTCTATGTCTGTATCTGTAATATACTCAACAGAAGGACTCATCGACAAATCAGCAACAAGACCTGCTGTATTATCTTCAATCTCGCATCTCTTTTTCATATAAAGAGCATCATCGTCAAGAACGAGTGTAGCGTCTTTATCGCTCATTTCACTCAAAATGCGCTTGAAATTATCCTGAATGTAACCAATCGGGATAAAGATTGAACTGTTCAGATTAAGGAGTTCAGATACCTTACTGATGAAGGTATAAAAATCCTTTTTGAGGTCAATATAGATACTCTTATCAAACTCAGTCTGAAGTATGTAATAAAATGCAGCATACAATCTTTCATCGCAGTCATGAGCAAAATTATGAGCCATAGCAATCTTATCTGCAAGTACGAAAGTAATCTTGAGTGTCTTCATACCGATAAGGCTATAAGGTCTGTGCTCGATTACGGCAACTGCATTCTCAGCAGCCTCTTTTACCGTGCCACCGCCCACACTATAAAGCAAATCCTCTGCCTGCTCGATTGTGAAATCAGGAGCCGCTTTCAAAATACTAAGCTTTGCCTTGATTACATCATCGGAAAAAGCATCTATGATAAGCTTTACCTTAGATTCAGAAATACCGATATCAATAAGTTTCTCAGGATATTTCTGAATGATTTTGTATGTATCTGCTCCAAAATTCTTAAGGATTTTTGCTATGGTTGCTTTTCCAATTCCATCAATAGAACCAAGAATCTTCTTTACATGCTTTGATGATGGAACAAGCTGAATGTTCTTCAGTTGGTAAGCACCTGCTTCATCTGTCTCCTGAAGGAGTACATTAAATACTGCATCTTTGTCTTTAAGTTCATTAAGCTGATATTTAGGATAAACACCTGTAATCTTGATATCCTCATCAAGACCCTCAGCTTTGAAAAAACATCCGAACCATCCATCAGGTTTCGGACAGTTACGGAACATGTGAGAAATCTTTCCTGTATACAGGAACACATCTTTCTCTTTATCTAATATCATTGGCATGATAATTTACCTCGTAATTATTTCTTTCGACTGTATTTCTTCTTCGGCTTACGACGACCATAATGGGTCTTCTTCTGATACTTCGAATTTGGATTCTTGGTAAGTTCCTCAGTATCAACAAATTCATCTTCAAGTTCTACATGTTTTTCGGACTTATCGATAAAGACCAAAGCAGTTCCGTCCTCTGACAGAACAATGGAGTCAATATTCATCTCCCCATTTTTGAGTGCAACAAGAATGTAGTTGGCGGAAAATGTACGGACTCTTTGCTCAGGGTCTGTTCGCTTGATAAGCTTACATGCTGAAATCGTACCGTCATATAATCGTGTTTTTCCAACACATATGTACCTGTTATCGCTGCTTTGGTTCATGAGTTGCTCTCCAATCCTTCACTTCTTTGATATACTTATCTCTTTCCTTATCCCACATTTTGTTCAGAACATTATCAGGATTACCATAAAGACTTGGTGAATCCATATAATTTGACAGATAATCAATAACACATTCAATCTCGATATTGTGGTCTACCGCTTTTGAAATCAGATTAACTACATAATCAGGCGGTACTCTATGACCCTGTTCCCAATGCTGAAGGGTACTAAGAGGAATACCATATTTCTTAGCAAACCCCGCCTGTGTTAATCCTGTTTGATGTCTTAAGTTTTTAATGTCTGTATTTTTCATAATCGTTTACCTCTGAAATTATTATATCTCATTGAGATATTGATGTCAACGATTTTTACTCATAAATGAGAAAGAAAAAAAAATGGAGCAGGCTCAAAACCCGCTCCACAAATACATTCATTCATTTATTCCTTAGAACTTATCGAACATATCATCAAGAATCTTACCATGCTTTTCGTAGCCTGGGGCAGATGGGTCGAACAAGTTCGCCAACTTTTCCTCATCAGATGTCTTATTGATATATTCAGCACACGCACCACCAATCTTGAGATGTGGCTTCAATAATACTTCGTCAAGCATCTCACTTTGTTGTTGAAGTGCAACTTCATTAGCTTGTGCCTGTTGTTGTTGCTCTTTACGAGCATCCATGGCGTTTTTTATAAGTGATGCACCTTCAACCGCAGCATAGCCAATCGCAGCACCCTTAATGAAACCGCCTATGTTTCTTCCGAGCGATGTATCTACACTGCTCTCCTGTTGTGTGTTCTTACGCATATCATAAGCTCCTTACAAAATCATTTAATAACATCAGTTGCATTTTACATCAAATTCTGTTAATTGTAAATGTTAGCAGAATTCGTCAGATGGTCCAAACTTTCTTTCCTCTTGTGCTCTGCTGATTTCAGCATCATTATAGAGGTCTTCCGCAGCCTGAGAATCCTTCATGAACTTAGCAACATCACCCTTCATATATGAAGGTTTGTTTGTTGTTTCCTTACTACGTGCGTAATAAGATTCCTTAAGTTCCTTAGGTGTGATAGACTTTGTCTCACCACCTGCAGAAATCTCAATCTCAGCCTTTGTGAGAACGATATTGCACTTTGAATCATCATTGTTCTTAGCGAACTTGATGTTATTATCCTTAATGTCGGCAACAGCCCAATTATTAGGTGACACATCAGATGTAACAGGGAACCTAACTGCATTATGTCCATTCTGTGTAATAAGGTTCTTCTTTGAATAACCGTTGATATAAACAGGCTTATCCAAATCCTTATTCTGAGCCTCAGCCTGAGCAATTCTTTCACGTCTAGCATCACACTTATCGGCAAATTCCTTAATCATTGGATGCATGGTTGACTTATCATCACTGTAGAGTACATAAGTGCCACCATTAAGACCATCTGACTCAGAACCCCATTCAAGATGAAGACCTCTACGGTCAGCAAAAGGTTGAAGGTCTTTGATACTTGCTCCGTGGCTATCGGATGGGTCATCGTAGAACATGATATATCTTCCATCACCACCGCAGCACTTAGCCATAAGAGCAATATCATTTTCCTTGTCACCAAGATAAAAATCATACATTGATACAGCTGTTCTTACGGAATCATCAGCAGCATTACGACCTTTATCTGACTCATTGATGTTCTTATCGTTATAGACATAATCATTAGCAAGAGTTGTAAACAACTCAGGACGTTTCTGAAGTTCAGGAACCTCATTAAAGAGTGCCACGCAATCTCTTACATAACCACCATGATATACAGACGAAAGTCTATGAGAAGAACCTATAGCTTTTTCATCAATTGTTGATGTAACCCATCTGTTCACATCAGGATTTGACTCAGCATCCACAAGCACCTTAAGAGATTTAGAAATCTCTAATGCACCTTTTTCTGAGATATCTCTGTTTCTAAGAGCATCTTCAATCTCAGATGAAGCATAAAAATTAGGTGCCTGAGCAATCGCTTTAAGTCCATCTGAATCTGCAATGTCATTAGGATTCTCGAATAAATCGAGATATGTTTCTAAAGCACTCTCATTTTCTCTGATAGAACCTTCGAATACTTTGATTACGTCGAGATTATAACCTTTTCTATCAGCAAGGTACACAACGTTGTTAGTGTGATAATCACGCCAAGCACTACCAAAATAACGGCTCTCGTAATCTCTTGGAAACGCCTCATCGCACATATAGTCGATTACGTCATCTGAAAGACCTGCATCTTTTGCTGTCAGCACGCTATCAGCAAATCTGAGAACTCTATAAGAGTAGTTTTGGTCTTCAAGCTGCTCTGCAGTCAGATGTTCGTTAAACCTTTCAAGAATAGGCTTTACCTCATCAATTCGAGATAATGCACGGTTATTTGCCATAATATCACGATATTCTTCAGGCTCTGTGTAGCCTTCAGTGAACATTACACCAGGCAATAACTTGTTTGACTCATAAAAAGCGTCACTAGCAGTCCGATTCTCGTTAGGAAGCTTATGCCGTGACGTTTCAAAATCCATCAGATTTTTATCAAACACATTATCTGAGTTCATTCGTCTTAATTGTTCATAAGTTGCCATCTGATATACTCCTTTTCTTAATTATACTTGTAAGTAATTTCTTTCAGCCTACATCCAATATGGATTTCGTTATCTACGGGACTCACCCTTACAGGAGAAGCAATCCCTTCTGATGTCTTATTATTCGAGTTTAACATAAACTCGATAGTGTCATCATTGTTTAGTGTAACGAAATTATTGTTCTTAACGGTGATGATAAATCTTACACCGCCATCACTGATATCTTCAAGAACAGCGTCTGTATCAGTTCCTGAGATGCTCAGACTGCAAATCTCGCCAACATAATGTCTTTTGGCTTTTCTTTTTTCTTTTCGTAAAAATGAAAACACGGTTTGTCCCAAATCCTTTCCAAAACTCATTATATTACCATATATGGAAATTGTCAATGAGCCAAAAGAAACAAGCCCGTCAAATCGACGGGCTTGTTTTAATGTATTCTCAAATCCACATAGGAACCTAAATCAATTCTACTATGCTTCTTGATGAAATTCTTATTACGATACATATTATCGTCAGCACGCTTCAAAATGCGTTCATACGATGTATCGTCACCCCTGTAAGACGCATATCCTTTGGATATTTCAATGATAATATCATCATCACAAGATTCTTCGAATCTCTTGATTTCTTCATCAAGGCGCTTACA
>JAEEGL013432917.1_pt1 | contig 10358 bp, 6 predicted proteins | sample 9134231 | NCBI WGS metagenome assembly JAEEGL01 (sample SAMN16246548, study PRJNA631951) | gut metagenome | biome: gut microbiome; feature: rumen; material: fiber-attached | host: Bos | place: Iran: Karaj | collected 2018-10
GGAGATACATTTAGAGCAGCCGCTATTGATCAGATTTCTATTTGGGGCGAAAGAGCGGGGGTAGAAGTTATTAGAGGGCAAGAGGGCGGAGATCCTGGTGCCTTAGTTTTTGATGCTATTCATGCTGCTAAAAAGCGTGAGGCAGATTTGCTTATCATAGATACTGCTGGCAGAATGCATGTAAAAGCCAATCTAATGGCTGAACTCAACAAAGTAATGAAGATTGTTAAAAAAGAAAGTGACGGCGGTCCTCATGAAATATTCTTGGTTTTAGATGCTACAACTGGTCAGAATGCTGTTCAACAGGCAAAACAGTTTAACGAAATCATACCTATAACTGGTCTGGTAGTTACTAAACTTGATGGCACAGCAAAGGGTGGGGTTCTTTTTGCCGTTGAAGAAGAACTTAACGCTCCTGTTAAATTTATAGGTGTCGGTGAAAAAATGGATGATTTAATGCCTTTTGAACCAGAAAAGTTCCTGGAAGCTCTCTTTAACGACGACACAGATAAAAAGAAAGAAAGCGACTATAAGGTTGTAAAATAAGGTTCCCAATGTTCTTACCCCCTTTTATAAAGGGGGATTTAGGGGAATTTTTTTATTTTTATTTATCTATAGTAATATCTTTTTTCCCATTTAGCCAAAGTACGATCAATATTTTCATTGATAGTATCAAATATCATTTGTTGAGTTTCTTGTGAATTGTCTTTTTCTTTAAGATTTTCTTTTAGTATTTCTATGGAATCTAAGTGTTCTTCAACATCAATATTTGATTCTAATACAATATCAGAATAATCTTTTTCGTAGTCATATAACATATTATAGGGTATTAAAAGTCTTGTATTAAGCCATAAATCTAAATTATCTATTTTATTTAGTTTACGTTCACAAAGATTTGCTTCCTTGAAACTATTGTGCAATTGTGACAGTTTTTCTTCACTTTTAAATAAATTTAAATTTAATAATATGTTTTGATAATTCTTTAAATATATTTTTTTATGTATAAACCGGCCAAATTCTAGTCCTAGATTATTTAGATTTTTTTCCCAAATATCTTGTGAGATAAAATTCATATTTGGTGGTTGAACATTTCTATTTCCATGAGATAAATAAAAGTCTATCCAGTCTTTTGAGACTTCACTTAAACGTTTATCGCAGTCTGGATGTTGTGAAGCTATTGCTATATAAGCTTTTTGGCATAAATCAATAAGCCTTTGGCAGCGGTTTGAAAAATCTGTTTGGTCGAATGCACTCATGTCGCAACAAAGTAGCGTTTTGGGTGTGAAAAATATAAGTAAAATTATGAGTAGTATACTATGTCTTTTTTTTTCTATAAACATACAGATTTATTAAAAATCACCTGTAGCTTATGCTACAGGTGATTATGTTAATTAGTTAACATTGATTTTTAGTTTCTTCTGTCTTCTTTGGTTTCAAGAACACGTGTTTCAAAAGAACTTTCAGCAATATTCACCGGTATTATTAAGGCTCTTTGATTCCCTTGATGGTCTTTTGCATAGACAGTTACTTTCATTTGTGGCTGTGTACTTTCTACAAGCATTGGTAAGTCAACCGCAAATATTCCTCGAGGCTTAATTTTGAAAGATTCTTTCATATTGCCGTCTTTTTCATGAGAAGCCGTCTTTCTAATTTCTTGTAACAGTAAAACAGAAGAATTATTTTCTACTTTTATCCAAGCTTCACTTAAGTCTAAGAATCCGCAGTTGTCATAAATGTTAACATTTATAAGAAGTCTACCTGCACGTTTAAAAGATGGAATTGCTGAGGCTAAATAATCGCTTACTGTTGCAGAAGCTACACATCCAGAAGGAGGTTCTGCATTGATTGTTTTGTCGTAGTAATTGGTTGTTCCAGGTACTAAGGCATTGACAACAGTTGGTGGTTCAGAGTCTAGATTTAGCTTATAAGTTTTTACAATTAAGTTGCTTGGAGCTAAATCTCCTACTGTTTTTGCACAACTGACTCTATCATTTATGCCTTCAGCAAGTTGGAATACTATTCTTCTGTTGTCGTTTGGAGAAACGAGTTCTACTTCTATGTTTGGTGGGTCATTATCTATTCTATTTAGATATACTTGTGGAGTAGTTTTTATTGCTTCTTTTTTCTGGTCTTCGGTAAGGGTTTGAGGATAACCAGGTAGTTCAGAAGCATATACACTCGGGTAATTTTCATCATAGAGATAATGAACATTATATTTGCTGTCTTTTCCCAATCCATCATAAAACTTTCCAACTATGGTATAGCTTAATGAGCCAACCCAGTTTTCCATCTGTAATCTATAATCTTTTGAAATCATAGCACTTGGAGCTGCCCCTAATGTGCCTTTCGGCTCGAATATGCTAGAACTTAATTTTTCTGTTTTTAATGTGTAAGAAGCATTTATTCTCCAATTGTCGTCTGCATAGAATGATGGGGAATCTGATGTTTGAGTAATTATTGCAGATTTGGAAATATCTGATTTCAATTCATATTTTTTATTAGCATTAGTGTTATCAAAATTGTTTATTCTCAGTACTTCTATTGCCAAATTTGTAGCATCTAAAGCATTATCTTCTGTCATTCTTTTTGCATTTTCATTATATTTGCTTCCATATTCTATTGAAGAAAGGAAAGGATTATTGTCAGTTATTCCATATTTGAATTCACCTGGAATTGTTGGATCACCAGTTGTTTCTACATGAGGCAGATTATCAATTTGTCTTGGGTCATGATTAAATGTTGGTTTTTCTTTGTCTCTTGCACAGATTGTGAAGTAAGGCTTTTGATCTTCTCCATAAATCTTTATGCTTTCATCTTTGGCCTTATAGCTTTGGTTTATTTTATTATCTACGCTGTTTATGTTTAATCTACTCAATACGTGAATTGGTGAAGCGCCACTTGTTGATGTATAAGGAACAACACTGCTGAAATAGAGGTGTGAATCATCTGGATTTGCACCTAAATCATTGTTTAGCCATGTTACACGCGGATAAACAATTTCTAAATCAAGAGTATAATCCCTGGGGTCTCTAGGAGTATTAATCATGCTGTCTATGTTATCTATAGTGAAAGTAACTTTATATTTTCTATCAGCTTCATTTCCTTCAGGAGTAAATGTTGCTTTTTCACAGGTACCAGAAGTTATTAAATCACCGCGCTCAAAAATAGTATCGTCAGGATTTGAGATATCTCCCTGAGGAGTAACAGGTCTAAGATATAATGCCCACTGAATAAACTGTTTGTCTAGATTTTTATCAGTGTTAATTGAGCCATTAACTTTTGTTCCAGCTTTATAATCACCTGTTGTAGAACCTTTAATTTTCCCAGGATTATAAATATTCGGATTATAAGCTACGGATGGGTCTACATCTCCAATAAAATTATAGGCTCTAGGAACATCACCTATTATAGGCGTAATAATCCCTGGTAATTTTGATTTGGCTTCGGTATAAAGTTTTTTGTAATAATTGTAATCCCAAACCCCTATACCATCGTAAGTTTCTAAATTTCCTGTGGTATTACTTTCAACTTCTCTAAAGAATTGAGCCATAAAAGAAATTGTTATAGAACCGAATTTTCCTTCTTGGGTATTATTTGCTGCTATACCTTCTACTGTATCGTAGTTAGAATCAGAAGTTTTGCCATCGGTTATTTCATATTTCTTGTTGTTTGGGGTAATGCTTATTTCTGTAATATAACTATCTGTTTTATTAAGCTTTAAAGCATTTGCATAAACTTGAATCAACTTAGGTTCAGTTGTAAATTGTTCTGTAGCTGAAGTAAGCTGATAGGGTCTTATTCCGGGTTGTCCTAAATTGTTGAATATGTTAAAGGTTACATCTGCTTGAACAATATATCTGCCCGGTTGTTTAAATTTATATTTAAGCGATTTAAAATCACCGGTTCCTTCTACACTTTCTATTCCTGAAATTAATTCTGCGCTATCTAAGGAAACAGCGACTTTATCTTCTACTTGTGCTATTTTCCAAATGACTTTAGTATCAAGACCTACAGCTTCAAACATATGTGATGGAAAACCACTGGCATTTCCATCTCCGTCTTCATCGTGAGCATATTCACCTTTTTCGTTTGGAATACTGTTCAATTTAACTTCTTTAAAACCTGTACCGTCTATGCTTCCAATATATTTTAAATCTCTTTGTTTGCCTTTAATAACAGGTTTATATCCTTCAACTTTAAACTCTAAAGTATTTTCTTCAGCTATTATCTGGTTAGGAGTATAATCCATTTTTTCATCATCGCTGTTTAAAGAGTCTATTACTGTTATATATCTAGTTTTTGGAGCATCTATAGGAACTGGAGTTTCGGCTACGTTAACGACAGCTAATTCTGCTGGCATTTCTGAGGTTCTAGTGCCATCATCCTGTCTCCATATCGGATAACTCCATGTATAACCACCATTAGAAGTTATTGTTAGATTGTTTGTCCATGTATCATAGCCTGCAAACATGGAACCCCTGTCTTCTTCAGAACCAATTGAATCTGTTGCCTGAGGATATCTTTTGACTGTTTTATATACTTTTTGTTTAATTGTTGCTATTTTGTAATCTTTTTCAGTTTGTTGTCCATCAGGTACATCTATAACACCGTCATTCTGGGTTTCTCCACCGACTATGGTTGTTACATCTCTTTTCCAGCCACTATATGTTATTTCTAGTTCATCACTGCCAACAGTAGCGCTATTAGTACTGGGGTCTGCATATACATTTATATCTTCCATTGATTTGTCTGAAGGACTTTCTTCTGTTTTTAAAGCATATAAATATCCTTCACCGTCAATTGCTATAGCGTCAACTTTGCCGCTGAGATCTCCTAACTCTGTGGATTCTGTTTGGCCATCATTATTCATGTAGTCTATTTTTACTACTTTACCAGGGGTTTCATCATTTCCTCTGTAATACTCATAGGCTATCCCACCTTTACCCCACCAGGAGTCTTGAACAACAAAATAATCTGCTGCTGAACCGTAAATATAATCTAAATCACTTTCGAATTTTGAAGAAATACCTATAGTTTTTATTTCTGCAGGAGTAATGTTATGTTTTTCTAAGTAAGCTTTGTTTGTTATCTCTGTTCCTTGAAAAGATGTTCCTTCTTTATCACTTGATAAATTTATGGTTTTTGTTGTTCCGTTGGTTTTTACTACTCTTAGAGAAGCACTAGTCTGATCGCTAGTATCTGAGCTTCTATATACTCCCAATGGATTAAATCCATAACGGTTACCTGTTGTGGAAGTAACTACAGTAACGTTAGAAAGAGCGGTTTCTACATCACCGCCTTGAATTTCACCACCATCTATACAGTTATCACCGCAAAGTTTTCCGTAAGCTTCTCTAACTCTTACGTCAACAGTTTTAAGAACATTTGCTTGCGTTTGCCTCATTGTTTGATTTGTAGGAATGCTAGTTGATGAAGTGGTATCATTTCCTGTATACAAATTTAAGGAATTATCTCTTTTTTGGTAAAATCTTTTAACTATACAGGCAAACATAGTAGCTTTGGCATGTTTGTTGTCTCCTGTAAAATATCCAGCACCATTTGTATCTGTGAATATATATCTGTCTCTGCCGTTTGTTCCATCCATTGCTAGCCCTTGTATGGCTGGTTCATTCTTGGTTCCGTAGAGATAGTAAGAAAGAGCGCCGAATTGTGAAGGAAGAATGATTTTTCTTTCATCTGTTGGGTGTTTTATTGCGGCACCAGTAGAAATACCACCAGTAGTATATGTTCCATCCCATATAGGAGTTCCTCTTAGACCGCTGGAACCGTTTAAAAACTTAACGCCGACTGGTCCGTTAAATCGACATACATATTTATAAGTATTGCCATTTAGGGTTACATTTTTATACCAGAAAACATATAGAGAAGAATCATTTGCTGGAAAATTTGAACCATAAGGTCCATGAGGACAACCAGATCGAATATAGTCTGTTGCTTCTTCATTTGGTTTTGCTGCAGATACATATATGGATGAATCATCATCAAACTTTATTCCTGTTGGTAACCATCCTGTTTCTGCTTCATAAAATCTATCACCTTCTATGGCGGATAGCAAAAAGACATTATTTTCTTGATTTGCAGCCAAACCACTGACTTTACCTTGGATTGTATTTATCTTGAAAATAGGTGTTTTTGTGTCAGTGCCTTTAACGGCATAACTAGCTCGAACACTACCGTCATAATTGTTGTATCGGTAAACACCAGGATGAGCAAAATCTGATGAAAGAAGAACGTAAGAAACTCCGTTTATACCAAAAACAGGGTTTTCTGCTAAGCATTCTGTTGCATTAATCCCTAAAAGCATTAATGCTGATAACATAATGTTGATAATTTTTCTCTTTTTATTTCCTGACATTCCACTTCCTCCTATCTGTCATGAGGTGTTTTTAGACTTAGTTTTCTTCGTTGTTAACTATTTTAGAAAAATACTCAATTATGAAGTCACGCTGTTCTTTTCCGACTTTATGTTTTTGATATATATAATCAATAACAGCCGGAGTCATATTTAGACCTCCCATCATTACAAAAGAAGTCATTCTTCGGTCATTACAATTCAAAAAGGTCGAATTCTTTTCTCCTAACCATGAAGAAAATGCTGCACCCATTATTTTTTTCCCATCTCTATCTTGAACTGTTTGTTCAAAATTATCTAAGAAATCTCCCATTGGGTTAGAAGCAGTCATACGTCCTTCTATGAAACATATTTCTGCAGAACTATTAAATACAAATGAGACATTGTAATGTTTTGCTACAGCACCCATAGCATCATAAACATCATCTAACATTAATGAAAAGAGCTGACTGGTTTCACCTTGAGTTGATAGACCAGTATATAGAGAGTTGTTTTTAAAGGATTCTATTTTCTGTTTAGCATAAAAAATCTTTTTGCGAAGTTCATCTGCTTCGTTATTATGCTTATTGTCTATTTTCGTCCTTTTTTCATTATACTTATTTTTTTCCTGAACCGACATACTTTTTAACTTTTCTTCAGAAATCATGATTTTTTTCAGTTCAGCATAATAATTATTATTAAGTTCATTTCTTTGTGCTTCTAATTCTTTAACATTTTCTTCAAGCTTATTTAATTCTGCTTTAAAATTCGTTTTGTTTTCTTCCATCCTCTTTTCAGGATTAACACCTTTGAGAGCTTCTAATTTAAACCTTTTAGAAACTGGATCAAAATAACGCATAGTGGGGTGAAGCAACATCGCATCAGCGACATTGACATAACCAAATTGGTTCTGTTGTGTTTGCCCATAAAGATTATTACAGAATAGCAATAAAGTAATTATGTTTAAAATTATAAAACTAGCACGGTTTTTCATCTATTTCTCCTATTATTTTAATGCCATGATTTCAACATTTGGAGTTCCAACAGCAACTTCACTTCGGCTGGTTGAACTTCTAGGCATTACGCAGTTAATTGTAATCTGAATTGGCTGAGGATCTGTTTCGCTGCCTCTGTTTTCATCTTTCCTTTCACATTTTATAGATTCTACATTTCTAACCAAGGTTGTTTTATAAATTCCTTTTGCCGAACCAGGTATTGTTTTGGTGAATGAATCAGTGAAAGAATCTTTTGATTCAGTGTCTTGATATTTAGAATAAGTTAAATCACCGTTTTTAGCTAGAGAAAAAATGTGGTAAATCATTTCAGCATCATGATTTTCGTTTGAAGAATAACCTGTTTTTGCTGGAGTAGATTCTGTGGTGATTAAGAATATTTTCCCAAAATTTGAATTGCTGGTTAGGTCAGGACAGTCTTTTGACTCAAGTTTTCCATTATAGTATTGAACTTTGAAACAGTCACTTTTGTTTTCTATAATCTTTTGTGGAAATGTTAATAAAGATGGATATGAACTTTTGCGTATAGATGTGTTTATTTGTCTGGCACAACTTTTCAATTGATTTGTTATAGTTTGTAGCCACATGGTTGAATTGCCCATTTTACTGCCGCTTGAGTAAAGACTGAATAATCCACCGAAAAATAGAGTCAATACTGCAAACGCTATTATTACTTCAACTAATGTAAAACCTTTGTTTTTCATATTATTCTCTGCTTATTCTTATTGTTTTTTTTATTTCGTAGTTGTAGTCTTCGTCTCTTGCCGTAGTAATTTCTGATTTGATTTTAAATTCAACTATTACGTTATTATCTACTTTATTGTTATTGTTTTCTTCTATTTCAGAAGCTGCTATTCCAAGGTCTGATATAAAATATTGAGCTGATTTAAAAGGCTCTTTCATTTGGCTTTTTATATCCATAGATTTATTTGGACCTAAATCTAGAAATGCATTGGTTTTTTGGCCGTTTTCTTCATTTGGGTTTAAGATAGAATCTGAAGTAATATCACTTTCAAAAGCTTTTATCCATTTTTGAGAGTTACTTTTACTACTCATATCTGTAAAAACGGTCCCTACTATTGGGGAAAAATCTCCGTTTTTATATAGGTATATAGGTCCTGGATTATATGGCTTAATAGCACTTTCAGGGGAAGTTATATTGGTTATTAGTGAAAAATCAAATAGAGGATTTCTGCCTTGGGACATACAAATAGCATCATAAAGCTCTCTGTGCAAATATTTTATTTTTATCATAGCATGTTCAACTCCAGCTCTGGCAATAAAATATGATTGAAGCTGAACAAAACTTGTTTGTATTTGTCTGTTATGTTGTCTTGCACCTCTTATTAGAAATGATGAAACTATACCCATTATGGCTGCAAATACTAACACAACGGGAATAGCCATACCTTGTTTTTTCATACCTGCTCCATTATTTTCCATCTGAATCAAGATTGGCTTTTAAAGTATAAAGCTCTAAACTTCTGTCATGTCCGTCTATACTTGTCCAATTCATTTTGAAAAGAATCTTTTTTAGAATGTAATGCTCCGATGTTGACTCATTTATACGAGCTCCTAATTCAAAAGCATTTTTTGTTAAGGTTGCAACATCATATTCATAAGGGTCTTTGGCATTTGGAGACATATATGGATTGCCACTGCTATATGTATACCATTTATCTGAATCTTCTGGGCTTTCTCCCTCATATTTCGGTCTTGGTAGATAAGAAAACAATAATTCATTAGAAACATCGTGGGTCTCATTCTTGCTTGCCGCTATAGGATAAGCATAAATGACAATGCTATACTTTGTGCCGCGTTCATCGAATACCTCACCCTTTGCTTCATCATCTGAAGCTCCAATCATACTAAGGAAAGAATCAGGGTTGTAGGTTTTGTATTCCTTTATTTTTGCAATATTATTACTATCATTGGTTATGATAGAATTGAAAGGCACGTCATCAAGTAGGGTGTCTAGAATGTTTCTTGCGGTAGTTTGTGCGAAAACATATGAATTAGCAACATCTGTGTCTTTTGTAGAAGTACCGATTACTGCAATAATTGGAATGAAAGCAAAAGCCAAAATCAGCAAGGCTATCATGATTTCCATCAAAGTGACGCCTTTTTTGGCTTTGATATAATTATTACATATTTTGTTTATATATTTATACATCTTAATTATTATACGCGAAAAAGGGTACCGTTGCAAGACAATTAGCCTGTGTATTTTACATATACTAAATGCTATTGTATGTGATTGTTTTATGAATGTCTGATTGTAAATAGTTTTTATAGTTTTATTGAATTTTCATTATTTATTTTGTTATAGTTAAAAATGAGTAAATTTTATCTATATTGAGGAGTAACTATGAATAAAATTAGTGGGTTTATATTCCTTTTGGCTACTATGGGGTTATTAGAATCAGCAGCATTGGCAGATAACTACACAATAACAGGCAAAATTAAAGAATATCGTTCTTTGAAACCTATTTCTAATGCTAAAGTTTCTTTTGTATATGATGGTGGCGGAGAAATATCTGTCACTTCTGATGAAAAAGGTAATTATACTATTAAGCCAGAATTAAATAAGGCTGGTAACCTTGTGGTAAACGCAGAAAACTATAGAGAATATAAAACTAGCTATAGCGCCGTTTCCTATAATAGAGACTATAGGATTAATAATATAGATTTAGAATTTGATTACTTTACAATAAATGGACATGTTTTCGACTATGTTACCTTAGATCCTATTAAAGATGCAGAAGTTACTCTCGTTTTTGAATATGGTGAAGGTCAGTCTGCTACTGTAAAAACAGATGAAGCAGGAAGATATTCTCTTCGTTGCGCTTTAGGTAAAAATGGTACGTTGCAGATAATAAAAGATGGATATATTGATAACAAAAACAAAATTAGTGCTCAGGGAGCTGGTGCGGTTCTGAATAATTATAATTACGAAATGAGACCCAAGGTTGAAACCTGGACTATAAACGGAA
>JAEEGL014446655.1_pt1 | contig 10358 bp, 12 predicted proteins | sample 9134231 | NCBI WGS metagenome assembly JAEEGL01 (sample SAMN16246548, study PRJNA631951) | gut metagenome | biome: gut microbiome; feature: rumen; material: fiber-attached | host: Bos | place: Iran: Karaj | collected 2018-10
GATTCTTTTCATAACTTGCACTGCTTTTTAGCGTACAGTGGTCCGACGATCCGTCACCTGCAAACCTTATTCGGACTAAGTCGATATTCTGATTCCGGTCCTGGATTAACGGGCCGGGCGGGGCAAAAAATATACTCGGGTCTTACCCATTTGTACCAATTGAGAACCGCCCGGCTCCATTGTCCTTTAGTTAAACTTTCAATATCGGCCTAAATTTACTATTTTTGTCGTACATACCTTGATGCAGAAAACTACGCTGCAAATCTAAGGTTTGTATACTAATACTAGTCCATGACCCGAGAAGATCAAATTGCAAGAGTAACCCTCACCGGCAGCGTGGTGAACCTGCTGCTGGTGTGCCTGAAGGCGGTGGCCGGTATTGCCGGACATAGCGCGGCTATGGTTTCGGACGCCATTCACTCGCTGTCGGATTTCATTACGGATATCGTGGTGCTGGTGTTTGTGCGCATCAGCGCCCAGCCCCGGGATGAAGGCCACGACTACGGCCACGGCAAGTTTGAAACCATGGCAACGCTCCTGATTGGCCTGGCTCTGGCGGCGGCAGCTATCGGCATTGTCATTTCCGGTGCCACCAAACTGGCCCGTTGGCTGCAGGGGGAAGACCTTCCCAGCCCCGGAAAACTGGCACTCTGGGCGGCGCTTATTTCCATCGTGGCCAAAGAGGCGCTCTATCAGTATACACGCATTAAGGGTAAAAGCTTGAATTCCCCGGCGCTGGAGGCCAATGCCTGGCATCACCGGTCTGACGCCCTCAGTTCCGTGGGCGCGGCCATTGGCATTGGCGGGGCCATTTTCCTGGGAAACCGCTGGACGGTGCTGGACCCGCTGGCTTCCATCGTGGTGGGCCTCATGCTGGTAAAAGTGGCTTGGGACCTGTTGGGCCCCAGTTTCAGAGAACTTACAGACAGCTCGCTGCCCAAAGATACGGAGGCCGAAATGCTGGAAATCATCCGGGGCATTGACGGCGTCCAGGACCCGCACAACCTGCGCACCAGAAGAGTGGGCAACCGCCTGGTGGCCGAGGTCCACATCCGTCTGGACGGTCGGCAAAGCCTCTCCGAGGCCCACGAGAAAGCCACTGAGGTAGAGCGGCGCATCAAGGCCCGCTTCGGCCAGCAATCCCACATTGTCGTGCATATGGAACCGATCAAGTAGCCTATGAAAGTCCTTTTTGTCTGTCACGGCAATATCTGCCGAAGCCCTATGGCCGAATTTATCCTCAAGGCACTGGTGAAAGCCAAAGGCCTTGAGGGACAGTATTATATAGAATCAGCCGCGGTATCCGCCGAAGAAATCGGCAGTCCCATTTACCCGCCGGCTAAGCGCAATCTCACCCAGCATGGCGTTGCGTTTGACAATGCCAAGCGTGCCCGGCAGGTCACCAGGGCCGATTATGACCGCTTCGACCGCATCATCTGCATGGACGCCTCCAACCTTCGCCGGATCCAACGTATTATTCCGGAAGACCCGGAGGGTAAGATCCATCTGCTCATGTCCTATACCGGTATGGGCCGGGATGTGGCCGATCCATGGTATACCGGAGACTTTGAAGAAGCTTTCCAGGACATCCTGGAAGGCTGTGAAGCGATGCTAAAACAATACTGAATATGAGGAAGTTATTGATTATCCTACTCTCCTTTGCCGCCCTGCAACTGCCGGCGCAGAACCTTCCGCATTTCAAGCGGGTGGTGGCGGAACTCAGCAGTGCCAAGTACCAGGGCCGCGGCTATGCCCGCGGCGGCGCCAACAAGGCCGGAAAGTATCTGGAGAAGGAATTCCGCAAGGCCGGAGCCGATGAAGTGACCCTTCAGCCCTTTACTATCGATATCAACACCTTCCCCGGCGCTATGGAAATGTGGGCCGATGGGAAGAAACTCCGCGCCGGCGTGGATTTCTCCATGCGGGAGTACTCCCCCGGCGTCAAGGGGGAATTCCCGGTGTATCACGTGGATACGCTGAACTTCGACGGGGACAAATTGCTGGCCAATCTGGAAAAACCCGAAAACGCCGGCTGCCTGGTGTGCTGTGATTTCTGGTTCACCTATAAGCATCGGCAAGTTTTCTCCAAGCTTCAGAAAGCAGGGGCGTGCTCAAACGCCGGCCTGCTGTACACCTGGGCGGCGCCCATCAAGTTCTTCAAGGCTTATGGGGAGAAAGTGGTAGACAAGCCCATTATCTGGGTGACGCCGGAAGCCATTGAGGGGGTCAAGAGCGTTAAGGTTAACGTTGAGAATGAGTTCCTCAAGGACTACGGACTCTTCAACGTAATCGCCAAAGTGGAGGGGCAGAGACACGACTCCTGTTATGTCTTCACGGCCCATTATGACCATCTGGGCAATCTGGGCCGAAAAGTGTATTATCCCGGAGCCAATGACAACGCTTCCGGCACGGCGGCCATCGTCACGCTGGCGGCGCACTATGCCAAGAACCGGCCCGAATACGATATGTATTTCCTGGCCTTCTCCGGCGAGGACGCCAACCTGCGGGGTTCTACCTTCTTTGCCGAACACCCCATCGTACCGCTGAGTCAGATCAAGTACCTCTTCAATATCGATATGATTGGAGACGATAATCCGGTCCAGTACTGTGAGGTAAGCGATGCCGGGATGAGCCAGTTTCCCGTGTTTGAAAAGGTTAACCGGGAACAGCACCTCTTTGAGGCCCTGAACCGCGGAGCCCTGGCCGCCAACAGCGACCACTATCCCTTCGCCGTCCGCGGCGTTCCCTGCATCTTCCTGGAAAACGGGGAAGGAAGTGCCTTCCAGCACTATCACACCCCGGCCGACAACATCAAAACCGTCCGCTGGGACAGCTATGAGCCTGTTTTCAGATTAGTCACCGGTTTTATCGACATGAATCATGAGAAAACATTGGATAGATAACTTGCGGTGGGTGACGGTATTGCTGGTTCTGTTTTACCACGTCATCTACTTTTACAACAATAAAGGTGTCTTTGGCGGTATAGGAGGCTTCGGCCCCTATCCGGAATACCACCAGTACCAGGATGTAGTGATGTATATCATGTACCCGTGGTTTATGCCGCTGCTGTTCCTGCTGGCGGGTATCAGCGCCCGCTTTGCCCTGCAGAAGTACCCTTCCAAAACCTGGTTCAAGGCCCGCACGCGGAAACTGCTGGTCCCGGCCACTATCGGCCTGTTTGTATTCCAATGGATGACCGGTTATTTTAACACGGCCGTAGCAGCCCACACGGGCACGTTTGACGGGATGCCCGGGGTAGCCAAATACTGCCTCTGGGCCATCAGCGGCATCGGTCCGCTCTGGTTCATCCAGGATCTGTGGCTGTTCTCACTGCTTCTCCTGCTGGTGCGTAAAATGGACGCCAAAGATAAGTTCTGGAATGCCTGCGGCAAGCTGAATATTGTCTGGATCATTATGCTGGGAGTAATTTACTGGGCGGCCGAGCAGCTGCTCATCCATAACCCCAGGCCGGACTCCGCGGACGGCTTATACAACCTGTACAAGCCAATCTTCTACTTTATTGTGTTCCTGATGGGATACTTTGTGTTCTCGCACGATAATGTACAGGAGGCACTGAAGAAGGCCTGGATACCGCTGCTGGGTTGCGCCGCCGTGGCTGGAACCATCCTCATTGTTACCACCTTCGGCCAGGACAACACCACGCCCCAGTACCTGGGCAGCCCGCTCAACTGCCTCTACGGCTGGCTGGCCTGCCTTGCGCTCATGGGCTGGTTCCAGGCCTGCTTCAACCGGACCGGCGCCTTTGCCGGCTATATGGCTAAATCCAGCTTCGGCCTCTATATCGTGCACTACCTGGTGGTCGCCTCCCTGGGCTATATGATGAAAACGTATACCCAGCTGCCGCCGTGGTCCCTGTATGTGATCCTAACGATGGCGGTATTCATGCTGAGCCCGCTTCTGTATGAACTCCTTAAGCGCATCCCGTTTGTGAAATGGGCGGTGCTGGGAGAATAAACTCTTTGCCTATGACAACTGAAACAAAACCCTGGGTGAAAGATTTGCTGGTGGCATTCGCCGGCACCACGCTGTCCATTATCCTTACCTTCGGCACATCGGCCCTCATCGACCACAGCAACCGTAACAAGGACCGCAAACTCACGGCCCTGATGGTGCTCAGCAGCATTGAGTCTTCGGCCCGTTCCCTGGAGGAAAGCGATGCCATTGTGGCCAGAAAGGACACCCTGGCGTACTGGCTGCTGAACATCCCCCTGGCCGATGTGGAAAAAATACCCGACGAAGCACTAATGCCTGCCATTGCGGAACTGATGACAAACTATGCCTTGAGTACGGACAAAACCATTGAAAATATCTTCAGCAGCAATACAGACATATGGAAGAACGTGGGAAGTTTCCAGTTTATAGACAATGTAGGAAAGTGCTATACATCCCTAAGAGCCGTTGAAAACGACTGGAAAGAACAGCTGCAGAGCCTCAGTACGGAGTATAACCTGATTATGGAGCATCCTGAGAATTATCCCGGAAAAAACCTTCCGGAGAAAATCCTGTCCAATAAGGCCGTAAGAATCCAGATGAAAGTCCTTCACCAGAGAAGAGAATGGCTGAAATACGCGGTTGCTGCCATCCGGGAGTCCAACCGGAACAACATGGCCCTTATCGGCATCTCCGAGCAGGAAGTGATGGCCTTCACGGATGAGCAGTCGTATTCTGCCTCCGACCAGGCAACCGAGGCCTATTTCAGGGGCGATTATGCCATTCCCAAACTCTCCCCCGACAGCCTGTACACGATGCGTATTGAACCCCACCTCCTGGACAGTTTGCTGAACGCACGATAATATTCCTTATCTTTGGAGCATGGCAAAAACGAACGTATACCTGGAATCCAAGCCCCGTTACGAGATACTGGACGGTCTGTTTGAGGCGCCGCATTATACCGTGATTGGCGGCTGGAGTCTCACCCCGGACCAGATTTACATTGCCTTTACCCGTTTGTTATATCCCTTCCTCTGCGGCCTTTTGATCTCCCGGATCTCCGCACCCGGAAGAATCCCATTCAGCTGAAAGGCGGCTTCTGGTGGTGCGGACTGGCCATTGCAGTATGGCTGGCCATGCCCAATATCGGCGGCAAGATGGGTGTCCTGGATGGTAGTTATCAGGCCCTTTGCATCCTTCTGCTGTTCCCCCTCATTGTGGTGGCAGGCGCCGGCTCAAGAAATAATAAAATATCCGGACACCAAAAACTGGTGCCCGGATATTTTTTCAGAAGACCCGCCTACAACGTATCCTGATATTTCAGAATAGGATTTCGGGCAGCGGTGGTTTCATCGGGGCGGGAAATAGGCGTGTTGTGCGGGGCTTCGTGGAGGATGTTGGGATCCTCTGCGGCCTCGTCGGCAATCTTGCGCATCACTTCGATGAACGCATCCAGGGTTTCTTTGCTCTCAGTCTCAGTGGGCTCAATCATGAGGGCCTGATGGAACAGGAGCGGGAAATAGATGGTGGGAGCGTGGAAGCCGTAGTCCAGCAGGCGCTTGGCCACATCCAGCGTGGTGGCGCCGGGAACGCCTTCGCGGGCTCCGTCGTTGATGAGGCCGTCAAAGACGAATTCGTGCTTGCACACGCCTTCAATGGGCAGTTTGTACTTGTCCTTGAGGCACTCCTTGATGTAGTTGGCCCCCAGGACGGCGTACTGACCCACTTTCTGCAGATGATCCTTGCCCAGGCTTAAGATGTAAGCATAAGCACGCAGGATAACCGCAAAATTGCCATGGAAGCCGCTCACGCGAAGATCCGGGATGCAGTCTTCCAGGTGTTTGGCTACTCCCACGGGACCGGAACCCGGCCCGCCGCCGCCATGCGGCGTGGAGAAGGTCTTGTGCAGGTTCAGGTGCATGATGTCGAAGCCCATGTCGCCGGGACGGACTACACCCATGAGCGCATTCATGTTGGCGCCGTCATAATACAGCAGGCCGCCCACGCCGTGTACCAGCGCGGCAATCTCCTCAATCTGGGTTTCAAAAAGGCCCAGGGTGTTGGGATTGGTCATCATGATACCGGCCACCGTATTGTCCAGCAGCGGCTTCAGGGCCTCCACGTCTATACGGCCGTTCTCCAGGGACTTCACTTCCACCACTTCCAGGCCACAGACCGCGGCCGATGCCGGATTGGTGCCATGGGCGCTGTCCGGAACAATCACCTTGGTGCGGCCATAGTCACCCCGCTGCAGGTGGTAGGTTCGCATGATCATGAGGCCGGTGAGCTCACCGTGCGCGCCGGCGCAAGGGTCGAAGGTGAACGTGTACATACCGGTAATGGCCGACAACGCCTTGTTCATTTCCTGATACACCTTGAGGGCACCCTTGGTGAGCCCTGCATGCATAAGCGGATGCAGGCCCGCAAAACCGGGTAGGGCGGCCATTTCCTCGTTGATCTTGGGATTGTACTTCATGGTGCAGGAGCCCAGCGGATAAAAGCCGGTATCCACGCCGAAGTTCATCTGGGAGAGATTGGTGTAATGGCGCACCACATCCGGTTCGGCCACCTGAGGCAGGGGCAGCGGGCTCTCGCGGCGAAGCGCGAGCGGCACTTCCGGTGCTGCCGGGAACTTGTTCACGGGCAAGGAATAGCCGCATCGGCCTTCCTTGGAGAGTTCGAAGATGAGTTTGTCGTAGTATTTCATATTCTAGCCCTCCTTTACAATGGTGACCAGGCGGTCGATTTCTTCCTTGCTACGTTTCTCCGTGACGCAGAAGCTCACATAGCCTTCTTCCGTATCCAGGGCGGCGAAGAAGCCGGCTTCTTCCAGTTTCTTCTGCATAAGGCCCGGGAACTGCTTGGGCTTGAGCACAAACTCCTTCAGGAAAGGCTTGTCCGGGAACACGTCTTCAAACTTACCGGTCTTCAGCAGTTCGGCCTTCAGGTAATGGGCTCCGTCGGTGCTGATCCGGTTCACCTCCTTCAAGCCTTCGGGCCCCATCAGGGACAGGTAAATGGTGACCCAGAGCGCCATCAGGCTCTCGTTGGAGCAGATGTTGGACGTGGCCTTTTCCCGCTTGATATGCTGCTCGCGAGCCTGGAGCGTAAGGACGAATACCCTTCGGCCGTCCTTGTCCACGGTCTGACCAACAATGCGGCCGGGTATCTTGCGCATATGCTCTTTCTTCACAGTCATAAAGCCCACATAAGGGCCGCCGTAACTCAAGGGCAGGCCCAGGGACTGTCCGTCGCCCACAGCTACATCGGCGCCCCATTCGGCGGGTGTTTTCACCACGGCAAGGGCCGAAGGGTCACAGTATTCGATGAGGATGGCCTTCTGGGCGTGGACGGCATCGGCAAAGCCCGTCAGGTCCTCGATGATGCCGTAACGGTTCACCGAAGGGACGATAACGCCGGCGACGTCGTCTTTTGCGAGCTCCGCCTTCAGGGCCTCCAGCGAGGTCTGGCCGCCATCGGCCTGAACCAGGCCGATTTCTACGCCATAGAACTTCGCATAGGTCTGCACCACCTTGATCACGTGGGGCAGCAAAGTAGCCGACAGCAGCACGCGCGTCTTCTTGCGCGTACAGGCAATGGCCATGCGCATGGCTTCGGCCGCGGCCGTAGGGCCGTCGTACAGGGATGCGTTGGACACATCCAGGCCGGTGAGGGCGCACAACATACTCTGGTACTCGAAGATATAACGCAGCGTCCCCTGCGAAATCTCGCACTGGTACGGCGTATAGGCTGTCAGGAACTCGGAGCGGGAGCAGAGGTAAGGGATAACGGAGGGCGTATAATGGTCATACGCGCCCTGGCCCACGAACACCTTCAAACGGGCGTTCATAGCCTCCAGAGAAGCGAAATAATCGCGGATTTCCTGCTCACTCAGGGCATCCGGCAGTGCATAGGCACCCTTATGCAGGAACCGGGCGGGAACGTCGCTGAAAAGATCCTCCAGCCTGTTCACGCCGACGCGCTCCAGCATGGCCTGCACATCCGCTTCCGTATGAGGCAGATAGGAAAGTTGTGCCATATTCTATTCGCCGATCTGTGCCTTATAGGCGGCCGCGTCCATAAGGGCATCCAGTTCCGATGCATCGGACATCTCCACCTTGATGATCCAAGCGCCGTAGGCGTCTTCGTTCACCATTTCAGGGGCATCCTCCAGGGCCTCGTTTACCTCTAATACGGTACCGGAAACGGGGCTGATGAGCTCGGAGGAGGCTTTTACGCTCTCCAGGGCGCCGAATTCCTCTCCGGCTTCCACTGCATCGTCCACATCGGGCATATCCACATAGGTGATATCCCCCATTTCCGCCTGGGCGAAATCCGACACACCGATAACGGCGATGTTACCTTCCACTTTTACCCACTCGTGGGACTCTGAATACTTGAGTCCTTCCAAAATCTTTGACATAGCGTTTATTTTTTGTAGTTAGTTTGATAAAATCTCTTTTTGATTACCTTTCCGGGGAATACCTTCTTGCGGATGCGGATACAAAGCGGGGTATCCAGGGCGGCGTATGCCTTATCCACCAGGGCAAAGCAGATGCTCTTGTCCAGGGAGATGGAATGATAGCCGGTGGTGACCACACCCACTTCCTCCCCTTCCGGGGTTTCTACCGGATAACCGGCACGCGGAATGGCCTTGTCTTCTATCTCGATACCCACCAGCTTGCGTTCCAGGTTTCCGGCCTTCTGGTCCAGGAGTGCTTCCTTGCCGATGAAATCTTTGTCATACTTGCAGAACATGCCCAGGCCGGCCATTACGGGGCTGATTTCCGGGCTGAGTTCGTCTCCGTACAGCGGAAGGCCCGCCTCAAAGCGCAGGGTGTCGCGGCAGCCCAGTCCGCAGGGCTGGACACCGGCCTTGAGCAGCTTATCCCAGATTTCCACGATATTCTCCGGGGTGGTATAGAGTTCGAAGCCGTCTTCGCCGGTGTAGCCGGTGCGGCTCAGAATCAGGCGTTCTCCGTTGTATTCCACATCGCAGAAGGTATAGAAGGCTAAATCGGCCGCCTCTTTGTATCCCAATACCTCGATGATGGTCTTTTCGGCCTCGGGGCCCTGGACGGCAATCTGGCCGATACGGTCCGAAGCGTTGTCCAGTTTGCAGTCGAAGCCCTGGGCCTGCTCCTGGATCCAGGCAAAGTCCTTGGCTATGTTGGCGGCATTCACCACCAGGAGGAAATGATTGGCCAGGTATTCCCGGTATACCAGAAGATCATCCACTGTACCACCGTTGGGATAGCACATCATGCCATAGAGCACCTTGCCGGGCTCGAAGCCACGGATCTCATTGGTGAAGATGTGGTTGATAAAGGCTTCGGCCTCCGGTCCCTTTACGAAGATTTCGCCCATATGGGACACGTCGAACATACCCACTTTCTGGCGGACGGCCAGATGTTCCTGGGTGATGCCGCTGTACTGGATGGGCATCATAAAACCCGCAAAGGGGCTCATCTTGGCCTGCAGGGCCACATGGGCCGGATACAGGCAAGTCTGCTGCTCTGACATGATTATTCGTTTAAGTGTTTAACAATCAATTTATAAAGTACAATATTAGTTTCCTTGTTCACGCGCAGGTCTTCCCCTGTGGCGCCCTGTTCCGGGCTCTTCTCCCCGCAAATATCCACCGCCACCACCTCCATTCCGGAAGTGAACACGCTTTCCAACTGCTCTGTCAGCTGCTCCAGCGTATGCGTTCCCTGCGACCAGTCCGTCCGGGCCCATCGGCCTTCCAGAACATCCTTGTCCACCGAAATATACAGCCGCTCTCCCCTTCTCTGTTCCAGCCAGCCTTCCGGCAACGCCGAAGAGCATCCTTCCGGGCCGATACTGAGCACGCTCCGCAGCAACGGCTGTTCCTGCTGCAGGGACTTCACCCATCCGCCGCAACTGAGCAGCCCGCCGAAAGCGGCGTCCTGGTTGTCCGGATGGTGGTCCACCAACAGCAAGTGGAAGGGTTCCGTCTGCTCCAGGGCCAGCAGCTGGCTCATATAATGATAGTCGCCGCTGTCTATAAAGCGCAGCCGGGGCAACGGCCCTTGCTTCAGGGCATCCACAATCACTTGCCGGGCTCCTTCGTCGCAATAGCAGTGACAGCCTTCCAGTTCCTGAAAATCCAGGCGTATGACGGGGTGCTCTTGTTCCCGCAACCACGGCAGGAAGCCCTCCGCCTCATAAACGCCGCTGAAATCTGTCACCAATACCCTCACTACTTACCTTCTTCTTTGCATTTACAGCCATATGTGAGCGCCACCTTGGCGGACATGATGACCTCTTCCTGCTCTTCGGGGCTCAGGTCCACAAAGGAGAGCAATCCGGGCAGACGACTTTTCAGTTCGTCGGTTTCCAGGCCCAGGATATAGCCCTGAACCGCCAGGGCGTTCACCCAGTAC
>JAEEGL015288078.1_pt1 | contig 10358 bp, 12 predicted proteins | sample 9134231 | NCBI WGS metagenome assembly JAEEGL01 (sample SAMN16246548, study PRJNA631951) | gut metagenome | biome: gut microbiome; feature: rumen; material: fiber-attached | host: Bos | place: Iran: Karaj | collected 2018-10
ATCTACAGCGCTGTCTGCATGTGCACCGCCGTTTAAAATATTCATCATGGGAACAGGAAGTCGGTTTCCGCCTACGCCACCCAAAAATCTGTAAAGAGGAATATCAAGTGATTTCGCTGCAGCACGTGCAGTTGCGATTGATACGGCAAGAATGGCATTTGCGCCGAGATTTGATTTATCTTTTGTTCCATCCGCTTTAATCATTGCGGCATCTACAGCATATGTATCGGAAGCGTCAAGTCCAAGAATTGCTTCCTTGATTGTGGTATTAATATTCTCTACCGCTTTTGTTACACCTTTTCCAAGGTATCTTGATTTATCTCCGTCTCTTAATTCAAGAGCTTCAAACTCGCCGGTTGATGCACCGCTGGGAGCACAGCCTGTTGCTACAGTTCCGTCAGCAAGCGTAATCTCTGCTTCAACCGTAGGATTTCCTCTTGAATCAAGTATTTCTCTTCCGTAAACTTCAACTATTTCCAAATATTCTTTCATAATGTTCCTCCTGTTACATTGAATACCTCTCCCGTATCGGTCATAGGCCCCGATACAAGGAGAGGATCCACACATGATTTATTCGTGGTTAGCCCTAACTAACCGATAAGATAATATCACACACCTTTTTACGATGTCAACAACTTTTTTTAAAAATGAAAAGAGTAAATCGATTTATCGATTTACTCTTCCAAGTACGGCTATTTCCCATGCTAGGGGAGAAAATATAATGGTAAAAATTGGCTAGCTTAGTTAAGTGAAGCTCCGAGTGCCTTGCAATTTGCAAGGTCTGCATCATTGGGTGCTTCGTTGGCCATAAGGCCATCGTTAATAAGATTGATTCCATTTTGTTTGCATCTGTCGACCCAATCTCTCATCCACTGTCCGTCGCCCCATCCGTAAGATCCGAATAAAGCAACTTTCTTTTGAGCGATTGTACTCTCTACTTCTGAAAACATAGGTTCAAATTCTGTATCTTCCAGTTCTTCGGCTCCCATTGCGGGACATCCGAATGCAATAGCATCAAATTCTGCTGCTTTGCCTGAATTAAAATCCGAAGCAGTAAAGATTTCCGTATCGGCGCCTGACATTTTTGCTCCTTCAGCAATCGCATTTGCCATTGCTTCGGTATTACCGGTACTGCTCCAGTACACAACTGCAACTTTGCTCAATGTGTTATCCTCCTGTATAAAATTGTAGTATGTTTTGTTTAAGTTCGGTTAGTTATGCCTAACCTCATTTTCTAACTTAAACCGCCAGGTTGTGGCGGTTAGTTATGTCTAACATTATATATGGTTATAAAAGTTTGTCAATACCAAATTATATTTTTTTATTCCTCATTCTTTTTTCTAAACCCGGGCGGGCATCCCGGTTTATTTCTTCAATTCAAGTTCTTCACCGGGCTTTAATATAATTCTGCCGGGGCCATCGAAATTCTCTGCAACACTCTCGTCAAATCCGCTGTCATCCTGCACAGTTTCAACATGATAAGGAATCGAGTGTTTTGCATTAATAGCCTTAGCGCATTCAGATGCTTCCTCGGTATTCATATTGTAGACTCCGTCACAGCATAAGAAAGCATAATCGAGTTCTCTCTCAGCAAAGCCTGCCATAGAGGGTGTTGTTGAAGTATCTCCGGAAAAGTATGCTTTTGTTCCATCCGAAAAAGTCAGAATGTAACCTACGCAAACCGATTTAGAGTGGTTAGGATTGTATCCCGCTTCCACTCCCTCAACGGTAACGTAGCCCAAATCAAACGTTTGATATTCTCCTCCCGTAAGTGCATCCGACCATTTGATTACCATGCAGTCCTCATTTGTTTCTTTTATCATTTTTTCCTGAGTGTGATCGTAATGGTCGTGTGTCTCAAGAATTAAATCTGCAGGAAGGTCATATCCTTCTCCCATAAAAGGATCAATATAGATTACCTTGCCCTCGGCAGTTACTATTCTAACGCTTGCGTGTCCCTGATACAGTAAAGTTGCAGTTCCCTGCAAATCACTCTGTGTCACCTCTGTTTCACTGTTTGCTGTTTCCTGAGTTTCCTCCGTTTCACTGTCAGCTACCTGTGTCTCATTTATTTCTTCGATTTCTGACTCGCTTATTATTTCTTCTTTGGGACTCTCAATTACCTCATTCTTTTGCGCACATCCTCCTATTGCAAAAAAAGACATGCCAAAAATCAGAATGCCTGTTATGCCCTTCATTCTTTTAGTCATTTATTTTCTTTCTCCTTTACTAAGTTTGGTCACACTAAGAGTCAATCCCATTTCATTTAAAAGTTTTAAAACTGTATCTAATCTTGGTGTTGTTTTATAAGACTCTATTCTTGCAACCGAAGATTGCGGAATATCACATAATGAGGCGAGATCTCGCTGGCTTAAGCCTAAAGCGACTCTCTGCTGAATCAGAGAAGATACTATTTTTGCTTCTTCCTCTGCCTCTTCGATGATTTTTTTTGCTTCTTTGTCTGAACTTTTAACCTGTTCTTTATATTCTTCCCAATTCATCCTTCTTCCCCTTTCTTAAAATATAATCTTTCATCTCTTCTTTTGCTCGATTTATTTCTCGTCTGGGAGTTTTATCTGTCTTCTTCCTGTAATGATGAAGTAAAACATATTGTTCATGATCAAAATAGAAAAAGAATACTCTGTTAAAACCCGGTCTCAGCTCCCATATATCTCCTTCTATATGCTTAATAATTTCAACCGGTAAATTTGTTCCGTGCAACTGAAGTAATTCAATATATCGTGAAATTTGACCATATTGAATTCTTGCATCCTTATTGGTAGATATTTTACTTCTTAATTCTTCCAGAAAATCTTTAATATCAGAAATACCATTGATAGTCTCATAGAAGTCAATTTTATACATTTTGACTCCTTTCTGACTTTATATACATGATAGCAAATATGCTATCAGAAGTCAATTTGAATAAATAAAACAATTTCTTCCTCCTTTGCCTAAAATATATTAAAAAAATAGGAAATATTTGCAGAGAATTCTGCTGATTTTGTACATAGATTATACGTGATTTTAAGATTATATCAAAAACATTATTGAATAACAACATTAAAATAATTAAGCGACATCTTAGATGCCGCTTAACTCATACTTAAAATTTCTTATTTATGAAGTTTATCGCATATCTTAGCTACAGTATCTTCTATCGAAGAATTTGCTTCATCTATAACGATTTCAGCATACTTTTCGTACAATACACTTCTCTCGTCATACATTTCTTCAAGACTCTCTCCGTCCCTTAAAACAACACCACGTTCGTTAATATTCTTAAGTCTGGAAAACAGTTCATTTTTATCTACTTTGAGATACACCACTTTCCCATTTTCAGAAAGATGCTTCATCCCTTTTTCAGAATATACGACACTTCCGCCTGTAGCTATGATTGAATTATCTGTATCTATGGATAATACCGCATCTTCTTCGCACTTTAGAAAAACCTCAACCCCCTTAGCCTCAATTATCTCACATAAAAGCGCATCCTCTCGGTTTTGAATAACTAAATCTGTATCTATAAAATCCATTCCGAGAACTTTTGCAAGTATTACACCGACAGTGCTTTTACCCGAAGCAGGCATGCCAATTAAAACAATGTTCAATGCGTTATCCTCCAAATCAAGCTTTCAATGTTGTACATAAAATAACTTTTCAGTCACCGCTGAAAAAATCTATGATAATCTTATTCACTTCAGCGGCCTTCTCATGATTGATTCCATGTCCGGCATTTTCCATGAAAATAACCTTTACCGGATATTGTTTAACCATCTCCTCCAATTCCGTTCCACCAAGCATTATAAACGGATCTTTTTTTCCGACTATGCAGAGCAGTTTATCTCCAAGAGATGTTATTTCTTCATCGGAAAATGCAAGTATTTTATGATTCATCATTGCACTTCGATTAAAGCCGGTCATTAGCTGCTTAAAATGAAAAAAGATTTTCTCGTTATCCGTAAAAACAGAATAGTTGTCACCTGTCATTTTGCGGATTAATTTCATTACATTTTTGTCAGTCGGGAACAGCGCTTCCGGAAAAAATACTTTCATCATCGCTTTCATTGCAGCCGTTTTGCCGTTTCCGCCTGTCTTAACAGGAATCCCAGCCATGCTTATTCCTTTAATAACACGTTCGGGATGTTTAATCGTATACATCTGAGTCAGATAAGCTCCGTTAGATACACCTGCCATAAAGACCTTATCAAGTTTCAGACTGTCAAGAAGCTCATCAATCCAAATCTCATCATCAAATGTTTTGTCATATCCTTCACCGGGAATACTCTTGCCGGGGCCGCCGATGGTATCTGCAGCATAAATATGAAAATAAGTTGCAAGTTCCTTTGCGTTATAAATCCACATGAGTGCAGCATCGTCACCTACTCCGTGGAAAAGTACAAGCGGCGGATTGGTTGAGTCTCCGGCCTCTATTACGTGAGTACTTCCATATCGTCCTTTAATATCCAGTTCGTTAATATTTGTATCCCACATCTTAAGAAGGTCTGTATAGCTTTCAAGTATCGCCTTCTCAGCTTTTGCATTTTTATAAACTTTCGTTTTTTTCAAGATAATATTTCCTCGCGAATGGTGCCTAATTTTTCCTTAGCATATTTGATAAACAGACTGCATCGTCACTTTCATGCTGTAAAAGCCTTATTGCATCTTCCATAGTAGTTATCTTCGCATAACGCTCTCCCCACATAAATTCATTAAAATATTTGTAGGATGTTTCCTTATCGAAATAAGGATTGTCATAGGTCGAGTTTGTGTATGCGGGAACAATCATATTGAATCCTTTTTCAAAGCCGCTTTTAATCGTTGCATCCATACAGAAGTCTGTTGACACCCCTACTATAATGATATCTTTCTCACCCTTGGTGTTAAGATATTCCGCCAGCCCCGTCGTCGGATAAAACGCACTGTTTACACTCTTTTCAAAACGTCTTTCATCTTCTCTCGGAGCAAACTCCTCATAAACTTCATAGTTATCCGATGTTTTCTCCGCGTCTGAACCCGGGCCGTCGTCATGCTGTACATATGCGACCTCCACGTTATTCTCTCTTGCTACAGTAATTAACTTTTTGATATTGTTTTTTACTGTTTCAAACGCATATAAATTTTCATTAAAAAAACCTTTTTGTGTATCTACAACCAGAAGTATCATTTATTTCTCCCTCCTTAATCGTGTATCATTTCGAACCGGTAAACTCGTTCTCCCGGTTCAGTCCCCAAAGCCTGATTTCATTCAGCTGATCTGCGCTTAGTGTTCCTGCCTCGTATAACAAAAGATACTCATTTTCTATTGAGCTGTTAAAAATCAGTAAATCATCCGTGTTGATTGTGACTTTCACACCGTTCTCGTATAAAACTTTTATGGGGTGATTCTCGTAACTATCCGAATATCCAAGCATTACATTACTGCTCGGACATACATTAAGCTGAATATTGTTTTTGACAAGCAGATTCATTACCTCTTTTGATTTAACAGCATTTATTCCATGATGAATTTCATTGAGGCCAAATAATTCAACTGCTGCCCTCACGTTTTCTGCCGTTCCGCTTTCACCGACATGCATCCTCTTTACCAGATTGTATTTTTCAGCTTTACTAAAAAGAGGCAAAAAGTCTTTCATCGGCCTTATATTTTCATACCCGCAAATGTCAATGGATTTAAAAAAACCGTCAGATACATATTCATCCATACTCTCTGCTTCTTTGTCGACATCGCAAAGGGTAATATACGTAATTTCAGGTTCAAAAACAGTTTCAGTACAATACACTTCATGAAAATGGTTAATCAACTTCGTGAATGCTTCCATTCCCCCAACAAGTTCAATTTCAGCTGTTCCAAAGTTCATGGCGAGCCTTTTTATATTGTTCCTTTTTGCTTCGGCAAAGGCTCCTTCCCATCTGAGAATTATACCCTTACTTCCTGAACTATACGGCTTGATAGTATTGGTATACCATTCCTGCATTCCTTCGAGACCGTCTAATCTCGCCGGAGGATTTGAAAACTTGCGATTCAGTCTTTCTTCAAGCCATTCTTTTCGACAGCCCTTGGTGGAATGACTGTGAATATCACTTTTAGGAACCTGAAGCAGTTTATCTGTATTTCTTTCTTTTAGTCCTTCAAAAAATAGTTCGTTATATTTATCTCTCATTCATCTAAACCTTTTACGAAACGTCTAAAGGAATTAAAACTTCTTAGTCTTTCATTGTACAAAACTTCCATAGAATTTTTCATATTATATGGCGTTTTGAACCGGGAAACCCATTCCTCTACACCCGTTCAAATTTATAAAGTTCCGCTCCATGCGGTCTTACTTTCGAAGCAAATACTCCTTCTGCAATTCCGAATGACTCATGGTTCCAAATGTTCATCACATGAAAACTTCCCGACAACGGTATTTTAACCTCAATCTTGCATTCTTCTTCAGAACAGTTAAACAATGCGATATAGTAGTCCTTTCCGTTTTCATGAGTTGTGAACCAGGCAATTTGCTCTCTTCCGTCCGTAACTCGTCGAAACAGCTGATGGGCACTGTGTGTATGTTTTATTATCTCCAGCACCTCTGAATTGTTCAAAAGATTTAGCGTAAATTCATCGATTTTCGTCATTTCTCCGCCAATGAACAAAGGCGATCTGACCATACACCAGAGCGTCATCATCGTAATCTGCTCATCCTGTGTAAAAGCACACCGATAATCAGGATCCTCATCCTGCAGGATTGCCCCCACCGGAAGCATATCACAGTCAGGCCAGTGAGACGGGCCTGCATGAGTACACCATTTTTCTGCCCGTTCGAACATATTGTAAAGCAGTTCCCATTTATCCCAAAAATCGTCCGTTATACGCCACATATTTGCGTAGTCTTTATAAAGCTGTGCTTTTTCAAGGAGAGCCGGGCCGGGCGACAGGCTAAGTACCATCTCCCTGCCGCAGGATCGACACGAATCGCTTATCATCTTCAGTTCCTCTTCCTCTTTCGGAAGTTCCCTGCAAATATCATCAACCTTCACAAAATCCACGCCCCATGACGCATACATTTCAAACAAACTGTCGTAATATTCCCTTGCTCCCTCTTTTTTGGGATTTACGCCGTACATATCAGTATTCCAGCAGCAGATGGAATCGGTTTTGGCCACCTGTCTTGCAGTTTTATCCGTTCCTTTTATACGGCAGTTTTTTGAAACCGCCTGTCGGGGTATGCCGCGCATGATATGTATGCCAAATTTCAATCCCAGTGAATGCACATATTCCGCTAAAGACGCAAACCCTTTGCCTTCCATTGCCGACGGAAATCGGTTTTCAGTGGGAATCAGGCGAGAATATTCATCCATGCAAAGATCCGCAAAAGGTTCATATTCGTGGCTCGATGCAGTCGGCTGATACCACTGGATATCCACAACAACATATTCCCAGCCATATTGTTTTAAGTTTCGGGCCATATAGTCAGCATTGGCCCTAACCGTTTTTTCATCTACGGATGCACCGTAGCAATCCCAACTGTTCCAACCCATCGGCGGTGTCTGTGCTATCACAGGTATTCCTCCTTATCACTTTAAACGTTTTGGTTTTTTGTTTATCATTACTTCTTCGAAAAAGTATGAACTACATATATGTATCTTGCCATTTCCTTTGCAAAACTATCGTAAGGTTTTGTCACGCAGTCCGTCTGGAGCATCAGCAAGTCAAACCAGTCTTTGTTGCCTTCTTCTTCAAAATCTTTTTGATAAAGAAGCGCTGCTTCTCTTTTCTTTTTGAGCAGTTCGTAAGTTTCTTTTGTTATATCCTCAACTTCATACCGGATTTTGCAATTATCAAATGCCTTCGCCAATTCCGTTGTTTTTGCATTATCCGTTTTGGGCATTACATCGCCCTCCTGATAACCTGCAAAGAAAACTCCTTCTTTCTTTAACCATCTCATTATCTGCAAAACAAACTTTTCCATATCCGGCGCAAAATACATGCTGTCCATCGAAATAATCAAATCAAATTCTAACTCCGGATAATCGATGTCGCCGATATTGCCCTGTCTGAATTCCGCTTTGTTCTTATAGAGTTTTTGCGCTGTATTTATTGCATTCTCTGAATAATCAAATCCGTGTATGTATGCTTTACTTTTCTCCTGCAAATATCCAAGCATTTTTCCGTTGCCGCAGCCGATATCAAGAATGTGTATATCTTCTCCCGCCGGAATATACTCAAGAATCCTGTTTATCTGTCTTAAATCACTGAATCCGTCCTGAGAAAAATCCTCGCCGAATGCTTTTTCGCAAAACTTCTCAAATGCCTTCGATTTTCCGGCCATTTTGTAAAATTGTTCGTATTCGTTGTAAAACAAAAGTTCATTATCTGCCATTTATATCCGGTTCTCTTTCGCTTTCTTTTTTCTGTCTTTTTCAAAAAATATAAGTAGTTAAATATTATTTTAGCATAAAAATATAATGCTCTCACGCCTTTCTGTACGGCTTCGGAATATGATCCGAAATAATCGAACTCAGATACTCTGTAAATTCATTGAATTCATCAATATCAAACTCATTGTTGGCACACCCGATTTCAAATTCCGTGTCATCGTAAAATGTGAACCATCCGGTCTCCGCAAAACCGTTTCTCATATAAAAATTCTTTCGTCTTTTTACAAAATCATCAGCCTCATTTTCCCGTGTCTCTGCTTCGAATTCTACAACCACTTTTTTATCGGGATAAGTTTCAAGGAGTTTACGAAGAGATATTCCGCCCAGGCCTTTGGAACGAAGGTCCGATCTGATTGCAAGATAAGCAAGATAACTTATATTTTTATATACCCTGGTAACCAAAAATCCTACAGGTTTGCCTTCCGAATAAATCCCTGTTACAGTTGCTCCCGAAGACAACAAATCCGACAGCGAATTTCGTTCACTGTCGGGAATTGCTTCTTCGTTTATTTTTTCAAGTATCTTAAGTTCCTCTGCCCCAATAGATAAAATTTTTAGTTCCATTTTTTCTCCTGAAAAAATTATATGTTTAATTTCTCAAATTTCGTTAAATCACTTTTAGATAGCACTATACTCCAAGCCGCTTTTAGATTAGCAAAGTACATTATCAAATTTTGCATCTGCTGCACCATTTATTTATTACTTCAAAGAGTTCATCAAATGAATTTGCAAGATAATCAATCTCATACTCTTTTACGGCGCTTTCAATATCACCCTCAGGCATAAACCATATGGATTCCAGCGAAGCATTTTTCGCTCCAAGCATATCCGAAGATAACGAATCTCCGATTACGATACAGGAATCTGCGGGCTGTCCTATATAGTCAAGTACCATATCGAAATACTCTTTTGAGGGCTTGGTAACTCCCATGTCTTCACTTATGTATATTCCGTCCAGATATTTGTCCAGCCCTGTCGAAGCGATTCGCCCTTTTGCGTTTATTGTTGCGCCGTTTGTTATGATGTATATTTTTGAATCGGTAATCTCTTCTTTTATCCTTTTTACAAGTTCAAGTGCGCCCTCCATCAAAACACCGTTTTCTGACATGGTTTTGATGAATTCTGTATTTACTTTCAGCGGGTCAAGACCGGATGAATCACCATCGCACTGTTCGAAAATATACAGAAATCTTTTAGTAAAAAGTTCTTCCCTGTTTATCGTTCCTTTTTCGAGTTCCGTCCAAAGTGATTTGTTATACACTTTAAAAGCTTTGTATATATCATCGGAAAAAGATAATCCGTTGGCCCGAAGCACTTTTTCCAGTCCTATTTTTTCCGAAGCATGAAAGTTTAAAAGTGTCTGATCCAGGTCAAATAATAGATTCTTGTATATTTTGTCGTTGCTCATTTTAGCCTTTCCGCCAATACCTTTTTCAGGTATATTAGTTTTCTTTAGCTGCTTTTTTCTTTTTAACTGCCTTTGTTATATCACTTTAATTTATGTTGTTTTTTTAGTATTTATCAGCTTTCCCAGCTTTTACACAACATATAAATTATACCATATATACATCACCATCATTAAATTCTTTAACTGTCGCTTCTCCAGTTTCTAAATCCTTAAAATCCTTTTTCCTGGTTGTATGAATAGGTATTATTGTTTTCGGATTAACAACCCTTATCATTTCTTCTATATCTTCAACTGTCGCATGACCGCTCGTATGTAATATCATGCTGCGCCAGGAATTATACAGTTTTCCATACTCTTCCTTGTACGTATCGGGATGTTTCTTTTTATCAATATATCCTTCCCACATGGAATAAATAAGAAGTGGATTATATTCCCTGAAATACTCCATTCTCGGGACATATCTGTCTTTTGTACCCACAAGCATGAGAAAACCATGTTTTTTCATATATTCAGGCTGAGTAAGACC
>JAEEGL015429833.1_pt1 | contig 10358 bp, 7 predicted proteins | sample 9134231 | NCBI WGS metagenome assembly JAEEGL01 (sample SAMN16246548, study PRJNA631951) | gut metagenome | biome: gut microbiome; feature: rumen; material: fiber-attached | host: Bos | place: Iran: Karaj | collected 2018-10
GGGCTTGGCCACACATCGTCAAGTCCGTCCTTCCAGTCCTCTATTGCTGCAGGATCTTCTATTTCCGAATATGACTGCCTGTACTTTATGGAATAGTTAGCTCCTTCAATGCGCGGAATTGCGATACCTGCCCAGTATCCCATACCGGCACCATCACCGGCCTTGTGCTTAAGAAGGCTGTCCGCACTTACACTTACATCGATAAAGCTGCCCTCTTCTGTCTCACTTGCCTTCGCTTCTGAGACTTTATAGCCCTCGCTGAGCTTCTCATCCGGTATAGCTGCCTTTTTTTCATCAGAATCCTGTGCGGCTTCGTTGCGTGTGTCGTGGAGCTTTGCTGTCTTAACTTCCGTCATCTGACTTAATGCCGGAAGATCATTGTATTTCTCAACCTGTGAAAAGATAGCAACATACTCAAACATCTCGCTGTCGCCGTCTTTTGAGTACTCAACCGCAAAATACTTGGCGTCATTGGTGTTTTTGGCATTGAAATAAAGTGACAGGTAAGGAATCGCCTCTTTACCTTCGCCTCCTGTATAATCTTTGTCGGCAGGACCAAGATTGTCTACCGAATTTGCATAGGTCACAACACCGTTTTCAAGTTTTCCGTTGTAATAAAGCTTTGCCTTTATCCCTTCAAAGAGAGGAATTCCAAGTCCCACCCAGTATCCGTTGGACTTAGGATTGTCGTTGTTCTGGTGAGCCCTGAGATTTTTGGCAATTATGGGAACCTGATACGATGAGCCGGCCTTTGTTATCTCGCCAACCCTGTACTCATCATAAAGCTTCTCAATCCACTCATCTTTTGGAGCATTATCAAAAAGAGGTGCTGCATCAAGAGCTGTAGCAGCTTCAGCTGCAGGAAGTCCGGAGTAATAAACGCCGTTCATATCCACCTTATATGTGTAGATAACGGAATCTCCACGCTCAGCCGTGTACTTCACATACACATATCCGGTCTTCTTTACAAGTCTTTCGTCAGCTGCATTAAAGTATACGGTATCATGTGTGAGCTTTGGATCAGGATCATCTGCTGTCGGGCTTGGCCAGACACTGTCAAGTCCTTCTGACCAGTCACTTATAGTCGAAGGATCGTCTATAGCGGTGTAGGACTGCTTGAACAGCGCTTTGCCCTTATCAGCTCTGGGTATTCCGATTCCCACCCAGTAACCGGCCTTTTCTCCTGAGCCTGTCAAAACCTTGTGCTTTACAAGACCTGTTGCCATAACAGGAACTGTTGCTTCTGTCTTTTCCTCATTTACAGTTACTTTGCCAATCCCGTAGCTTTTGTACAGCTCATTATCGCTGATGGGATCTGTTGTTGCCTGATCGTGAAGCTTAGCGGCAATGAGGTTCTCAGATATGATTTCCTCAGGATATCCGCGATCTGCAGACACACCTGACATATCTATGCAGAACCTGTAAGTCACCGACTCTCCTGCTGCATTGGTATACCTGAATGCGAGAAGTCCCACAACCATTCCATCCTTGAGAGCGGCAGGATTAACCGATTTTGCATTGTAATAGAATGTATCATATGTGATATTGCCCTCTACGAACTCAGAGGTATGGACATTTTCAACAGGCCCATAATTGCCCGTAAGAGTCCATCCGGCCTATGCTTCTGCAGTAATATCATCATTGATCCTCGGGATTCCTACGCCAACCCAGTAGGCATCAATACCATTATCAGCCCTGTGCTGTCTGAGATTAGTGGCATTTACAGGGATCACATAATTGTAATCATAGTTCTCATCATGTGCTGCATCGTCTTCTCCAAGAGGAGTGATCTCACCAAGTCCGTAAGTGTCATAGAGCTTCTCAATCTTATCTTCGCCTGTGGCTTTATCTTCAAGAGGAGCCGCAACGGCCTTGGTTACAGCTTCAGGCACAGGAAGACCTGTATCCGTCTCAACATCTGTCATATCAAGTACGTATGTATAGATCACATACTGCTTGTCATCAACAGCGTACTTAACATAGACATAACCTGTTTTCCCGTCAAATCCTTCTGTTTGCTTCCCGACATTGAAGTAAACAGTATCATGAGTAGCCTTTCCGTCAGCGTCCACAAGAATATCATCAAGCTTATCGGACCAGTCAGTTATTTCCTTCGGGTCCTCAATCTCTGCATAAGACTGTTTGTACCAGGTAGTAACGCCCTCAGCTTCGACCTTTGGAATAGCAAAACCAACCCAATAGCCGTAACCTGCGTTCTGTCCTGCAATGTGCTTTCTAAGTCCCCTGACAGAGACCGGAACGAGTACTGTATCCAGATATGATACTGAGGCGATCGTCCCAAGCTTATACGTGCCTTCTGTGTAGAGTTTCTGTATAGGCTTGTCCGCTCTGTCTACCAGAGGTGCAACCTCCAGATCAACAGGCGCCTCCGGAAGGGGATCAGAAACCTCTATGTCGTCGCAGTCAACGTATATTATGAACGTCTTGGCGATCATATCCCCTTCCATGTATCTTACAGACACATAGAAGTCGCGCAAATTCCCTGAATATGAGCCATAGTAGAAGGTATATGCTCCCTCGTGCTTATCAGCGGGTTTATAATCATCATCCGCAAAGCCCTCGGTTTCATATTCCACCTCGCCTGCCCAATCTGTTGCAAAAGTAGTGGTATATCCTTCTCTTTCTATAACATCGTCATCAATCTCAATTCCATACCAGTATGCAAAAGTTCCTTCGCTGTTGTGGTGCCTCTTAAGATTTTTACCCGAGAGCCCAATCCCCACAAACTTTTTGTCGATCACATACGCTTCACATACAGGGTCTGTAATGACCGAATCGATTTTTTTCTGACCGTCCGCAGGCCTGTCCTCAAGGTTTGCAAAATGGATCGCCTTTGCAATATCTTCACCCGAAGGAAGGTCTGAAGCTTCTGCATTTACAAGGTTTTCTTCAGCTTCGATGTCATCCTCCACGCTTTCCAGGTTCATTTCCGAAGCATCTATCCCGACTTCGATCTCTTCATCGGTCGATATTCCATCCTCCGAAATAACGTCCTCCCCCGGCACAGTTTCATCTGCCGCGGTAACCGCCTCTTCCCCGGAAGCAGTTTCACCCGCTGAGGTAACCGCCTCTTCCCCGGAAGCTGTTTCCCCCGCCGCGGTAACCGACTCTTCTTCAGAGAGCGGATCCTCACTGACTACAGGATCATCCACTGCTTGTTCAATAGCACTTACACCTCCGCTTTCCATCGCGTAAGACGGAATGACCGAAGTAAAGGCCATCGCTGCTGAAAGCACAAGACTCAGCAGTTTTGCAAGATGTCTCTTCTTCATAAACTTCTCCTTTCGCAACACACTTTGATTTGGCAACGCACCGATACTTTATCTGTAACCCGCTTTTTTGTTTTATGAACAAAAGCAGATCAAAAGCGCACTCAAAGTCCATAAAACCCGGCACAAAATGAAGCCTTGTAATTAATTTTCGTATAGTGGCATTGCCAAGACCATTAACGCAATATAAATAATATATAATCATTTTATAAAGCAAACGATTAAGTTTTGAGTATAAAAAAGCACCGAATACTAAGATTCGGTGCTCATAATAAAAAGGATCTGTATAAAAAGAGAAATATCATATCATCCCCTGAGCATGAACTTCCTCACCACATTGATACCGATCCTGTAAGGAAGCGGGCGTACAACCTTGTCGGCCTCTTTGATCTTCTCTCTGATAGGGATGTTCTGCGGGCAGTGCTGCTCACATTTGCCGCAGCCTATACACTGCGTAGCAAAAGCGGGCTCTTTTTTCAGGCCAATGGTCTGGGCATACTCAAAGCGGGCATTGCGCTTGCTGTCCAGAGCCGTCATGTTGTAGCTTCTAAAGAGGCCCGGGATATCAACTCCCTTGGGGCAGGGCATGCAGTATCTGCACCCGGTGCAGCCAACAAGCTCAGTCTCCTTGATGATTGCCTTGACCTTCTCTATTGTATCAAAATCATCCTCAGTAAAGCTTCCGGCCTCGGCATCAGATGCAATGCGGCAGTTCTCTTTTACCATCTCAAGTGAATTCATCCCTGAGAGAACGCAGGTAACCTCTGGCTGATTCCAGAGCCAGCGAAGTCCGTATTCAGCAGGAGTGTAGCCGGTATCCTTGGAAGCAATGAGCTGTTTGGCTTTATCCGGAAGAAGGTTGACCAGCTTACCGCCGCGGAGCGGCTCCATGATCACGACAGGGATGCCCTTAGCTGCAGCTGCCTTAAGCCCGTCTACTCCAGCCTGGGAGATTTCATCCACATAGTTGTACTGGATCTGACAGAAATCCCAGTCATAAGCATTAAGAATTCCTATAAAGTCCTCCGTATTGCCGTGGTACGAAAAGCCTATGTTCTTTATCTGGCCGGAGGCCTTTTTCTCTTTAAACCAGTCTTCAATTCCCACGTTTTTGAGCTTGTCCCACTGGTTCATGGCCGTCATGTGATGCATCAGATAATATTCCACATGATCGGTCCTAAGGCGTCTCAGTTTCTCATCAAAATATCTGTCAACCGCAGCCCTGCTGCCTATGAGATACTGCGGAAGCTTGGTAGCAATGTTGACCTTGTCCCTTATTTTGTTTCTCTCAAGTATCTCGCCCAGGGCTGCCTCAGAGCCGGGGTAAACATAAGCAGTGTCAAAATAGTTGACTCCCTGATTGTAGGCCTCCATCAGTTCCTTTTCAGCCTTGTCGATATCAATTCCGCGTCCGTTTGTGGTAAACCTCATGCATCCGTATCCAAGGATGGAAATGGGCTCTCCGCTTCTGTTGTTTCTGTACTTCATGATAATAATCTCCCATTGATGGCGCCGCTACAAAAAGCTACTCACGGCTGACATTTTGCGCAATTTGATTTACTGCAATATTTCTTACATTCTAGTATATTGCCCGGTTTTTTTCAATAGAGAGATGGGGATTCCCTTATGAGCCCTTACGAGCATCAAAAGAAAGTGAATTGTACTGTACCAGTAAGAAAAATGGAATCGTGGAAAAAGATATTAAATACAGTTTTCTGTTTATTGTCCGCAAGAAATCATGACTTCATGCAGACAAAAGCGGAAAATGTCTGCAAGAATCCTGCGTTCCGCAGGACACGCCCCTCGCTTTGCGAGGACCTGGTCCATTTCTGAGGAAAATCAATAATCTATAGATTGGGGTCCATTTTGAATATTTGCCGTATATAGTTACAAAAGCCCAAAATATAACACATGTTATTATTGACATTTATTGGTTGCATACAATCAAGTGTACTAATATAAAGATTTGTTACGTTGATACCCCAATTTTTTGGCTTATGCTGTCCTGCTAAAAGGAACAGCATAAGTCTAAGCAATAATTATGATCAAGTAGATTATAGGACAAATAATGTGCAGTTCATCTTCTCTACTTTTTTGTAACTATAGAAGCGATTTTTTCAAAATGGACCCCATAGGTATAAAAAGCATACCGGGGTGTCATCATAACAAAATCTTCCATATGGTACAAAAGTCTTTCATACAATTTATTTTTACTTGGTGTCAAATTTCTTCTCAAAAATCCGTTATCCTCAGTCACTGGGAATGTGCATGAATTATTCAAACTCAGTCTGTCTCCAAAAAGCCTTAGATAGCTTCAAACAGTATTTAAGGCGCAGCGACAAAACCGGCTGCTCATCGACTGATTACCTTCACTTTCGCATCGTAGTATTCGCCCGACAGGGTAAATAAATCAGCGACTCCTTCAGTGATATAGACGTCACCTTCCTCAGTTATAAACACTGCCTCGAAGTCAACTGACGTCCGCCACAGCTCTGAAGCCTTTTCAAGTCCCATCACGAAAAGAGCTGTCGACAGGCCGTCACACAAAAGGCCGTCATCGCCTATTACAGTCACCGACACAAGCCCGTTCCTGGCCGGGCGCCCTGTAGACGGATCAAGGATGTGCCAGTAGGTCTCTCCGTCCTCTTCAAAATACCTTTCGTAGCCGCCTGATGTAATGATGGCGGTATCTTCTGCTTCAATCACGCCGTAAATTCCGGACTGGCTGTCCTCAAATGGACTCTTGATGGCGACTTTCCACTTAGAACCGTCAAGCTTTTTGCCGATGCACTGTACATTTCCACCAAGATTGATGAGAGCTGAAGTGACCCCCTGCTGCCTGAAATAGTCTGCAACCGCTGTTCCGGTATAGCCCTTTGTCACGCTGCCAAGGTCTATCTGCATGGGAGATGGAATCTCAACACGGCAGCCGGTGTGGTTTCCATCCGAAGCGCCGCCCGCCGTGTAGGCTACATCGCTTCCGCCGCTCTTCCTCCGGACTTCTTCAAGTTCTGCTCCGTTCACTGGTCCGTCATCTGTTCCACCGTTCTTTCCCCAGACTTCTTCAAGTTCTGCTCCGTTCATTGGTCCGTCATCTGTTCCACCGGTCTTCCCACGGGCGTCTTCGGTTCCATCAACAACAGAACCATCATATGTCACATTATTCCAACCAGATGCTTTCACCCTCTTATAGTCCACTGCACCCAGGAGCTCTGCTATCTCCTCATCTTCCGGCACCCTATATTCCCCTGTGGTAAAGCCCCAGGCCTTGAGCACGGGATAAATTGATATGTCCAATGCGCCCTCTGTCCTTTCACAGACAGAGAGGGCGCCGCCAAGGATATCCGCGGCTTTATCGGACAGGACAGCACTTCCCGATGCATTCAGTTCGTATATGGCGCTCTCCTTGTCCGTTACCGACAGCTCCTTTTCCAGATCCCGTATCATGGTTTCAGCCCCTGCAAGCACTTCCTCGTGCCCCGACACCTGCAGTTCCATCACCGTGTCCATGGCAAAGAGCTTTGAGGTGTACATCTTCCTGTCCTCAAATGCGCACGCAGAAAAGAGCCCCAGTGGCAGCACTGCCGCCAGAAGAGCTCCGCATAGCTTCGTCAATATTCTGCTGTATCTATATACACATCTGTTCTTCATCTCAACATATCAAAATCATCTGACCTGCATATACTTCCTGTCAGATTGCACATCCACCTGCTGCTCCTGCTTTCCAGGCAGACCGCATATCCATCTGACACATATACTTCCTGTCAGATCATATATCCATCTGCTGCGCATACTTACCGGCAGATTGCACATCCGCCTGCAGATCCTACTCCACTACATCCTCTCTCTCAGAAAACACGTTCATATTACCTGTCCTGTAACCGAACAGATCAAGTGAAACATAGGTGAATCCAATCTTCTTGAACTCAGTATGGACGCGGCTTCGAACATCATCCTTCATAAGGCGTGCAATGTCAGCGGGAAGAAGTTCGATCCTTGCAAGGAAGATGTCATTGCCGTGAATCCTGACTCTGAACTGCTTGAAGCCCAGCTGCATCATCAGTTCCTCAGCTTTGTCCACCATTTCAAGCTTCCTGTCCGTAATATTCTCACCATAAGGAAAGCGGCTTGCAAGGCAGGCAAAAGAGGACTTGTCCCAGGTCGGAAGTCCGAAGTGCTGGGAAAGCGCACGTATGTCAGATTTGGTCATTCCCGCTTCCCGCAGCGGACTCTTTATATCCAGCTCTTTTATGGCCTGAAGCCCAGGCCTGTAGTCGCCCTCGTCATCCAGATTAGATCCCTCAACAACCACTGATATTCCGTGCTCTGCAGCAGTCTTTTTGAAACCTCCGAAGAGCTCCTTCTTACAGAGATAGCACCTGTTCTTAGGGTTTTCAGCAAAGCCCTCTATCTCCAGCTCATTGACATTGACCACCATGTGTTTTACACCAAGGCGCTTGCAGTAATCTACCGCCTCACCAAGCTCTCTTTTGGGAAATACCCCGGAGGAAGCCGTCACGGCGATTATCCTGTCAGAAAGCGCCGATCTTGCCGCATACAAAAGGAACGTAGAATCAACACCGCTTGAAAAAGCTACTGCAGCGCTCCCGTAATTCGACAGTATAGAAAGCAGCCTGTTGTACTTGTCCATCTGTTCTGAAGTTGCCACTACCTGCATACACCTCCTCCTTTCATAGACCTGCGCCGCAACATACCAGCGCACCTTCGCATCTATCCTAAAAAGAAAATCAGCTCATCTTCTTATACATATGATTGCCCAGCATCTGTATCAGCTGAACGAAAGCAATCAGTATAATCGAACATACGATAAGATAATCCGTCTTGTACTGCTGATAGCCGTACCTTATGGCGATGTCTCCAACACCGCCGCCTCCGACAGTTCCTGCCATTGCGGAATATCCAACGAGAGAAATAACAAGAAGCACAACACCATTGAGCATTCTTGGAATAGATTCCTTTACGTAAACCCTCATAAGGATCTGGAAATTGGAAGCTCCAAAAGACCTTGCAGCCTCGATGACACCGGGATTGGTCTCACGAAGGCTGGTCTCAAAGACCCTGGCGATGTAGGGAATAGCCGAGACGGTAAGAGGCACGATCGACGCGGTTGTTCCGATGGATTTGCCAACCACCATCCTCGTGAAGGGTATCAGTATCACGAGAAGGATTATAAAAGGAAAGCTTCTGAATACATTGACGATAAAGCTCAGGGCCTCATATACGATCTTGTTGGGCTTAAGTCCGTCAGGCGCTGTCAGAGTCAGTATGACAGCGGGGATAAAGCCTATAATAACTGAAAAAAGTGTTGACCAGAACACCATGTACAGTGTCTGTTTAAATGCATTTAATATAATTGTAGTCATGCCGGTGTTAGACAAGATTCCAGACATAAGTATGTTCCTCCTTTACTTAATGACTTCCCAGGTGACATCCTTGGAGTCGAGAAAAGCACAAGCCCTCTCCAGGTCTTTTTCAGCCATGTTAAGGACAAGACTGCCGTAGACATCCTCCCTGAAGTCCTCAAGCTTCGCCCAGCAAATGTTGAAATCCGTCTTGAGTTCCTGCGACATCTGTGTCACGATAGGCCTCTGATTGCCCTCTCCATAGAAAAAGAGCTTGAGGTTGACACCGGTTGAAGGAAGCTTGTCGCTCTCTTCCCTCAGGAAATCCCTGATCTCCTGCTCCTTGGGCCAGACGAAAAGCTTCTCCGGTCTTCCCACAGCAAGGACGTGGCCTTTACTCAAAAACGCCACTCTCTGGCAGATCTGCTTTACCACTTCCATCTGATGGGTGACAACAACGATGGTGATTCCCAGTTCCCTGTTGATCTCCTGCAAAAGAGCAAGTATCCCCTTTGTAATCTCAGGATCCAGTGCACTTGTAGCCTCATCGCAAAGAAGTATCTCCGGGTCAAGGACAAGAGCCCTTGCTATGGCTACTCTCTGCTTCTGACCGCCTGATAATTCCCTTGGCTTTGAGTGGACCTTCTCCTCAAGTCCGACCAGCTTTATGAGCTTGTTTATCTTCTCTTTTGCTGCCGGAGTATTGGTCGGTATCCCCCAGAACTTCATGGGGAGAGCAATATTCTGATAGACATCGAGGCGCTCAAGAAGGTTAAAGCCCTGAAAGATCATTCCCATCTTCTTCTGAAGGCTCCTGAGTTTCTTCTTATCCTTTATGTCAACTACCTGATTCCCGACAGTGATCGTTCCGCCGTCATATGTCTCAAGTCCGTTGATACAGCGAAGGAGGGTACTCTTTCCGGCACCTGACTGCCCGATAATGCCAAAGATCTCACCATCCTGAATGTCAATGGATATGTCCTTTAACACCTCGGTCTTATTAAATGATTTCTGTACATTAGATATGGTTATCATATTTAATTTCTGTTCCTTCTAAATATAATATGCTTATTCATTATGCCATCTGCCGCTGTGATGTGCAACAAGTCTGGTGCAGTTTCAGTTCCGGGAACCGGTGCGCCGCAATGATAAGGCAATCCGCCCACAGCATCAGATGAAAAAGAGCTGCCCGAAAACTGCGGCAGCTCATCTTTGTCATATTCCTGTGTCAATCCACCGGCATTACTTCGCATCAATGAAAGAAGTGATAACGGCACCCTTATAGGTCTCGTCGATGTAAGCCTGAACCTTGTCAGACTGAAGAGCCTTGATGAGGGCCTGTGTCTTCTCAGACTCCTGATTGCCATCCTTTACTACAAGGAAGTTGGTCCTCTTTACTGTTGTCTCGTCGTCAAACTCCTCGATGTCAAGTGCAGGGAACTTGGCAGGAAGGCCTGCCTCAAGGGCATAGTTGCCGTTGATGGTTGCTGCATCAAGATCAGGAAGTGAAAGAGGAAGGCTTGCTGCCTCAAGAGGAGTGATCACATATCCGTGAGGGTTGGCCTCTGTGTCCTTGGAAAGAGCATCCTCTGTGTAGTTGGGATCTGTGCCGAAGCTTCCCTTTGAAACAAGAAGTCCCTTCTGTACAAGGAGGTCGATTCCTCTCTCTCCGTTGTCGGGATCGTTGGGGATACCGATTGAAGCA
>JAEEGL015992007.1_pt1 | contig 10358 bp, 9 predicted proteins | sample 9134231 | NCBI WGS metagenome assembly JAEEGL01 (sample SAMN16246548, study PRJNA631951) | gut metagenome | biome: gut microbiome; feature: rumen; material: fiber-attached | host: Bos | place: Iran: Karaj | collected 2018-10
AGAAACCAGAAACCAGAAACCAGAAACCAGAAACCAGAAACCAGAAACCAGAAACCAGAAACCAGAAACCAGAAACCAGAAACCAGAAACCAGAAATGTTTTTCCAGTTCGACTGGCGCTAAAATGAACCATAAGATAAACTCTGGGAGTATATCTTGGAGATTTTTGTTATGTATGATGCAGTGGTTATCGGTGGCGGGGTAAGTGGATTAACTGCAGCTTATGAAATTGGAAAGCTCGGAAAAAGCTGTCTTGTCCTTGAAAAGGAAAATTTCTGTGGTGTTATTAAAACAGCTCAAGTTAATGGTTACCAATGCGAACTTGGTCCAAACGTTTTTCTAAAAAAACGGGGAATTGCTGAATTTTTAGCTGAGATAGATTTAGCGGATGATATCGTTCCGCCAAATATAAATAAGATTGGACGCTATATCTGGTGCAAAGATAAGGTCTGTCCAGCTCCAACATCATTAATCGAATTTCTTAAATCTCCTCTATTTCCAGATTGCGACAAGCTTTTATGCGCAAGGCTGCCATTAGCTTTGCTGTTTAACTTTATACTTAAACCAAGAAACTCCGATGAAAACTTAGCTGTTTTTTTAGGACGTATCTTTGGCAAGCGTACCATCGAAAGACTTATTAATCCTGTCTTAAAAGGGGTAATAGGCGGCGAAGCAGAGGATCTCAGCGCAAGAAGTGTCTTTCCAAAACTGTGGGAATGCGTTCTAAACGGTGGTACTCTGTTTGATTATCTAAAAGAACGTGAAAAACGAGGCGGGATCTTTGTTATGAGATCGGGTGCGGCTTCAATTCCAGAAAAACTTACCGTCAAAGCCAAAAAGCAAGGGACACAATTTACTAAAGGGACTGTTGTAGAGTTAAAAAAGAACAAGGATGAATTTACTATAACACTTCAAGACGGGGCTAAAGTCCAAGCTAAAACAGTTTTCATCGCAACATCAGGTCCTGCAACAGCAAGTTATCTAGTATGCAGAGATGAGCTTAAAACACTCTTAAATAAATTATGCTATGCCAACATCGTCGTTGCTCATGCAGCAACAGAAAGCGGTATTCCAAAAGGCGGATACGGCATCCTTTTTCCAAAGGGAATGCCATCAAAGATTATGGGGGTGATGTATAATACAGAGCTTTTCCCATACAAAGGGCCAAAACAACTTTTAACGATATGTCTCGGCGGTGTTGGAGAAAGAGATTATCTTAATACGTCAGACAATGAGTTAGGGAAGGTAGTGATAGCTGAATTACAAGATAAACTTAATCTTAAAGCTGAGTTATTAGGCGTTCACAAAGTCTTAAATGCAATTCCACAATATAATCTTGGCCATTATAAACTAATTCAGACACTTGATGATTTTGAAAGGGAAGCAGCAGGACTGTATTTTATCGGTGCTGAACGTGGTGGTGTAGCAGTCCCTGATAGAATTGCAACAGTAAGGGATATTGTAAAACAGGTTTTATGAAAACAGCATTGATACTTCTTCAATTAGGATCATGGGGAGAACACAAAAAGTTTGTTAAAGCTATGCTCTCCGATAATAGGGTTGTTAAACAAACAATCATTTGGAAAATATTGCTTCAATGCTGTATTTTGCCAAAAGTTTCAAAGAATAATTCTGTTAGCCCAGCATTCATCTATACTGAAGAACTTTTAAACAAACTTCAAGCTAAATTGCCTGAAATAGAAGTATATTCTGCTTTTAACTATTATAATGTCGAAACAGTATTGGATTCGCTTGCAGAAGATGTTGAGAAAATCATCCTACAACCACTTTTCCCACAGTATTCATCAGCAGTTGTTGGAAGCCTTCTTGAACACACGTTAAGGCATCTTTCAAAGAAAAGAGTTGTACCTGAAGTGGTTGTAGCACCTCTTTTTTATAATAATCGAGAGTACATTGAAGCTTTAACTGAAAAGATAAAAGCTACTGTTACAACACCTCAAGCTTTGGTACTGTCATATCATGCAATCCCTTTAAGTCATGTTGAAGCAGGGGATCCATATCCAAGACAATGTGAAGCTGAAAGTTCTGCTATAAAAGAATTATTAGCAACAGATAAAAGCTGGGAAAAAGTCATTATAAAACATGCGTATCAGTCAAAATTTGGCAAAAAGAGGTGGCTTAGCCCTTCAACAACAGAAGTTATAGAAGAGCTGCGTAAAGCTGGGATCGAAAGAATTCAGGTCGTAGCAGCAGGTTTTTTAATGGATTGTTCTGAAACTGTAACTGAAATTAATAAAGATTTAAGGGATAATTTTTATAAATTAGGGGGTAAAGACTTTCAATACATAACGTGCTTTAATGCGGATGATAAACTTGCCCAGATTATAGAGCATTCTGTTAAGAGGTATTTATGACTGTATCAAAAAGCTTGAAAGCGTGGATTGGAATTGCTGTAAGCGTTGTGTTAATAGCATTACTTTTTAAGATAGCAGATCCTCAAAAACTACTAGAAGCGCTTTCAGGGATAAATTATTTGATGCTTATCCCATATCTTGTAATTACTCTTTTTCAATATATTGTTCGTGCTTACCGCTGGCGTTATCTCTTGCCAGAACAAGAACAAAAGTTACCTGTGAAACTCCTTTTAGATGCAATTATGCTTGGAAATTTTGGAAATTTCGTTTTGCCACTCAGAGCAGGTGAGTTTATTAGACCAGTTATTGTTACGAAAGAACGTGGGGTTAAATACGCCACGGGGTTTGCATCGGTTGTAACAGAAAGATTTTTTGATCTCTCTACGGTTTTAATTTTGTTCGGTATTATGATGTTTTGGTTGGGCAGTGGAGATGATGTTATCGTTGATGGGAAAAATATTACAGGGCTCTTAAATGCTGCTGCTTTATTTTTAGGTGCTGTTGCTTTAGGACTATTATTTTTTATGGTAAGCGCCTGCCTTTTTCCAAAGTTTTACACAGCTGTTGTTGAGAAGAGTTGTTCATTTTTACCTAAAAACCTTTCAGCCTATGTTGAAAAATTTTCAAATGAATTTTTATCAGGGGCTTTAGTATTAAATAATCCACGAAGACTATTAATGGTTATTGTTTTATCGGCAATTGTTTGGATTTTAACTATCATCGGTTTCCAAAGTTTCTTCTGGATCTTTCCTAATATGCAAGGAAGTTTTATGACAGCCTTGGTTATAACTGTTGTAATTGCACTTGGAGTTGCTATGCCGAGTGCGCCTGGTTTCTTGGGTGTATTTCAATTTTCTTGTATCGCAGCCTTTGCCTTATGTGGAATGGATAAAGATTCAGGAATTGCATATTCTTTGGCAAATCATGCTGTTCAATATATGTTTGTTATAGTTTATGGTTTTTATGCATTAGTTTGTCATGGATTAAAATTTAGTGAATTGAAAGCTGACAACAAGTAAGTGAATGTGTGCAAGAAAATGTTTTTTGAATAAAAAAAGAACAATTTATTGATATCTTTACCATTAAAAACACAAAATTTTTCTATTTTTTTCTGTGTAAAATCAAATAGATATAAATTTTTTAGCCAAAAGTAAAAATTCTGCTCAAGAACGGAGATATCACTGCCGTTAATACACTTAAGCAAGGTTGGATATGATTTCAAAGATTATGAAACTCTGACCAAGGTTTTATGAGGTTTTGGAATCGTTATCTTGTGGTGTGTGGTCGCATCATTCTGGTGCGTGATTTAGGCAACGGGGTTTATGGATAAATCCCAACGCATAATTCAAGGAGGAGTCTCATGGCAATTACTATTGGTTCAAACGTATCATCTCTCAGAGCTCAACGTAGCTTAGGAACTAGCACATCAAAACTATCAAGTGTATACCAGAAGTTAAGTTCTGGTAGCCGTATCAACAAAGCTTGTGATGATGCTGCTGGTTTGGCAATCGCTGATAGCTTAAAAGCTCAACAAAGTGTCGCAGGTGTTGCAATTAGAAATGCAAATGATGGTATTTCAACAATTGCAATCGCTGATGCAGCGTTGGGTGAGGTCGGTAACGTATTATCACGTCTAGCTGAGCTTGCAGAGCAATCAGCTAACGGTGTGTACTCAACAGCTCAACGTTCAGCAGTTCAAGCAGAATTTGTTGCACTTGGGTCTGAAATCGAACGTATCGCTTGCACTACCCAATTTAACGGTGTGAGCCTTCTAAGTGGAAACGCAACCATGACATTACAGGTTGGTTTCAACTCTGGTTCAACCGCTCAAATTTCGTATACAGGTGTTAGTGGTACTTTAGCATCTCTTGGTTTAGCAGGAACTAATTCTTCTGCATTGCAGTATTCACTTAATGCTGCATCTTCAGATTTAGCACAAAGTGCATCAAGATTTGCTCTAGATGCTGTTAACAATGCAATTCAATCTCTTGCAAATACCCGTGGTACATTGGGTGCTGCTGAGTCAAGACTTAATGTAGCAATCAATAACTTGCAGGTAGCTAAAGAGAACTTCGCATCTGCTGAAAGCCAAATCAGAGATACTGATGTAGCTGCTCAAGCGGCAGAACTTACCCGTCTGAACATCTTACAACAGGCTGGTACCGCTGTCTTGGCACAGGCTAACCAACAGCCACAGTTAGCACTTAGCTTACTTGGCTAATAATAAGACGTTGTAGCAAATGGCTGCTGTAATGCAGCAGCCATTTGATTTTCTTCCTTTACCTAGATTTTTTTTTCTAGCAGAGGAAGTGGTCGCCTGGATTGTATCTCACTCTTTAGGTGAATAAATAAACAATTTTTAGGCTGATTTTGTAATGTTCACATCTTAGGGCTAGAAGGTGTGGTTAGACAAAGAGAAGAACAGAATTCATTCGCACGAACGTTAACTGTTCGGGTGAACAGTTAATGGAATGATGTTTAACTAGCCCAAACCTCGCTACTTCTTGGGCTTTGATATTAAAGATAACTATTTCTTGTTATCAAAATATTAAAGCCCATTTTTTTGTACCTATCGTACCTACAAAAACCGTTGACACGCAGAATGATAATCTCGATGCTGCTTTACCAGCAACCAGATTAGAACAACAAAAAAACCGTTACCACTATTTCTAGCGGTAACGGTTCTACACCAAACTACTCAATTAATTATTGAGCGTCTGTGCCTGCATCAACATGAACTTCAACACGACGGTTGATAGCACGTGCCCAATCTGCTTCCTCAGTAAAGATTGGTTTGGTCTTACCAAATGTCACTGTTGAAACACGCTCTGGAGCAATACCAAGTGCGATAAGCTCTTGTCTTACAGCTTCTGCACGATCAAGACCTAACTTCTCGTTGTACTCTGGGCTACCAATGTAATCGGTATGTCCTTCAAGTACGACGTTAACATTAGCGTCAGTTGTTTGAAGAAGTTGGCTAAGTTGTCTTACACGACCCTTACCAAGGTCATTCAAAGCACGAACGTTTAAATCAAAGTTTACATCTGGGAAGTAAACATTTCTCTCTGCTTCTGCTGCAACGTCATTCACACCTGTAGCAGTACCAGTATCATCACCACCTTCAAGATCTGCATAGTTGAAAGGTGAGATTGAACGGCAATCAGGAACGCTGCTGTCAGCTGAGAAACACTCAGGATTGCGGTAGTCGTATGGCTCTCTGTAACCCATAACGCTACGGGTGCCTTCCGTTGAAGAAGCAAAATAGCTAAGTGGACGGAAAACTACCTCACGGGCAACCCAGCCAATTGGATGTAACACATAAGCAAGAACACGCAATGGGTGAGACTCGCTCTCCCTGTAACGTGGAGCTGTATGGTATGTTACAAAACTATTATCTACTGGCATTCTGTCCTGTGCCATAACAGCACCAGGTAAAGAAAGCATAGCACTCAAAACTAATAAAACTTTAATTTTTGTTGTCATTCCCAATCTCTCAAATGGTTATCTAACATTCCTCTATTAGCAACATACTTCCAGAAAGAAGCGAACCCAGGTTGTAAAAACAGATAACAACCACAGGATGTTGCGCTGCGGAGAACGCACTCCTCCACGCCTTTTACGATGGCAGGATAGTGTGCAAGCTTCCGATCCGTCAAGAGTATAAATCATAAATCAGGTGAATTTATAAAAATAAATCCAATCGCTGATACTACCGCATTAGATTCGTAACTCACTGAAAAGGGTGCAAAAAATCGCTACCACTCCATCAGTTCATAATATCCGACTATCTGAAGCTCTTGGCAAGTCAGATTTTTGTCTTTTTAAAGGTAAATCCACCCCCTAAAAGAGGCACCTTAGGGGCGGGACAGGGTATTGGGGTGGAAACCTGATTATATAATGATATTCTGCTGTTGGCATGGTTATTCAGTCAAAAGATAACTAGCGCAAAAAAGCGGAAATTTGTATTGGGGGATTGCTTACCGGATTTCTAAGCTACGATTACTACGTCGACAGAAAATGCTGTTATATGGTAAAGTTTGGCAAATTTTTATTGGAGAGGTGAAAAATGTCTAACAGATTGTTGGTAGAGCTTCGGGAAGAAATTGATAGGTTGGATAGTGAGTTATTAGATGTCATGGTTAGGCGCTTTGAGTGCTGCAGAGAGATAGGCCTTGAAAAGATGAGGCTAGGGCTACCAGTAAAAGTTCCTGGTCGTGAGGAACACGTTGTTGGCGGGATGGAGAAGCTAGGTGTTGATTTGGGGATCGATGCTGAATTCGTCAAGAAGATATACACCATGATCTTAGAGTATTCTGTTAATTTACAGACCGTTCTTAGGGATAATGATGCGGAACTTTGAAGTTAGCTTTGCTTGTGGGAAAACTGATAATTACCCGATTTATTTTGGTAATGGTTGCTTAGAAGATGCCCTTAAGGAACTAGATCTGGATTCTTATTCAAAGATCGCCTTGGTTGTTGATGAAAAGGTGTATGGACTTTGGAAAGAGAGGCTTAATGCGGTTCGTTCTTCTGTTGTAGTTCAAATTGAGGCAAAAGAGGAGGCTAAATCTCTTGATACTGTAAGTAGGGTTACAGAGGAATTTTTTAAGAATAAACTCGACAGACATTCACTAGTTATAAATATCGGTGGTGGTCTTACAACAGATCTTGGCGGTTTTGCCGCATCAATTTATATGCGTGGTATAGATTTTATTCACGTTCCAACTAGCCTTTTAGCACAGGTAGATGCTGGAGTCGGTGGAAAGGTTGGGGTGAACTTTGCAGACACAAAAAATCTTCTCGGAGTTTTTAGACAGCCGCGCGCTGTTATAATGGATAGTTCCTTTCTTAAAACTTTAAGTTCAAGAGAACGCGCTTCAGGTTATGGGGAATTAATTAAACACGCTTTAATAAAAGATCGTGGACTTTATGAAATACTCGAAGATGTATCTACCACAATATTAGACTTTGATGAGGATGAGATAATCGCACGTTCGTGCAAAGTTAAGGCTGAAGTTGTTTCAGCTGATGAAAAAGAAGCTGGATTGCGTAAGATCTTAAATTTTGGTCATACCTTTGGTCACGCGGTTGAAATATTATCACACGGTGGCTTGTTACATGGAGAAGCTGTTTCCATCGGTATGGTTGTAGCTGCAAACTTATCGAAAAAAGAGGGATATCTTACTAACGTTGAATTTTCTGAAATAAAGGATCTCCTTAAACGTTATAATCTTCCAATTACATTTTCTTATAGAGGAGATCTACAAGATATTTTCAAAAAGATGTTGAGTGATAAGAAGAACAATGCTGGGGTATTAAAGTGGGTTCTACTAAAAAAAATAGGTGAAGCTATCTACGACGTTGAGATCGAAAATGAAGCTGTAATGACTGCCATTAATGAGGTGATGGATTAATGGTGGATTCATATTGTTTAAGCGGAAATGTGCATGCAGCTGATGTATATTTGAACGGATCAAAAAGTATTACTAATCGTGCCTTGATTATGGCAGCACTTTCAGATGGTGAAACCCTCTTAAAAAATGCGTCAAAAAGTGATGATAGTGAACTGATGCGTAAAGCAATAGCTGCTTGCAATGTTAAGAGTGAGTGGCAAGGGAACGATCTTTGTGTTTATGGGAATGGGGCTGTCGCTCCCCAATTAGATCTTATCAATGTTGGTGCAGCAGGTACTGTAGCGCGTTTTATAACGGCTCTGGTTGCGCTATCTGCTAAGGGGGAAGTGACTATCGATGGTGATAAGCGAATGCGAGAACGTCCAATTAAACCATTGGTGGACGCCTTATCATCAATGGGAATAACGATTGATTATCTCGGTTTACAAGGATCTCTCCCTTTAAGGATAAAACCAACAGCTTCGTGTAAGAAGGGGTGCTGCTCAACTTGTGATACAAAAAGGGTAGTAATTGATGGAACCGTTAGCAGCCAATATATTACGGCGCTGCTTTTAACAGCTCCACTGTTAGGGGGAGCTTTAAAGCTTGAAATAGTAGGAGATCTGGTTTCTAAGTCGTATATTGATATGACGTGCGTTGGAATGGCTGACTTTGGTGTTTCTGTTGAAAACGATAATTACAAAGTTTTTTATGTTAAGGGAGATCAACATTACCATTCAAGAACATATCTTGTTGAAGGTGATGCTTCAGGAGCAAGCTATTTCTTGGGGCTAGCGGCTGTTTCAGGAAAAGAGATAACAGTCTATAATATTGCCGAAAATTCAGCACAGGGTGATGCTAAGTTTGCACGGGTTTTGGAACGAATGGGGTGTAATGTAAAATCTGGCTGGAAAGACAGCACTCCTTGGATATCTCTCAGCCGTGATGCTGATTTGCAGGCAATTGACGTCGATATGTCGTCTATGCCTGATACGGTTCAAACTCTGGCTGTGGTCGCTGCCTTAGCTAACGGTAAGAGCCGCATTTCTGGTGTTAGTACCTTAAAAAACAAGGAAACCGATAGGCTCTTTGCTGTAACACAGGAATTAGCAAAAATTGGTATAAAGGCGTATTATAGCGACGATGTTTTAGAGATTGAGGGTGGCAGTGAAATAAAGCCTGCAACTATAAAGACGTATTCCGATCACCGTATGGCGATGGCGTTTTCGATGCTTGCTGGTAAGTATGATGGGATCTGTATAGAAGATCCGGCTGTTGTTAGTAAATCAATGCCGGACTTCTGGGAGAAGCTTGCGGCATTAGGGATAGATAATGGATAACGATGGAAACTTTAGTAGAAAGAATTGTTTTAATTGGTTTCATGGGAACCGGCAAAAGCGCTGTAGGAAAACTTTTGGCAGAGAAGCTGAATTGGCAGTTTTTTGATACCGATACAGAGATTGTAAAAAGAACTGGTCGAGAGATTAAAGAAATTTTTGAAAAGGAAGGCGAGGCTTTTTTCCGTAAGCTAGAGGCAGAAGTCGTGCAATCAGTTAATGCATACAAAGGTGCTGTGATTGCGACAGGAGGAGGAACTGCCGTTAGTGTGCCAGAATTTATAAAAACTCCAGGAACGTTGGTTGTATATTTGCAAACATCCTTTAGTAGACTTTGTGAAAGATTGCGTGGCGATACTTCAAGACCACTTTTTAGGGATGTTGATATGGCAAGTCAGCTTTATCTGACAAGAGAACCAAGATATTCGGAACTTGCTGATATTAACATTGATGAAACAGATCTTAATCTTGAAGAAGTAACAGCAAAATTATATGAAATTGTTCGTGAGAAAATATGAGAAATAAGTATGCAAAATTAATTTGGTACGGGATTGGAGATCCGATGACGCACAGTCTTGGAGCTTTAGTTCATCCTGCAGCATTAGAAGCAATGGGGCTAAGCAGCAAATTTGCAGCAACCGTTTGTAGCGTCAAAGCAGAAGATTTGGAAACTGCAATAAAAGGGCTTAGAGTTTTAGATGCAGCGGGAACAGCAGTTACGCTACCTCATAAAGTTGCTGTGATGCAGTATCTTGATGAAATAGATCCTATGGCAAAAAAAATAGGTGCAGTTAATACTGTTATCGTGAAAGATGGACGTCTTATCGGGTATAACACAGATGTTGATGGCATTTTAACGCCACTAAAGAAAAGAACAGATATTACGGGTAAAAAGGTGTTGCTTTTAGGCGCAGGTGGGGCAGCTAGAGCTGCTGCTTTTGCATTGGTAGCAGAAGGTGCAGAGGTTACGATAGTTAACAGAACTTTTGAAAAAGCAGAAAGTTTAGCTAAAGATTCAGGTGCAAATGCAAAAGAGTGGGAGAAAAGAACAGAGATTGCCTTCGAATCCGAAATAATTTTTAACGCAACAGCACTTGGTTTTGATGGGAGTAGTGAAGCTGCGTTAGGAAAAGATGCTTTCCATGCCGGACAGATTGTTTTTGATGCTGTCTATAATCCATATGATACACCGCTCTTAAAGAATGCAGCAGAAGCAACGGTTATTCATGGAAGTGAAATGTTCGTCAGTCAAGC
>JAEEGL016063430.1_pt1 | contig 10358 bp, 5 predicted proteins | sample 9134231 | NCBI WGS metagenome assembly JAEEGL01 (sample SAMN16246548, study PRJNA631951) | gut metagenome | biome: gut microbiome; feature: rumen; material: fiber-attached | host: Bos | place: Iran: Karaj | collected 2018-10
GGATGATTGTGCATAATGCTTCAGTAGGTTCCACTACGAACGGACAGATACGCGTGACGTACACGCATCACGACAATTCTGCGCAGATTTCAGAAGACTATGCGGCACGGGAGTTGAACAACTTGGCGCATACTTGTATATTGACCATCACTGCAGTACCGGACAACGGATATCGTTGCACCTCCCTGCAAGTGAATGGTGTGGAGATATCCAGCGGTGATACGCATATTCTTGCTGCCGATGCGACGATTACGGCGACCTTTGACCATGCTACGTATACTGTCACGCTGCATCCGAATGATGGTACCATCAACTCCGGCAATGTGACGGAATATACGCACGGTACGGGTGCTACACTGCCGACCGATGTAACCAAAGATAACAAAGATTTTGCGGGCTGGTATGATAACGAGGGTTGTACAGGCGATCCCGTAGCTGTAATTTCTACAACCGCTTGGGGCAACAAAGAATACTGGGCAAAATGGATTGACGAAGTACCGAAAGTGACCTATATCTTGGGTTCGTGCTATGTGAATAACGGCATGTGGACACCGGGTAGCGACGGTAAAGTGAAAGCATGGTTGTATCAACCAGGTGCAACAGTGGCGGAGAACACCCTGAAAGAGACGACCGATATTTCCTATTCATCAACCAGTACCGGTGGCGTCTATTTTAATACGAAGGATATCACACTGCTGGATAATGAGAGTTATTGGAATACGAGTTCGGGTAGCAATCGGGCTATCAAAGCATTGAAAGTAAGTGGCGGAAGTACGTTGACCTTTAATCTTAGCGGCATGATCGCCAATAAGATTACATTCTATGTATTCCCCAATACGAAAGATGCCTATTCGATTGGTCTTACGGTGAATGGCACAACGACCGGTCACGCAATAGCAGCGAACGAACAGCATAAATGGCATAAATATGCTTACAAGGGCGGAAGTTATTCCGGTGAGTTTTCTATTACAAGTAATACGAAGGAAAGTCGCGTGGTTGTTGTTGTTGAGGTGCCCTTAGTGACTATCACGTTTGATAAGAACAGCGCTGAGGCTACCGGTTCTATGACAAACATGGTGATCCCGAGAGGTTCGACTGCAGCGCTGAACGAAAATGCGTTTACCCGCACGGATTATAATTTCTTAGGATGGACGGAAGATGCCGGCGGTACGGGTCTGCTGATCTTGGATGGTGCGGATTATTCAGCAGAGACAAATGTTACGCTTTATGCCAAATGGGAGCAGATCATCCGGACAACGATCACATTGAACGCGACGGGTGCTTTCAATAGTTATACACCTTCGGTCGTAGCGACCTATAACAAACCCATGCCGGAGATAGCGGTACTTCCGAAGCGCGCAGGCGGATACGTTTTCGATGGTTATTATACGGAGCCGAATGGCGCAGGTACGCAGTATTACACCGGTTTGGGCTATAGTGTGCGCAATTGGGATAAGACAACAACCGAGGAGACGCTTTATGCAAAATGGTTGGAGCCTTGCGACCTGGAACCAACGCTGACGAGGGTATCTCCGGGTGTCACCATTTGGGACGGTCAGAAAGTAGATGTGGGTGTGGTTAAACTGACCTGCGAATATGAGGTGGAAGGTATCACCTACGACTTGCAGTCTGTTTCGCCAACGAATCCGATCAACGGATGTACCTTTGAGTATTTCGACGAATACGTCCATTTGCGTGGTGTGCCTGCTGTAGGTAACACAACGGTGCAGAACGTTACGGTGACGTTCACGATGGCTAACTCTTGCGATCCGGCACGCACCTATACGATCTCCACGTCGATTCGTATCTATCCGGCAAATCAGAAAGCGAAGATCGCCTTTATTATCACGGGTAAAAAAGGCGGTGGTTTTGATGAATACACGGCATCAGATGCATCGTCGTGTAATGCTTTGGTGACCTATCTCAGCGATTACTATGATATCACCTTTGTGAATGGTTACGCCACGAAGGATGAGGCAGCGCTGGAGGCATATTATGATCAATATGACCTGATGGTAGTGACGGATTTCTTGAATACAGGAGAGGGATATACGAATGCGTTAGGTACACTGATTGATAAGAAACCGATTCTGAGTTTTGAGGCGTACGTAGCGGGCTTGTCAAACTGGCATATTGGATCCAACCCGAAAGACCCGAAGCCGAAAGTTCAAGACATGAAAGTGCTTTGTGCCGGCCATGCGATCTTTAAGAATGCGAAATATAATCCGGGTGATGCATCGGAAACGATAGTGGTAAATCCGGCCGATACCACCGTGCAGGTGTTGAGTAGTCTGAGTAGCAATAAGGATGCGAAAGGCTTGCAGGGCTTTACGATCAACGAGGCTCCGGACTTTGTGTTCCTTGCTACCATCGAGGATGCGAATAATAACCGTGACTTGGTCGTATGCTGCGAGCGACAAGTGACTTTCCCGGCTCGATTGCTGCTATACGGTATCAATTTCTACGAGATGCCGAACCTCTCTCCGGCAGGAAAGATCGTGATGAAGCAGATGATCGACTATCTGCTGATGACAGACGAGACCAAAGTGGCGGACTGCTCGCTGGTATTTGATAATAAGAGTGGTGACCATAAATGGGATAATCCGGCTAACTGGGCTCCGGGTTATAACATTATCCCGACTCCGTACCACCCGACGCGTATCATTGCAGAATGCTGGGTGAACGTGGACGATGCTCACGCCGGTAGCGTGAAGGTCAACAAGGGACGCGATGAATACGACAATGTGGTGGACGGTAAACTGATCGTGAAGCCGTATGGCGGATTGACCGTAGCCGGAATGGTAGCTACGGTGAAGGATACGCGATATGCATCACCGATCACCATCAAAGCGGAGGATCTGCTTATCGAAGCGGATGAAACCCACAACGGTGCGTTCGTCTATGGTAATAAAGAGTCCGACGTGCGGGCAACGGTGCAGTACTATAGTCGTGGTACAGGCGCAAAAACGGCTAACCCCGAATGGCAGTACATGGGTATTCCGTTCCGGGCCAGCCAGACGGCTATCGGTATGTTCCGCGATGCATGGATGTGTCGCTGGAGCAAAGGTTCAACAGACGGTTTAGGTGGTCTCTGGCAGTGGGTAGAGAATGAAGACGTACTGGTGCCGTTCGAAGGATACTGCATCACGCAAGAGGCGAAGAAAACGTACGAGTTCGCCGGAAAACTCAATGCGCCGATAACGACCACTATTGATCTGGACAACCGTGAAATGGACGATGGATACGCGTTTGCAGCGAATAGTTGGACCGCGCCGATCAAGATCCAGGAGATGCAGGATGCGGACTTCACCAATGCAGAAAAAGCGATCTATATCTACCATACCGGTTCGTATAAAGATTATGGTGATCACGGCGGAGCTACGGCAATTAGTGCAAAAGATGGAGGTGCTGGATTAATAGCCGGTCAATATGCGGTGGTGCCGATTCATTCGTCGCCTTACTTAACGGGTGCAGACTCTGTCATCCCGGCAATGCAGGGCTTCTTCATCAAAGTGCTGGACAAAACACAAGAGGCGAATATCAAGTTGGTATACAATAGAGTGGTATATGATGCTACGTATTTCAAAACTTCCACTCAACCGATGCGTGCACCTCGACGCAGCCGTGCAAGCGGTGCTCCGCAAGTGATGCAGATAGCCTTGAGCGGTGCGCATTTCGGTGACAAAGTATACATCCTCTCCCGTCCGGATTTCTCCGATGATTTCGAAGATGGATGGGATGGTCGTAAGGTAGAAGGCAATGCGGACGCACCGATGTTATCGGTTGTCAAGCAGGCCGGTGAGATGGCCGTAGCAGCTATCCCGACAGCCGAGGAACGCTACCTCTCCTTCCGCGCCGGTGAAGATACAGAGTACACGTTCGCTTTCGACTATGAAGGAGAAACGCTTTACCTGTATGACTTGTTCACGCAGCAAGCCACGGAGATAAAGACGGGTAATAATTATTCGTTTGAGGCTACAGACCGCACGCCGTCTCAGCGCTTCCTCATCACCGCTACACCGCCGCGTATGCCGACGGGTGTAGAAACGGTAGAGTCTGAGAAAGTTTACCAACCGAAGAAATTCATTCGTGACGGACAGTTGCTCATCCTTCATCGCGATGCCGTGTATGATGCTTTGGGAACTCGCGTTGAGTTCAGAAAGGAGGGTGCGCAATGAAAACGACCAAGGAGTTCCGCAAAACGCTGGTCATCGCGTCCGCCGTGTTCATCTGCGGCGTCTCGCTGATAGGGATGATCTATATCGCGTACATGCAACCGGAGGAGTATATCAATCCGGGTATTATCACTTCGGCTTCTCCTGTTGCTCAACCGATCCAATCGATCCGTCCGTCGGCCCTCTTCCGCACAAATAGTGCGTATCAGGCACCGAGTCAGTCGTCCTCCTCGTTCCATGTGCAGTTCCCATCTGCTTCGATGCCGACGACCAAAGGCCTATGGGCTACAAGCAGCGAGAAAGTACATTCTGTAGGCGGCGGTATGGGTGGTAGTTATGGCGCGGCTACGAACACGCAGTCATCCTCTTCGAGAGGTATTAACTATTCCGGTGCCGGCAATGTGACCATGCCCCTGACTACGTTTGTGGCAGTAGCTTCGATGCGCGAAGTGGCACCGCCCGCTGCACAACGGGCGCCTTCGATGGCTAAACTGGCAGTAGAACCTCATCGGGCTCCGCCCCCTCCGCCTAACCCCGGTGGGGATGAGTTACCCGGTGAACATCAGTTGACCGAACAACCCGTAGGTACACCTTGGGTACTGGCCTTCTTCGCACTCATATATACAATATCGGTATATTTAAGTCGCAGAAGGAGAGAAAATGACACAAAATGAACAAAAGAATGGCATATGCTTGCATATGTCATTTTTTTTTCGTACCTTTGCGCACTTTTTGTTGTATGGCTAATAAACGCAAGATAATTAACGACCCGGTATTCGGGTTTCTCTCCCTTCCCAACGAGTTGGTATATGACGTGTTGCAGCATCCCTATGTGCAGCGCTTGAACCGTATTCGCCAGCTAGGTTTGTCCTATCTGGTGTACCCCGGTGCGATGCATAGTCGTTTCGGTCATTCGTTAGGTGCTATGCATTTGATGCAAGAGGCGATCAGTTCGTTGCGCTCGAAAGGCGTGGAGATCACGGAGAAAGAGGCTACGTCGGCGATGATCGCTATTCTGCTGCACGACATAGGGCATGGACCCTTCTCGCATGTACTGGAGCATACGCTGGTGGACGGCGTGTCGCACGAAGATATATCGCTGCTGATGATGGAGCGGATTAATATGGACCTGAATGGTCAGTTGGATACAGCTATCTCGATCTTCAAGAATGAATATCCCAAGCATTTCCTGCATCAACTCATCTCCAGCCAACTGGACGTGGACCGCATGGACTATCTGTGTCGGGACTCCTTCTTCACGGGTGTGCAAGAAGGCCGTGTGGCGAGTGAGCGACTGCTGAAGATGCTCGATGTGCGCAATGATAAACTGGTGGTGCAGATCAAAGGTATCTATTCGGTAGAGAAATTCCTTGTGGCGCGCCGTTTGATGTACTGGCAGGTCTATCTGCATAAGACATCTGTGGCTGCCGAACAACATCTGATTAAGATCCTCAGTCGTGCCAAAGAGTTGGCGCGTTCCGGTAAGGAACTCTTCTGCTCGCCGGCGCTGCATTATTTCCTCTATCAACCGGTTTCGTTCGATATGTTCAGCCCTACCAGCGAAGCGCTCGAGCAATATGCGTTGCTGGATGATAATGACGTACTCTGTGCTATCAAGGCATGGATCGCCGGAGACGACAAAGTGCTTAGTATCCTCAGTAAATCGTTCATCAATCGCCAGCTCTTCCGCGGAGAACTGTTGGACGCAGCCCTGACAGCGGAGCAGAAACAAACGTTGAACAAAGAGTACGCTAAGGCTTTTGGAATTACGGAGCAGGAGGCTGAGTTCCTTTGGAGCGAACATGTGTCCACGAGTAACACCTATTCGGAGAAAGCCGATTCGATTGATATCTTATACTCGGATGGCACGATCCGCGATATCTCGGATGCCAGCGAGATCCTGGACCTCGAGGCCCTTACCCGCAAACCCATCAAACGCTACGTTTTCAAATATAGACTATAATGGAATTTAGTGCACAACAGATAGCAGCCTTGTTAGGCGGTGCCTTGTACGGCAATGCGAACGCGAAAGTGAGTGACGTGGCGCCGATTGAGCAAGCGCAGGCGCAACACCTGACGTTCATCACCGATGAGAAATACCTGCCGTATTTGGCTTCTACCAAGGCAGGCGTGGTGCTCATCACACGCAGTGTGGTGGAAGGCAAAATCGCTTTCCCGGACGGGGAAGGCAAAGCCGGTGGGGCGGTCATCCTGGTGGAGAATGCCCGCGGTTCGATGGGTCAACTGTTAGGACTCGTCTCCAAAGCCATGAACCCGCCTAAGCAGGGCATTGAGCAGCCGTGTTTTATTGCTGAAGGCGTGGAAGTGCCGCAAGATGCGTACGTAGGCGCGTTCGCTTATATTGGCAAGAACGTGCGTTTGGGTGCAGGCGTGCAGATCTACCCGAACGTTTATATCGGCGATAACGTCAGCATCGGTGACCATACAATTCTATATGCGGGCGTGAAAGTGTACGCGCATTGCAAAGTGGGTGCTAACTGTATCCTGCATGCCGGCGTGGTGGTCGGTTCGGACGGTTTTGGTTTCGAACCCGATGCACAAGGAGTGAACCAAAAAATCCCGCAGATAGGGAATGCTATCATTGAGGATGATGTGGAGATAGGAGCTAATACCACCGTGGACCGCGCTATGATGGGTTCGACCATCGTGCGGAAGAATGCGAAGATAGATAATCTTGTGCAGATAGCGCATAATGTGGAAGTGGGTGAGTCCACTTTCCTCTGCGCACAGGTGGGTATAGCCGGCAGTACGAAGATAGGTGCGCATTGTATTCTGGCCGGTCAAGTGGGTGTAGCTGGACATATCGAGATCGCCGACAATTGTATCTTCGGCGCGCAGACAGGCGTACCGAATAGTATCCGCAAACCCGGTACGTACATGGGGTATCCGGCTATCGACGCCGCGTTGTGGCGTCGTGCGGTAGTTAAATTCAAACAAGCAGCTAAAGAGAAATGAAACAACATACACTAAAAGAAAGTTTTACCCTCAGTTCGGTAGGATTGCATACGGGTCTTTTTGTAACCGCCACTTTCCATCCCGCGCCGGAGAACACAGGTGTTTGCCTGCGTCGTGTGGACCTGCCCGGTCAGCCTTGCCATCAGGCCTTGGCGGACTATGTGTCGGGAACGGAGCGCGGTACGGTCCTGGAACGCGGTAAATGGAAGATATCTACTGTGGAGCATGCGCTCAGCGCCTTGTACGCCCTGGGTGTGGATAACTGCATCATCGATGTGGATGCACCTGAGATGCCTATTCTGGACGGCAGTGCCCGTATGTTCGTGCGTGAGATTCAGCGCGTTGGATTGGAGGAACAGAATGCGGAGCAAGAGGTCTATGTGGTCAAAGAACCCATCGAATATATCTCCGAGCACGGACACAGCATGCGTATCGAACCTTGCGACCATTACGAGGTCAACGTGACAATTGCTTTTCAATCGAATATATTGCGGGAGCAACACGCTTCGCTGACGGATTTGAAGGACTATCCGCAAGATATCTCCTCGGCACGTACGTTCTGTTTTGTTCGCGAGATAGAACCGCTCTTGCGCGTCGGACTCATCAAAGGCGGTGACCTCAAGAATGCCCTCGTCATCTATGAGCAGGAACTCTCGCAGTCGGGTATGGACTATTTCTGCGATAAACTGGGTCAACCGCATCTCGATGCTACCAAACTCGGTTATCTCTCGCCGCTCAATTATCCCAACGAACCGGCGCGGCATAAACTGCTCGACGTCATCGGCGATGTGTCGTTGCTGGGTTTGCGTCTGCAAGGCAAGGTGATTGCTTACAAACCCGGACATACGTTCAATACGCAATGTATCCGTCGATTAAGAAACCAAATACTCTCTGAATAATGATTAGTCCTTTAGCATATGTGAGTCCCAAAGCGCAGATCGGCAAGAACGTGACGATTGATGCGTTTGCCTATATCGATGATAATGTCATCATCGGCGATAACTGTCATATTTTTCCTTCGGCGGTCATCGGCGCCGTGCCGCAGGATCTGAAATACAAAGGGGAAGAGACCTGGACCATTATCGGCGATAACTGCGTGCTGCGTGAGTTCGTCACCGTGCACCGCGGTACGGCCAGCAAAGGGAAGACCGTGGTAGGTAATAACAACCTCATCATGGCTTACTGCCACATCGCGCACGATTGTATTTTGCACGATAACATCATCATGTCCAACGTCACCCAGTTGGCCGGCGAGGTGGAGATCGATGACTATGCCGTGATCGGTGGTGGTACACTCGTTCACCAATTCACGCATATCGGTGGTCACGTGATGATCCAAGGCGGTTCGAAGATCAACAAAGATATCCCGCCGTATGCGATCGTAGCCCGCGAACCGATCGCTTTCTGCGGCATCAACTCTGTGGGACTCAACCGTCGTGGTTTTACCCCCGAGCAGATTCATACCATCCAGGAGGTATACCGCCTCATTTACCAAAGCGGTATGAATACCACGCAGGCACTCGAGCATATCGAAGCTACCATGCCGCAGAGTGCCGAACGAGACACCATCGTGTCCTTTATTCGTAATTCAACCAGAGGAATAGTAAAAGCATAACATATATGGAAGAGCAAGAAAAAAGTCTCAATTTTATTGAGCAGATTGTAGAGAAAGACCTCGCAGAGGGCGTGAATGACGGACGTATTCAGACCCGTTTCCCGCCAGAGCCGAACGGATATCTGCATATCGGTCATGTGAAGGCTATCTGCATGGATTTCGGCATCGCCGAGAAATACAACGGTGTCTGCAACCTCCGTTTTGATGACACCAACCCGGCCAAAGAGGACACGGAATATGTAGAGACTATCGAGCGCGACATCGCGTGGTTGGGTTTCAAATGGGGCAAGATCTTCTATGCCTCCGACTATTTCCAGCAACTCTACGACCTCGCTATCCGTTTTATCAAAGAAGGCAAGGCCTATGTGGACGAGCAGACGGCAGAACAGATTGCTGAGCAGAAAGGTACGCCTACCGAACCCGGTGTGGCTTCGCCGTATCGCGACCGTCCGATCGAAGAGAACTTACGTCTTTTTGAAGCGATGCAACGCGGTGAGATAGAGGAAGGCAAGATGGTGCTGCGTGCCAAGATCGATATGGCCAACCCCAACATGCACTTCCGTGATCCGATCATGTATCGTATCATCACGTCCCACCCCCACCATCGTACGGGTACCAAATGGAAAGTGTACCCCATGTACGACTTTGCGCACGGTCAGTCCGACTATTTCGAGGGCGTGACGCACTCGATCTGTACGCTGGAGTTCGAGGTGCATCGTCCGCTGTATGATTATTTCCTAGACCAGATAACGGGTGAGAACTTTGCAGGTCTCTCGCCGTACGGCCCGGACTATCGTCCGAAGCAGCGTGAGTTTAACCGCCTCAATATCACCTATACGGTCATGTCGAAGCGTAAGATGCTGCAACTGGTCAAAGAAGGTCTGGTAGCCGGTTGGGATGATCCGCGTATGCCGACCGTCTGCGGTCTGCGTCGTCGCGGTTACACACCCCAAGCGATCCGCACGTTCATGGATAAGATCGGTTACACCAAAGTGGAAGGTATGATCGATCAGGGATTGCTTGAACACGTCATCCGTGAGGACCTGAAGGAGACCGCACCGCGCGTATGCGCTATCTTTGATCCGGTCAAACTCGTTATTACGAACTACGAAGGTGAGGGCGAGACCATCATCGCGGAGAACATCGACGGACATGAGGAACTCGGTACGCGTGAGATGAAGTTCGGCAAGGAACTTTGGATCGAACGCGGTGACTTCCTCGAGGAGGCCGATAATAAGTTCTACCGTCTGAGCCCGGGTGGTCGCGAGGTGCGTCTGAAAGCATCCTATATCATCCAGGCAACGGGTTGTGAGAAAGATGCAGACGGCAATATCACTACCGTTTATGCGACCTATGACCCGAACTCCAAGTCCGGTACCGAAGGAGGTAACCGCAAGACGAAGGCGACCATCAACTGGGTAGAGTGTAAGTCTGCGGTAGAGGCCGAAGTGCGTCTGTACGACCGTCTCTTCGCGGTGGAGAATCCGTCTGCCGAAGAAGGTGATTTCCGTGACTTGTTGAATCCGGATAGTTTGAAGGTAGTGACCGCCAAAGTGGAAGCATCGCTCGCAAAAGCGAAACCGCAAGACCAC
>JAEEGL016196986.1_pt1 | contig 10358 bp, 4 predicted proteins | sample 9134231 | NCBI WGS metagenome assembly JAEEGL01 (sample SAMN16246548, study PRJNA631951) | gut metagenome | biome: gut microbiome; feature: rumen; material: fiber-attached | host: Bos | place: Iran: Karaj | collected 2018-10
ACGTGAGAGAGGGCTGGAAGAGGTAAATGCCAACCGCAATATGGGTGGATTTAGGTAGGACAGGCGGACGGGCGGACACCCTTTCCTTAAAGCCATACACACATACGCGCGGGTGTGTGTAGTTTACGGAAACAACTGGTCTATTGGTCTACCGGTCACCCAAGGTCGCAGATCCGCCAAACTTGGCGGATACAAAAGGGAGGACGAAACTTGCTCGCCGGAATAGCGGCGAGGAATGGACAGCCGCGAAAAGGACGGTACAGAGACGTCCGTAATGGTCGCGAGATGGTCGCGACATTGACCGCTAAAAGACAGATAAACGCTCCCCGCGAGCGTTTTTTTGTCCAAATCTCTTTTCTCCTTTTTTTTAGTCCAATACAATTATGCGGAAAAAATCTTTCTTTTATCTCGTGGTAGCGGTACGGTGCTGCATATAGAGCCTATTCCCGACGAAGGATACGAGTTCGACAGTTGGGTATTCGAATATGATCTCGAAGTCGGTATCACGCAAATAACCAAATGACCACATAAATGGTACATGGTAAATGACCAAATGGTAGTCGATCTATGTCAAAACCTTTTAAAGTTAACATCCCGAGATGATAAGGGAATGATAAGGCAATGATACCGAGAAGACCACGGTGGCGAATGGAGAATGGAAAATGGAAAATGAAAGGAGAAAAAAATACCCTCCAAACTAACTATTGGGCAAAATGCCCAACAACTTTGCGAAAAAAGCAGTAATTTTACAGCGGATTTGAAAGCCGGATACTATCCGGCAAGATAGACGAAGCAAATCACTAAACCCCTCTCCGGCTCTCCCCTCACGGGAGAGGACAAGATGGAAAAAAGCGCTTTTTTCTCTTTTCTCTTGCGTATGTCAAAAAAAAGTTGTAAATTTGCAGCCGATTTCATCTAACGACTAACGACCAACGACTAACGATAAAAAACAACAATATTATGAAGACAAAATTTTATCTTTTTGCAGCGCTGTGCTGCGCGTTTATCACTCTCCTGCCGCAAAAGGCGCAGGCGGAACTTGTAACTGTGTGTTATAACGGAGTGTACTATACTTTCTCTAATGTCGATAACGCTAATATGACAGCGGTAGTTACTTGTCAATACGAGTCCGATACTAAGAATTTCGATTATAATTATTCCGGCTTGTCAGGAGATGTTGTCATTCCATCCAAGATAGCAAAGATTTACACAGTTACAAAAATTAGGAATTACGCATTTGGGTATAAAAAGCAAGGCGGAGTGTTTAACGTTACATTGCCGTCCACCATTGAGAAAATTGAACACAGTGCCTTTAGCTATGCTACCAAATTGTACAGCATCCGCCTGAACGAAGGATTAAAGGAAATAGGAGGTTATATTTTCAGTGGTTGCTCTGCTTTGACAGAGGTGTATATACCATCTACCTTGCAAGTAATTCCTGAAGGGGCATTTCAAGGCTGTACTTCGTTGCCTGCCATTGCGCTTTCTGCCGGAATAGAACACATCGGGAGCAACGCTTTCAAAGGATGTACGGCGTTGCAGTCAGTTAAATCGCAGAGCGGTACGAACAAGGTAAAGACCATAGGAAACTATGCGTTCTGTGACTGTTCCTCTTTGTACGATGTACGATTCTCGAACGGCTTGACATCTATCGGAGAGCATGCTTTTAATGGATGTAAAAAATTAGAGAATATCAATTTGCCGGCTAAAGTCTCTACCATCGGAGAATTTGCGTTCGCCTATTCGGGGATAAAGACGCTTACCGTCAATTGGACAACGCCATTGGTGATACAAGCCAATGTGTTCAACGGCGTGGACTTGTCGAAATGTATTCTCTATGTGCCGGAAGGATGCAAAGAGGCCTACAAGAATGCTAACGTATGGAATAAGTTCGGCCATATATTGGAGATAGGAGAAACACCAGATCCCGAAGAAGAGGAAGAAGAAGTGGAACCTATAGAGCCGATTACTACCGGCCAGCAGAAAATCGGCGACCTCTGGTACGACTTGCACGAAGACCTTACGGCGACACTGCTCAAACACAACGACAACAAAGCACTCACTGGAGCAATCAAAGTCCCTGCTACCGTCACGTTCGGCAAATATACCTACATTGTGAACGATATGGAAAATTATGTGTTTGCATCTTGTTCATCTATTACTTCTGTCGCAGTGCCCAATACCATTACCGAAATCCCGAGTAATACGTTTCGCAATTGCACCGGCTTGACCAATGTAACCATGCCGTCGGCACTCACGTCGATTGGTCTAAGCGCATTTTATGGATGTACCGCTTTGACTTTCGTCTCGCTGCCTGCATCCTTGACGGAAATAGAAGCCTCTGCTTTCTATGGGTGTGACGCATTGACTTCCGTATATATTCCCGCAGGAATTAAAACAATTAAAGAGTACTGCTTCAAATCATGCTCCAAACTCGCAATGGTCAGTTTGCCAGAAGGACTGACGGAAATTGAACAACAGGCCTTCGTCGGATGTACGTCACTAAAGACCATCACGCTGCCCGCTTCACTTGCCAAAATGGGAAATGACGTGTTTAACGGGAATAATGGAATGGTGTCTATACGCTCACTGCGTGAAACACCGCCGGAGGCTACTGAGTACACTTTCCGCAGTATGAACAAGGCCACTTGCATCCTATATGTACCCTTCGAAACCAAAAGCAAGTACGAAGTCGCTACAGGGTGGAAAGACTTTTCCAACATACAGGAAAAAGGACTTACCGAAACAATCAAATACGGAAAACTCTTCTACAAACTCAGAGAAGACTTTACGGCGATGGTCACCTACGAAACAAAAGGCGCAGACAACTACAAAGACCTCTCCGGAGAAATTACGGTCGAAGACAAAGTCATTTATCAGGGAGCCGAATACACAGTGAACGAAGTAGGCATAGATGCATTTAATGGTTGCACAGGTATTACCAAAGTAAACCTGCCGCTGATTATGGATGAGATTAGCTACCGCGCATTCAAAGGATGCACCAACCTTGCCGAAGTCAATATCCCATCCACATTGAGTTTCCTTATAAATACTGCATTTGAGGACACCAAACTGTTCAATGACAATAAAGATGCCGATGGAGCAGTTTATTATGACGGCTGTCTGTTGTATTATCCGCTAAGTACGATAGCTGGCACCTATTCCGTAAAGGATGGTACACGCCTTATTGCTACCGATGTCTTTGAGTTTGATGACAAGATAACAGAATTAATTTTGCCGGAAGGGCTTCAATGTCTGTGTAACGGCTCCGTGACGACGATGTATGCCCTTAAAACCTTACATTTGCCAAGTTCATTGTATCACATAGGCGGTGATTTCTGTAATGATTGTTTCTATCTGACTACGATTTATAACTATAGCGATAGTCCTGTTGACTTGTCGGACAACTACTGCTTCGACAATGTGAATCAATCGAAATGTACGCTCTATGTGCCTAAAGGCAGCAGAACAGCGTACGAGAGCGCAAGCGTATGGCAAGACTTCCCCCTCTTTGAGATGAAAGGCGTTTATACCGTCACCTTCGAGGATTATAACGGCTTTGAGTTGAAAACCCAAAAGGTGTCCGAAGGCGAAGCCGCTACCGCGCCTGCCGACCCCGAGCGCGAAGGATACCACTTCACCGGTTGGGACAAGAAGTTCGACAATGTGCAATCGGATCTCACCGTCACGGCTACCTATGCCATCAATGCCTACACCGTCACCTTCTACGACAAGGACGGAACAACCGATTTGAAGACCGAATCCGTCAACTACGGAGACGGAGCCACCGCACCCGAATACAAAGAATACGAAGGACTCCACTTCACAGGATGGGACAAGGACTTTGATGTCATCACAGCCGACCTCGATGTCTATGCCCAGTATGCCGTCAATACCTATACAGTACTGTTCACGGACCAGGACAATAAGGAGTTGGCAAGCCTGACCATTGAGCATGGTGGCAAAGTGGACGCTTCCGACATGCCCGATGAATCAGCCCTGACACTGGATTGCCACACCTTTGACGGATGGCTGAACTCGTTGACAATCGAAGTGATGCATACGGCACAGATAACGGATGCAGAAGTGACTGCCGATGTGACTTACCAGGCGCATTATGCCATCAACACCTACCAGCTGACCTTCGTCTGCGAACATGGTACGATCAACTTGATCGAAAGCGCTGTCGATCCCGATGCCGTGGAATGCGGCACCAAACTGCACTTCTCCGTCACGCCCGATGAAGGCTATGTGTTCGACAAATGGGACTTCGAGTACGACGAACTGGAAGGCTACGAGATCACGGACAACACCACTATCACCGCCCTCATGAAGATTCTGACCTACACCGTCACGTTCGTCGATTGGGATGAGAAGGTGCTCAAAACCCAGACCGTCGATTGGAACACCGCCGCTACGGCGCCCGAAGACCCCGAACGCGAAGGCTACACCTTCACCGGATGGGATCCCGCAGACTTTAGCCACGTCACCTCCGACCTCACCATTACAGCACAGTACAAAGAGAACCCGGGAACAGGAGTAGATGAAATCGTAAATCGTAAATCGTCAAATCGTAAATTGATCATTGACGGTGTGCTCTATATTGAGAACAACGGCAAGATCCTTGACGCCACGGGACGATTGGTGAAAGAGTGAAAGAGTGAAAGAATGAAAGAGTGAAAGGAATATGAATCGTTTTTTCTATCGCATAGACCGGATGCTCAGTCAGGGGCAAGGCCGGCAGATACTCTGGATGGTACTCGTGGTCAGTTTTCTGGTACTGCTCTTCTGGGGCATCAGTTCGGCTTGCGGGTTCAGTTTCTCCATCAGCCAGATCATCCAGCTCATCCTGGCTCCGGGCGAGTTCGTGCTCAGCGGACATCCGCATATCGTCTTCCAGATCATCGTCAACCTCTTTGGTCTGGTACTCGTGTCGAGTATGCTCATCTCCATCTTGAGCAACATCGTCGAGAACCGCGCCTCTGCCTACAGCCGTGGACAACTGCGCTATGTCTTCCATGACCATGTTCTCTTTCTCGGCGCCGATGATATGCTCGTGGATACCATCGTCGGCCAGTGTTCGGAGGGCAAACAGGCGGTAGTCGTACTGACCGAACAGGAGGCCGAAGAAGTGCGCAAACGTCTCATGGCGCAGATCCAGGACCGCTCCTTGCGCAACCGACTCGTCGTCCTCTACGGCCATCGTACGCAACGCGAACAACTGCTCTCCGTCTATGCGCAGAATGCACAACGCGTCTTCATCCTCGGCGAGCCCGACGAACAGGACCATGACTCGAAGAACATACTCAGCCTCAGCCTCATCAAAGATATGGCGCAGAACGGAACGCGAACCATCGAGTGCTATTTCCTTTGCAACCACCTCAACACGCTCCGAATCCTCCAGCTCCAGACCGAACCGTTGCCTGCACAACTGCATCTGACGGTGATGAACGCTCCGGAGAGCTGGGCACAACGCGTGCTCGTCAACTGCGAAGGCTTCCCGCCGCTCAACAGACACGAACATCCGGGACCCGACGACAAAGAGTATGTGCACCTCGTCCTGCTCGGCGCCTCGCAGATGGCCTACGAGATGGCTTTCACCACCGCCCATATAGCCCATTACCCCAATTTTATCACACAAGGCCTGCGTACACGGATTACCATCATTGATGAGAACATGAGCGTGCACAGCGATTTCCTCCGCAGCCATTATGCCTCCCTCTTCCGCCTCGCACGGCGCAAAGAGATTCATTGGAAAGCCAATGAGGGGCAAATGGGAAATGGAAAATTGAAAATGGAAAATGACTTTGTTCCCGAGCCAGACTACGACTTCCTCGATATCGAATGGCAGTTCATCTCGGCGCGGGCAGATATGCCCGAAGTGCGCGAAATGCTCGAACAATGGAGCCAAGATCCCGCACAGATGCTGACCGTAGCCGTTTGTATCGACGATATGCGCAACAGTCTTGCCACGGCGCTGTACCTGCCGGACAGCCTGATGACACGACAGATACCCATCTTCGTTTACCAATCGACCAACGCGGCCCTTGCGCAGTGGACCAAGACCTTCACGCGCTACACCAATATCTACCCCTTCGGTATGCGCGAGGACTGCTACGACAAGACCTTCCGTCAACGTCTCGAATGGGCCAAGGCGGCCAACGAGGCATATGAGGACAATGCCGCGCGGCTCAACCCGCAGCGCAAGCGCAAACACTGGCACGACCTCAAACTGACGCTCCAGTTCTCCAACCTCTACAGCGCCAATTATTGTCACTCCGTGCTCGCCAAGATCGACCCGCAGTACTATGCCCGTCTCGAGCATCAACGCTGGCTGACCGAACGGCTCCTGCTCGGCTACAAGGCCATGAACAAGGCCGAACGGATTCGTATCGAACAACTGCCCGAAGCCGAGAAATGGAAAGAGATGGAGCGCCTCGAACCCTATTTCGAGCACCCGAACATACAGCCTTTCGACGAACTGACGCCGGAGTCCGTTCACAAAGATGATGTCATGGTCAACAGCATGTTGAAAGAATGAAAGAGTGAAAGAATGAAAGAAGAATATACCTATTTTGCGTTTGTCAGCTACCGTTCCTCCGATGAGAAATGGGCCAAATGGCTGCAAGAGAAAATAGAAGGCTACCGCCTTCCTACCACTATTCAGCACGAGAACAGCGACCTGCCCAAGACGCGGCTTCGTCCCTGTTTCCGTTACCATACGGACATACAGCCCAACGAGCTGAAGTCCGAGCTGAGGCAGAAACTGGAGCAGTCGAAATACCTGCTCGTCATCTGTACGCCGCGTTCGGCGCAGTCCCAATGGGTAGGCGCGGAGATTGACACCTTCGTCGAACTGGGCCGTCGGGACCGGATCATTCCTGTCATCGTGGAAGGTACGCCCTATAGCGGAGACCCCGAAACAGAATGCTACAACCCTTCGCTGCTCAAGCATTTTCCCCATTCGGACAACATAGACGAGGACCGCGAGATACTCGGCGTCAACATTCACGAGGAAGGTAGCGGCAGCGCCTATATGAAGCGTGAACGGGCGGTGATGCAGATCGTCAGCCGGATGCTCGGCGTCTCGTTCGACAAGATATGGCAACGCCAGAAACGCCGCATTATCCGCCGCACTATTCTCAGTGTCCTCGCTTCCTTACTCGTCTTGGCAGCCCTGCTCTGCGTATGGCTCCTCAACCAGCCGTTCAACAGCCGTCTTACGCTTTACGAAGCCACGCCTGCCGTTGAAGCCTTACCGCCTATGCACGATGCCGTGGTGACGCTGACGCTGCCCGACGACGAACGCACCGACACGATAGCCGGTTTTGATGACGGGGTCCTCTTCCGATACCTTCCGGCCAAACTGAAAGGGCAACCGGTCAACGTGCACATCGCTGCACCCGACTACCTGCCGTTGGACACGGTCATCGCCCTCACGCCGGACCTGCAGATACCGCTTGCCCGTGACCCGCAGGTGTATGGCAACCTACGCGCGACAGTCATCATGGACGACCATATAGTCCCAAACCGGCGAATCCATATCGAATCGTTCGAAGTGACGACCGATGCCAACGGACGCTTCTCGCTCTTCGTCCCTCTGGAGATGCAGCAGAAGTCCTACTTCATCACCGTCCCTGACGACTACTCTCTTTCGTTCACCCTACAGGCTCCTTGTGGACCCAATGATATTGTTATCCTATGAAAAAGCGCCTTTTAGCAGCTCTGCTGCTCACATTTGTCGTTGGTCGTTGGTCGTTCGTCTTTGGACAGACCCAGGCCGGCTATGTACGTACCGTAACGCGTCCCGATGCACCTTCTCAGCGCCTGCAAGGGGTAGTGGTCCGTGTACAAGGAGATTTCAACCCCGTTATGACCGACGAAAGCGGCGCCTTTCAAGTGCTGATGCCCGGCTTCAAGAACGGTACCGCATTTACGCTCGCCGGTATCAACAAAGGCGGCTACGAACTGCGCGAACCCGAACTGATAGGACGCCAGTTGCCCTTCTCGTCCTCCGTCCCGATGGAGATCATCATGGTCAGCCGGAGACAACTGCAAAAAGACAAACAGCGTATCGAACAGGCTGCGCGTGAAAACATAGAACGCTATTATGAAGAGCAGCTCAACGCCCTGAACGAGCAGCTGGCACAAGCCAAGATGACCAATGGCGAATATGAAGCCAAACTGAGCGAACTGGAGCAGCAGTACGGCAATTTTGAGCCCCTCATCGACCAGATGGCGGATCGCTACGCCCGGACGGACTATGCCTCTTTGTCACCCGCCGACAGCCTGATTCAGCAGGCCATCGAAGCCGGTGACCTCCAATTGGCGCAGGAACGGATCCTCGCCAAAGGCGATCCGGACAAGCGCGAGAAGAAAATGCTGAAAATACGCCGTTTGGCGGAAGCGCAACGGGACGAACTGGCCTCCGATTTCTACAACCTCTATGCCATCCATCTGAGCCGCTTTCAGAATGACTCTGCCCTCTCCTATATCGTTCGCCGTGCCCAATTGGATACGACCAATGCCCAATGGCAGATCGATGCCGGTAACGCCTACGACAAGATAGGCCGCAACTATGACCAGGCGCTCGTTCTCTACCGCCGTGCCTTGCGGTACGCGCTCGCCAACGAAGGCCCGCAAGCCTTGCGCACAGCTCAGGCGCATAACAATATAGCTTATGCCCTCACATGCCTCAAACGCTACGACGAAGCCTTGCCCGAACAACGGATAGCCCTCTCTTCGTACCAGCGTATCTACGGTGAGACTCACGAACTGACTGCCGCGCGAATGGCTAATATGGGCGCGATCCATTACTATTCAGGCAAAACGGACTCCGCGGAAATCTATTTCAACAAAGCAGAAGCCATCTATACCGACATCGAGCGGATCTCGCCCGAGAAAAAAGATATACCCAAACTGCACGCACAGCTGCTGAACAATCAGGCGGCAATCGATTTTTACCATGACAAGCTGCAGTCTGCCTACGACCGGCTCAAAAAAGCATTGTCTATCCTCCCGCCTGACGAAGCGGAAAACGACAAGGTCGTCTATCTCAAGTCACTCGGAGCCATTTGTTACTACATGAACCGGCTGGATGAAGCACGTTCCGTTTGGCAGCAAGCATACGACATTTCGTTGCGAATTTACGGCAAAGAGCACCCATTTACCGTCGAATTAGCAGGATATTTGGAATAAAAAGCAAAAATATTTGCATTTTTCTTGCACAATTCAAAAAATTGTTGTACCTTTGCACGCTTTTTTCGCTGCGTGCACGCATCGGCGTGCTCATATACGCGGGAAAAGATAGGTTGGTAAACTGAAAACAAACAAATAAAAACTATTATGCAAAACAAAGGATTAGTTAGAATTTTGGCTGTGTGCCTTGCGCTTGTATGCGCCTTCTATCTGTCATTCTCTTTGGTGACCAGTCACTATGACAAGAAAGCCAAAGAGTATGCCGCAGGAGATGCAGCTAAGGAGTATCAGTATTTGGACTCGATCGCTGCGAAGAAAGTTTGGTTTGGTTACACCCTCAAAGAGTGCCGTGAGAAAGAGATCAACCTCGGTCTGGACCTCAAGGGTGGTATGAACGTGACAATGGAAGTGTCGGTTCCCGACATTCTTGACGCATTGAGCGGTCACAATGAGACCCCGAACTACAAAGAGGCATTGGCCCTTGCAAAACAAAAACAAAAATCAAGCGGTGCGGACTTCGTTACGCTTTTCATTGAATCGTACCGCGAAGTGGATCCCGACGGTCAGTTGGCTTCTATCTTCTCAACTTTTGAACTCAAAGACAAAGTGACCCTCACCTCGACGAACGCAGAGGTAGAGAAAGTGATTCGCGAAGAAGTGGACGGCGCTATTCAGAACTCGTTCAATGTCCTCCGTACGCGTATCGACCGTTTCGGTGTCGTTCAGCCGAACATCCAGAAACTGGCTCAACCGGGCCGTATCCTCATCGAGCTCCCGGGTATCAAAGAGCCGGAGCGCGTTCGTAAACTCCTCCAGGGATCGGCAAACCTCGAGTTCTGGGAGACATACGAGGCTTCCGAACTGCTGCCTATGCTCGCACAGATCAACCGCGAGTTTGCCGCTTCTGCTCCCGAGGCTGAAGAAGCCGGTTTAGAACCGGAGCAAGCCAGCCATGCGGATAAGGCTGAGGCTCCGAAAGCAGAGAGCGATGATCTGGCAGAACTCGTGGAGAACCTCGACGCTGACAGCGCTGCTGTAGAGGCTGACCAGGCTGCCCAGCTGGCTGAGTACAAGAAGACCAACCCGCTCTTCGCTATCCTCAACCCCTCCATCAACGGAGCAGGTCAGGCATATCGCGGACCGGTGATTGGTACCGTTCA
>JAEEGL010422238.1_pt1 | contig 10357 bp, 8 predicted proteins | sample 9134231 | NCBI WGS metagenome assembly JAEEGL01 (sample SAMN16246548, study PRJNA631951) | gut metagenome | biome: gut microbiome; feature: rumen; material: fiber-attached | host: Bos | place: Iran: Karaj | collected 2018-10
CTACAGGCGGACGAACAGAAGCAACTGTTTAACATCTGTTAGACACGTGTTAAATGCCCATGGATAGGGGCTTTCGGAGAACACTCCTTTTTGAAACCCCAGCAGATAAAGGGAGTTCCAAAAGGTGGGAAACTTTAGTTAAATAATAAATAATATATAATATATAGTATGAAAGATAAATTACTAACTATTATAGAGGGAATGTTTTATATTACCAGCATAGCCAGCTTTATACTGGCTGGCTATGTGATGATGGTCGTGAGCAATATGTCTCGATGACGTTTTTGCAGTCCGGTGGAATGACGAGTGAATTGTAGATGCGCGGCTGCTTCCCTCCGGTTGCAGCCATTAACACTGGATTATGCTTGCAATTTTAAGGTGGTTACACCTAACAGGACGATTAATCCATAAAGGATCCAACTGGATGATGCTCGCATATTTAAGGTGGTTACACCTGCTTGCACCTTAGTGAGTGGACTCGGCCCTCACCATGAGGCCAATCAGCTGGCCCGAAATATCTCACGATTTCGGTGCAAAGATACTAAATAAATATGGATCTTGCAAATTTATTTATCGTATATTTGGCGTATACCCCGGATCCAACATCTTTCTCATTTCACCGACAGCAAATCCACCAGGCCATTTGACAGTTCCGCTGTCAATCATGGCGCGAAGTTGGGTGAATCTCTTAGGAAAATCTTCGAGCTTACAGAATGTATAGATAATATCCTTCGCGTTCATAAGCTTTTCCTTACCCGACAAGTCATTTGCCAGCTTCTCATTAAGATATTCCATCAGATCACGGTAATTCAGTTCATCGTCACCAGGTTCACCAGGAACTTCTTCAGGCTCATTATATGAATCATCCTTCTCGGGGATGATATCGGTGTTGATAAGAGACATATCGGAAGGAGAGGATGGAAACTGTTCCGATATTGGTTTCACATTCAACACATCGGGTTTGGATACTTCTATGTGCGACTGAGTTGGTGCTTCCTTTGACTTCGTTTTGTTTTCAATCTCCGGTTTTTCCGTTACATTCTCGTTCTGATTGACGATACCTTCCAGCTTCCTTATAAGTTTCTTCGGCAAGATGGATGAAGAAACGGTCTGGAGCCTGCTAATGAACTCCAGATATTTCTTTATCATGCCGCGGTAGTTGGCGGTGGCTTCCTCCCTCAATTGCTTCATATCATTCACAACATTGATGTCGTTCTTTAATTCATCAATAATTGAGTCGCCCAAAGCAGGATCTGACAGTCTATATATAAACTCGATCTTCTTTCGAAAATCGGTCTGTGTCTCTTCGGTATTTTCTGCCAGCCTGACACTATAATAGTCGTCATTGGCCAGCGGAAGCAGTTCTTCCCATTCCTTGTTGTCGTGTTTAAGAATGATATCGACGATCTTTCCTGGTTTCATATTCTTCGGACCAAGAACAGCCAGACACCATTCAAGATGAACACGAGAACATTTAATGTCGCTTTTACCAAGAAGCAGGCTGTTTACTGCATCTTCATAATAAATAGGGGTGTATTGTCGCTTTACTATCAACTCAGATAAGCGTTCTTTCCATTTCATAATGAATTGTGTAAGCTCGTTTACATCTGCAGTCGTCATCATTATCCGTGGACGGATGCCCGGTATAATTTTGATTAGCTTCGCTGCAAGTTTGACCACGTGAGCATCACGCTTGCAGGAAATGGATCCATCTTTTGACAGACTTACATACAACTGAGCAAGACCCACATCTATGCCGAGTTGTCGTACACGCTCCATCGTAAACTTCTTCACGATTGAGTTACATTTTATATACACATGTTCTTTTTTCTTGTCTACACACATATTTGTAAATTTATAGCACCTGTTATGGCTGCAAATTTACACAAACAATTCGCTACATCTTACACAAATAAAAAAAAAGTCTTGATTTAACAAATTCAAGACCCTATACACACTTTTTACTGATTACAATACATCCATAGACGATCTTCTATAACACAACATCAAAGTTAGTTTTACACAACTATATGTATTGTATATTACACCTCAATACAAACATTCATACACACATATTAATTAGTGTTCTACACAGACAGTTTTTTTATTCTACACACATATATACAAAAACGTATCACACAGTTATTATTTTTATTTAAACACATCTTGTAAGAAGCAAATAAACTATCTTTGCAAAGTGATGACCCGCTAAGGGTCAGGCAAGAAGTGGCGGAGCGGACACAAATTCCAGGTCGAAATTTCATTTCCCTGATTTGGCCGTCCTCCTTTCTTGCCGACAAGCGGGTTACGTGCCCTCCAAAGTCCGGCACATTCCTGCTACGCAACGGCAAACATCAAATGTTTTACCTATATAATAATATATACAGACATGAACGAAAAGAAAAAAAGAAAGTCGGCAGAGATACATATCCGATGCTATCCGGACGATAAGAAATATGCAGAAGACCGCGCCAGAGACAATTTCGGTAGCGGTCGGAATACTCTCACAAATTTCGTCATTTATGCCTTACGTCATATAGATGATGCAAGCCCAATAGATCTTAGCAAAGCATGGGAACTGATCGAGACAATCAGCAGAAACCGTCAGGTTCTGGCTGCTACACATGAGACAATAGCCAATATTCCACAGGAGATTAATGCTATAGGAAAGAATGTCAATCAAGTAGCCAAAGCGGTAAACACCGTTATGCTGAAGGCGAGAAAAAATGGCGAGACAACTGCCGAAACCGTTTCCAAATTGCTCGGATATCAGAATCTTATTTTTTCCTTTATGGAGGATTTGTCCTCCGCGATAGACAACTATAACGATACCTTCAGACAAGCGAGAACAACTGTCAATGCCATCCTACGAAAAGAGGATGAGATACTTACAAGATGTTTGGTTTTCCCACAAGTTGGACCCCGACATCGCAGACTTTCTCAGCTGCTGCGGATGCTGCAAGACTATCAGGAGGAGTCTGGATTTAGTGATAATCAAACATTAACAATTCTGAAGGATAATCTCCTACTGGAAATTTCAGAAGCAAAAGAAAATAATATATAATATATAATATGGAAAGATGTGTAGTTAAGATATTAGGCAGCTCTGCTACCAGTTTCGCCGCCTGCTTTTATAATGAAAGAAAGGTGGCAGAGGGCACAGCTGAATGTGTGGCCATGCGTAACTTCGGTTATCTGGAAGAGTTCTTCATTCACTCTCCCGTGGTAATGTCTAATTACCTCCAGAAAATTGCGGATCATAACAGTATGGTCGAGCATCCTCAGAAACATATCGTCTGGTCATTCCCCGGAAAGGCTACACCGGAAGAGGAAAAACAACTCTTGGAAGATGCAAAGACTACTCTTGACAGGTTGGGATATGAGGGCCAGCCGCAGGTGTTCTGGGTACATAACGATACTGAGAATACCCATATCCATGCTGCAACTGTAACCGTCAGCGTGAAGAACGGACAGTGGATAGACAACTATTATGAGGGTCGCAGGGCAAGGCACATCCTCGACCAGCTCAGAGGCGTCGATACCAAAAACGACATTGACAAATTCCTTGATTATAAATTTGAGAATTATAATCAGTTTATGAATCTGCTGTCGGAATCCGGCTACCGTTGCCATCATGACACAGGAAACCAGACAATAGATATATATCGAAACCGTGATCTTGTAGGCAGCGTCTCACAGGAAGAACTGGATAACAGAATAGCCTTGTCGGGTAATAAGAAGGAGGACTATAGGCCGCTGATCAATAAACTGAAAAAGATGATAAAGGATCATCGCCGGAGGTCTCTGAAGATGAAACCTGGTGACGATCCTATAAAGGTCAGCACAAAGAACGAGAAGCAGCATACTGTCACCAGACAGCTGAAGGACATTAACAACAGTCGTTTCAGGGGTGACAACGGTATTGACATTGAGGGTGAGCGTAAGACTCAGTTCAAGCAATTCCTTCTTGACTTGAAGCGGGAATTGGGTTTGTCAATAGTCTTTTCCAAGGCAAAGGATGGCAGGGTCAACGGTTATACCCTCATCGACCATAAGGACAGACTGGTCTTTAAGGGTAGTGACATCATAGACCTGCAACAACTCCTTAATCCTGAGTGGAACAGGAAGAAGGAGAAAGACCTGGTCCTAAGTGCCGATGATGCCGCCAACGTGGCTGACAAAATCTGGCAGGAGAAAAATCTTTCCCTGGCAATCGAAAAAGGTCTGGAGGAATTTGGTATTGATGTTGTTTATAGTAGCCAGTTGGCCATGACTAAGTATGGCGACACCCTTGAATATAAAAACCGGGAGAAGGCCGTCGCTTTATATAATAAGGTGACAAACTTGATTAATCAGGGTGAGGATATAACGGAAGAGGGCCAGAAGGCCATTGAAGCGGCGGCGAGGGAAGCTTTACTCCGTGCGGTCTGTGCTGATACCCAACGTCAGCAAAAAGCAGATCAAGAGGCGAAGAAAAAGAAGAATAAAGATATATATGTTTCTGGTGTGCAGCGAATTAAGAATGCTGGAAATATAACTCCGGATCGTATAGGCCAATTTGTTATTGACTTTCTTGAAGATTATGGAGTTGAATATGACCATGATATCAGCTATGACGATAGGGGAGAAGGAAGATTCTATTCACCCACTCAGGCTGTGGACAAAGTATTGCTGCTTCTTGAAGGAGCTGTAGATGATAAAAACTCTCCAGAAGATAAGCGGTTTTGGGCTAACTGGGCAATATATTATGCCAAATGCGCAGAATATAAACTTCGGGAAAAAGCTGTTACAGCCGCCAAGTCTGCTCCGAAGAGTGTGGTACAGAAGCCGTCAGTGCCGAAGGCTATATCCTTCCTCGATGTCGATGCCCGTGTGGTCAACAGGGATGGCGTGTCATTTGTTGTTACCAATATCGGCGGCCAGGAGATGAGTAAGATGCTTCTCCTTGGCCATGCCAATTGGTATCAGGATAGGATTGACAAGCAAACTGCCGCCAAGCAGCTGGCCTTACATTATTTCGCAGAAGAGTTCTATCAGTATAAGCGTGACCTGTATAAGCAGGAATGTATCAGCCGATATAAGATGCCTTATGGCATCCAGGTTGATAATGTGAGAAATTATATAACAGTCAAACTCAAATATCCAAATGGTGATTGGAATAATAATGTGCGTCATACTGTCTACAGCGACGACTATCGTCCTGGAGAGACCGATGGACAGGTGTTTATCAGAAAATTCGGTGATGAAGAAGCTGACAATTACTGGAACTACTCTTTTCAGGATCTGAAAGATTATTTCTTCCCGGAACAAGAAAACTTCGAGTCTGATTCGGCCATCGGTGAAACACTTAGCAGTTTCAATGAGATAGCTGCAGCTTTCAATGATAGCCTTTCGTCAACCTTCGGAGCGATTATCGGCGCAATGGCAGTGAATGTTCCGCTGGGAGGTGGAGGCGGTGGTCACAATGACCTGCCGAAAAAGAAGGATGATGATGACTGGATGCCGCGCAACCTCTTCGGCATGAAGCCGAAGGGTAGGGGATTGGGGTTGCGTCGGTAATACCGTGCAACCTTTTTTGTCATATTGCATTATTTAGGGGCGTTAGGGTCTTGTTTCAACGAAACAAAAAATTTGTTACTATCGCTTCACCCCCTGAATCTGTTCACGGTCTCTGGAAAAATTTTCTTCCTGGCTCATTAGATTTTCGAAATTCGTCGATGTGCGGCTTTCGAGATCAAAAGTCTGCTGCTTCTCTGCCTTTATGCTATCAATGGCCTTAGAAAAATATTCATAAGTAGCAAACTCTAACTTTTTCGGATCGACCTTAACAGTGTAGCCATCACCATCCTTATACAAGCCGAAGGCGGTCATTGCAACTCGAGAGTCCTTGTGGCTACTTTTAAACAGTTCGCCGAGCATGGGGTATCGGCCTCCAGCAGCTTCGTTGATGATATCAGAATTGGCGGCCTGCTTAATTCTTGATTCAAGTTCTGCCCACCGCCCGCCGTTCAACATATCCTCGAAATCCTTCTGAGGTATATGACATACAACAAGACCGTCCTTGTGAAGATCATTCTCTTCCATCGCAAGGATGGTCGAGAGCGGTTTTTCGTCATCTCTGGAGATACCGAATTGCTCCCGTACTTTGCTCATAGCATTATAATCAGCCGTATCATGAGTATTGTGATACTTGGCTCTGGCATCGGAGAGAGCCTTTATATATGCCGGGTAGTCAATGATGGCATTACTGACATCTTCGCCTTCAGCGGTATTACTACCGAGAAGTCTTGACCATCCATTTACCATTGATTCCTTCATTGTATTATATATTATTTATTATATAATATCCTTGAAAAATTAATTAAATAAACCTTTAATTCCATGAGCTTTCATCTCTGAAGAGAGAAAATGAACATCCCAATAAAGGTAAGTTCCGTCAGAATCGACTTCAATTTTTCCGTCACAGAGGTGTTCGCCGACAAGATCAGCAAATATCTTCAACTTTTCTGGTAAAATATCCCAGTCGTGTATCAGTACCGAACAATGTAATACTCCATCGTTAAGGAAAGATACTTCAGGTTCAGGCTCCTTATCCGTAACACCAAAAGCCATAATTGCAGCAGACTTGATATGTCTACTTATTACTGAAACGACATGGATAAGCTTGTCTAAAAACAAATATGAAAGGGTGGATAATTCACCCATACTCATCTCCATCAGCTTAGAATTATTCAAGTCCTTTAAAGCTGATTCCCAATAAGTAAAATTATTCGATTTCTCCATTTTTTTATATTATATATTATCGTCTTACTCCTTGACCTCGCTCACTGGTGATGCCGTCGGCAAGGGCATTCAACTCCTTTATAGCGTCGATACTCCATTTCACAGGATAGCGGCTCATGTCAGGATTCTGCATAGCTTTCTCGGTCAACCGAAAGAATAACTCTTTCGTGGGTGTGTCCTCGGTGAACATCGAACGATAATGCTTGATTACACCGATCTGATCTTCCGTAAAACGCTTCGCACTCGAATCAGCAATGCGCCAATGTATAGCCGACAGTGCCTTTCTCTCAGCCGCACGGATATCACTTTCAGGAATGTCACTGCGTACCTTAATCCTCGCTTGTATCAGCGCACGGGGGATAGGAGAACAACTGGCAAAGGTACACACGTCGTTGAACTTCTCCTTACCGTCCTGATCCTTCACGATGATATGAAGGTTCTGGCCACGGGAGCCGTACCATTCACTTTCGTGGTACTGGGCGGCACGGTAGTCACCTTCGTCACCATGGTCAAGGAACTCTTCTACTTTAAAGTGAAGGGTGTCCTTATCATCGCAGACAGCAGTGATAAGGTCTACAATGTTCTTACAGTTCTCCTTATTATAGCACAGATACCTATAGTCGCCGCTGTCGCTATATGATGACCGCTTGCCGCAGATGTGGACACCGTAGATGTCGGTATCGGCGAGAGTCATACGAGTAAGTCTCTTTAATAGGTCATTCAGACGGTTGAACTCCTGACAGGGAGGCGTGTAAATCTCCAGTCGTGAGAACTTATCTGCTCCTACCCACTGTGGTTCAGTGAAGATTTTTCCTTTAACGCCGCTCTCCTTAAGTGCGTTTTCGACAACCGTAAGGAAATATGGATCCGTCACCTGACGGTCTCTGATGGTATATTTGTCATCGCCGACGGTAATCTCAGATGAAGACCACCTCCATACGCCGTTGATGCGGTTGCCCCAGTCGGTGTGCCTAATGGCCAGCTGAAGGCTGTTGCGCTCACCCATACGGGCGGCACAAGCCTTGATATAGTCGGCTATAATCGGCACCAGCTGCTTTCGTTCTATCGTCTCATTCTTACCCATAATGTCGAATATTAAGCTATCTCTTCAACTGCTGCTGTTCCTCGCGGGTGATACCCTCTGCCAGATCATCCAGTTCCTTGGCAGTGTCAGTAACCCACTTCTCAGGCTTTCGGGCTACATCAGGCTTCTGTGACACCTCGTCGAGTAGTTCTCTGAATACCTCGCCTGCGGGTTTATCAGGAGCCGCTACCTGATGATAACGGTTCAGGATCTCCACCTGATCAGGGGTGAAGGAACGCTGCCAGGAGTTTGTGATACGTTCATGGATCGCCTGTTTGGCATCCTGTTCAAGGTGTTTCACATGTGCTTCATGAACAGCCATTCCTAATGCCTCTGCATCATTTACATTCTCCAGGCACAAGGCGAGGTTATGTACACAGCCCTCGTCACCTGAATGACTGACACCGCCAATGATATTCTGATCTTCAAATGGCGACTCAAAATCAGGAAGGATTTCGGTAATAACATGTTTATCCCCGTTCTCACTGATCTCTGTAGGAGTAATGGAGATCTCATCTCCCAGATCCTTCTTGGCCTCCAATATGGTGGCAAACAACTTGGCCTTGGCATCGGCAAGTTCCTGTAGCCGATCCTGTTCCAAGTAAAGACTTTTAGGCTGGAAGGTGATGCCCTGAACATCAACGATATAGAAATCCTCTCCATTATCCGGGTTAATCAATCCCTTCAGATCGTTAAGACCGGTGACGTTAAAGAAGACCTTATCATCATCACGAGGGTCAGCGTCACTGCTGAGCTTGATTATATCCAAATGCGATTCACCATCATCCTTGTAGCGAATGGTGACCTCGGCATAAAGAGGTTCCTCGCCATACTCGGCCTTGAACGCGTCGAAACGAGTCTGCAATTCCCGTTCCTGGTCCATGCCGATAACTTTCTCTGCGAATTTAACGGCATCGGCCTCATGATAGAAGTCAGCCCACTCCTTCCCGTCGGTGACGCGCATCGTGCCACCAAACTCCTTGGCGACCTCTTCCTGCTCGCCGAAGGTGACATTCATGATGTCGGGCTTGAATTGTAAGTGATACTCGCCTTCGACACCGCCAGGGCGGTTGTCGGTACCAACAGTAATGGTATAAGGCTTATTATCAAGGGACTCGTGTTCGCTAAGTGATGCTTTCAGATAGTCAACATCCACCTTCAGCTCCTTGGCAAAATCCTCTATACCGCCTTCAAACTGCTTGTTCTCCTCTACAAGGATCTCGCGTTGGCGGTCAGAAAGAGGTTGCCGCTTCATGATCCTAACCTCCGCGTCTACTACTTCCTGAAGCAGCTTGTCATACTCTTCACCCTCCATCTTGTCAGGGAGATTGCCGTTGCCTCTCACGATGGATCCGATGACCTCCTTTTCAAGAGGGGTTAATGTCGAAATCTCAGATTTCATCAGGCGAATGGATTTATTATCGTTTTCTGCCATATCTGTTGAATTTGCTACGTTCCTATCTATTTTTGTCCATTCTGAATCGAAACGGGCACAGCCTTTTTCAAAGTATTCCTTATCAAGTTCGCAGCCCACATAGTCAAACCCCAGCCGGTGTGCAGCTATGCGACTTGACTGGCTGCCCATCATCGGATCGAAGATGCGATCGCCCTTCTTTGCGTAGTTATTCAGAAGCCATTCATACAGGATGACGGGCTTCTGAGTGGGATGGATGCGCTTTTCGTTAAGAGCTTTGTTACCCTGTTGCATGGCGGCTTGACGGATGTCACGACCACAGTACTTTCCCTGAAACATTCCGTTCCACATGTAATGTACAAGGTCGGTACGCTTGTTGAAGGACTGATAGGCAATCTCGCAGTCATACTGGTCACTGTTGCCGTTGATTTTATCCCAGACAATCATACCACCCTGCAGACCGAAATAATTGGCTCCCCAGATTATCTGATTCTTACTCACACGTCGTAGTTCATCAAAGAACTCCTGCGTAGGAATGTTATTATCCCAGTCTTTCTTACCGAAGTCGGTTACAGATGCTGACATTATGGAACCATTCTTCTGAAGGATATTACTCGGCTTCTTCGACGGCTTGCTGGCACCGATGCCATAGGGAGGATCGGCGATGGCAAGATCAAAGTAGTTGTCTGGAAGACTTTTCATGTACTCCAGACAGTCGCAGTTATATGCCTTACTTAGAATTGACGGCTGTTTCATTTTCAGAATTTTGGTTCAAAGTTACACCTTTACAAGGTGACTCAAGAATCAGATAAAAAGAATCTCTTGATTTAACAAATTCAAGACCCTACCGCCCCTAAATGTTGCATTTTAGGGCGTTTTGTAGCATTTGAACCTTCGATTTTGGACTCACTGCGTCCAAGATTCGCCTTTACCGACGGCGAAAATTTAATGTAACAAAAAATGTTATATTAAAATTATTGGGTGCAGTCCGCTATGCATGGCTGTTGGCTTTACATAAATTAACAACTCAGAGGGGCATACCCTATAGACCCTCTGAATTGTAAAAAAGTGTAAAA
>JAEEGL010693848.1_pt1 | contig 10357 bp, 9 predicted proteins | sample 9134231 | NCBI WGS metagenome assembly JAEEGL01 (sample SAMN16246548, study PRJNA631951) | gut metagenome | biome: gut microbiome; feature: rumen; material: fiber-attached | host: Bos | place: Iran: Karaj | collected 2018-10
GTGAGGTTGAAGAACGCTGTCTGATGAACGAGGTTGTCCAGCGTAGTCAAAAAATAACTCATTGGTTACTCCTTCATTTCATCATTTGAGGGTTGCGAGAACTGCTCCTGCATCTACGGAATCACCGGCATTGCAATCAATGCTTGCTACGGTTCCGTCCTGAGGAGCTACGCAGTTGATCTCCATCTTCATGGACTCGATAACAACAACGGGATCACCCTTCTTAACTGCATCGCCGACATTCTTTACTGCCTTGAGAACCTTTCCTGCTGCACCGGCTTCAACCTTGATGCTGCCTGCGCCTGCACTCTTAGCGGGTGCGGGTGCTGCTGCGGGAGCAGGAGCTGCTGCCTTGGGAGCTGCAGGTGCTGCTACTGCGGGTGCGGATCCGTTCTCTTCTACGGTTACTGCATAAGCGGTTCCATTAACTGTAATAGTATAGTTTTTCATGTGATTTTCCTCCGGAAATAATTATCTCTTGATCTTTCTTACAGAACGTACGGTAAATCCGCTTGTATCACCGGATCCCTCATATGCAGCAATGGCTGCGGCAATAACAGCAACAAGTTCGCTGTCTCCTGCAAGTTCTGCGGTCTCGTTCTCTTCGATCTGCTTAACTGCTCTGTTGATTCCCTCTTCTGTCTTATCGGGCTTCTTATTTCCGCCGGAGAAAACACCGAAGAGTGAAATGATGAAGGAGATGACGATGAGCATTACAAAAACCGTGCCCATTCCGATAACGGTATTAAGACCGGCTTTGGACATCTTCTCCGCCATGGTGTACTCAACGTTGAATGCTGCACTGGTCATAACGGGATTGAAGAAATCATTGGTGAAGATCATTTCAACATTTGCATTTCTTCTCTCACATACAACATCAACATCTACGATCAGTTCACTTCCGTCTACAGTTACAACAGGCTGACCCATGCTTACTATTGAACCGGTCTCGGCAAGGCCCTTCTGGAAGCTGTCTACTGCAGTTGCAAAAGCATATCCGTCCACTGAAAATCTCATGTAGGAAGAAATGATAGTCTCAAGCTCATCATAGTTGAGGTCCGTATAAGGAGCTCCAAGATATTCAGGATCCTGAGCCAGTGCTTCCAAAGTGGGGATAGCATATGAAGTAGCAACCAGTCCGGCATTCATGGATCTGTTTTCCTGAAGCATGGTCTGCTGCTCTTCCTCACCGCATGCACACAGAAGAAGTCCGAGGATGACCGACAGAAGAACAATTTTAATTTTTTTCATGTCAGTGACCTTTCTTAAATGGATGTATGCTTCTTAACGGGTTCGGAACTCTTGGAATAAAGCATCTCAAAAGCAGCGATGACATACTTTCTGGTATCTGCTGCGGAGATGACCTGGTCAACATATCCGTGACGAGCTGCATCAGCTGCACCGGTAAGTCCCGCATCAATATCGGAAGCTGCCTTACCTGTGATCTGTGAAGCAAGCTTTGAATCCATGATGCCAACCTTTGCGCTGTCCCAGCTGATGGTCATGTCAGCACCAAGTGCCTTGGCATTCATGATGTTGGCAGCATTACCGATGGCATCGCCAACGATAACGTTTACCTTGGGAACGGTAGCTGAAGCAAAAACAGCTGCAAGTGATGCGGCGCTTCTTGCGATCCTCTTCTCGTTCTCGATGGTATTCTCAAATCCCTTTACGTTTGTAAGGGTAAGAACCTGGATATCGAAAGCATCGCAGAACTTAACGAAGTCAGCTGCCTTGTCACATCCGTCAGCAGTGAAGACATTGTCGATCTTAACTGCCTTGCCGTCCTTATCAGTGGTTTCGCTGTTGTTAGCAACAACGCCGGTAACAACTCCGTCAAGCTTAACGAATGCGGTAACAACTGAAGGAGCATATTCAGGTCTGATCTCGATAAATGATCCTGCATCACCGATGTTCTCGATAAGTGCGGAGGCATTTGCGGGAGAAGTTACTGCAAGAAGTCTGTTGAGATCATCTGCGCAGGTTCCCTCGGGATCATCATTGGAAGTCTCGTTATTCGAAGGAAGAAGGCTTACAAGCTTTCTTACTGCAGCAAAGAGCTCAGCCTCGGTAGCATAGCCCTCTGCATTTCCGGCTTCCTTGCTCTGGAAATCAATACCTGCGGTATCGTTCTTTGCGGTATAGTTTCCGGTAATGGTATCCGGTGCGTTAACAAAAAGCTTTCCATCCTTTGAGATGAAAGAAAAATCAGAAAGTCCGGAGAAAAGTCCGGCGCCGCCTCCGCAGTTTCCTACGATGGCAGTGATCTGAGGAATAAGTCCGCTTGCCTTGGTCATTTTTCCGTAGATACGGCCAAATGCGTAAAGAGCATCAGATCCTTCCTCAAGTCTCATTCCCGCACAGTCAATTATACCGATGACGGGAGAACCGGTTCTGATCGCCATATCGTAAAGATTAACGATCTTGCGGGCATGCATCTCTCCGATGCTGCCTCCGAGTACAGATGCGTCCTGGCTATAGACATATACGCATCTTCCTGCGATGGTTCCGTAGCCGGTTACACATCCGTCAGAAGCAAGTGCCTTGGGATCGGTATTAAGATCCGTTGACCTTGCGGTGACGAGTGCGCCGATCTCAGCAAAGCTGGAATCATCCAGAAGCGATGCAATACGCCCGAGCGCTTTTGAAGTACCACTCATGTTTTTTCCTCCGAAAATTTTATATATTTTGATCTGAAGAGGGTAATCAAAAAAACGATTTTCCCCCATTTTTTCAATCTTAATCACTATAGCATAAGAAGGTATATTTTGAAAGCAGAAAAATGAGTCAGGGGGACGGTTCTCCTGACTCAAAAAGGATCGGGCGAAGGGCTTTTCATCGCACACGCGCCTTGCGGCTCCGATCACGCTCGTAGCGGTACTAAACTCAAACTGCGCTACGCTTGTTTTCGTTAAGTACCGACGGCGTTCAAGGGTGTGCTTATGAAAAGCCCTTCGCCCGATCCTCCAATAAATGACAGAGCCCGGTAACCGTCCCCCAGACTCAAAAAAAGCTCAGGTCATTTGACCTGAGCTTTAGATCAGATATCTAATTTTACGCTTATTTCGGATTCAGCTTCTTTCTTGTACTCTTCCACCTGCTCCGGTGTGATCTGGGGAAGGTCGGAAATGGATGTAACTCCGAAACATCTGAGGAAATTCTCGGTAGTTCCGAAAAGGATGGGCTTTCCGGGAGCATCGAGTCTTCCAAATTCCTTGATGAGGTCGTATTCCAGGAGCTTGTTTACCGCATGGTCGCAGGACACGCCTCTGATCTTCTCTATCTCGATCTTGGTAACGGGCTGCTTGTAAGCGATGATGGACAGCGTTTCAAGTACGGTATCGGAAAGTGTAAACTTAGGCTTGGTCTTGGTGACCTTGATAAGATACTCGTAATTATCGGGCTTGGTGCAAAGCTGGACGGAATCCTCAAGTCTTACAAGCTGAACGCCGCATGCGGGATTCTCATATTTCTCGGAAAGCATATCCAGAGCATCTTCAACATTACCCTTGGTAGTTCCTATGACATCGGCGATCTTGTCTATCTCGACAGACTCACCCATTGCAAAAAGAATGCTCTCGATGGCACTCTGAATTGCTTCAAGCTCGAGTTCAACAAGTTCTTCAGAAGATTCGTTCAATTCTTCAGAGCTTTCCGAAGACTCCTCTGTCTGATCATCTGCAGCTTCTGCAGTTTCTTCCTCCTGAGATTCATCTGTCGATTCAGCCTCGGCAGCATCTTCAGCATCAGCTGATTCAGTCTCCGCAATCTCTTCAGCTTCAGACTCTTCAACAGCTTCTGCTGTCTCTACCGCTTCTTCAATTATCTCTTCGTCTTCTTTCTTTTTTCTCATGACTGTTTGGTTCCTTCACTGATGGCGGCTGCGATTGCTGCTGCATCCGCTCCGCCGTCTTCACCGTCTTCTCCCGTGACATTGGATGTGATCATGATATCGTCTTCAATGTTCTCCTGGGATACGGTTATGATGCCGCTCTTCATCATCTCAAGGATGATAAGGAATGTAACGATAAGTTCCGCCCTGCTCTTCTGCTTCTCAAGAAGCTTTCTGAAAGAGAAGGTTTTGTGTTCTCTTGCATATGCCTGTACGAAAAGTGACTTGGCATCCATATCGATCTCGTCTTTTTCGATCTTGCCGTACTGGCTTCTTATGGGATCGATACGGTCTTCCTGCCTGAGGAGCATGGCCTTGAATATCTCGTGGAGTTTGGGGAGAGTCATATCGCCCCTGAGTTCATCATAGTCCACGGGAGTCTCGTAGTTTTTAACCGCATCGGGAAGAACAGACTTAGTCCTGTAAATGACCTGTGCCGCATCGAGCTGCCTGTCCTTAAGCTCAAGGGAAAGCTGTTTAGCCATCTTGTACTCAAGCAGCTGCTGGACAAGTTCTGCCCTGGGATCCTCGACTTCGCCTTCATCGTTTTCTTCTACCGGAAGGAGCATCTTGCATTTGATATCAAGAAGAGTCGCAGCCATAACAAGGAACTCGCTGCATATGTCCATGTTCTCTTCTTTCATCTGCTTAATGAAATCAAGATACTGGGCAGTTATCTCAACGATGGGAATATCGTAGATATCTATTTTGTTTTTTTCTATTAGATGTAAAAGAAGGTCAAGCGGCCCCTCAAACACCTGTAACTTAACCGGTATTGCCATAACAGTTTCAGATTATACCCTATTTTAGGGTTTTAAATCAATTACTATAAGTTCTCCGGGATTAAAGATCCTTAAAGGAAGGGTATGGGTCCCGAGCCCTCTGGAAATGATCATTGTATGACCGTCCTCGTCAAATCTTCCACCATCATATTTAGGGAAAAACTTAAATCCCGGGCTAAGGACTCCCCTCCAGACATGGGCTCCGTTTTCACGGGCTTTTTTAGAGACGGGAACAGGAATCCTTACCACTCCTCCGTGAAGATGGCCTGAAAGAGTAAGTTCCGCACCATATTTTTTATACGCATCAAAAAATCCGGGATTATGAGCCAGCAAGATGTTAAAGCTGTTTTCACCGGGTGCCCCCACAGCTCCTTTGATGTACTCCGGTTCCATGGAGATATCCGCAAGGCGCTTGTAATATTTTCTGTCTGCGGAAAAGCAGATTATGTTAACACCCGTATCACCAACCGGGATCTGTTCATTTTCCCTTATAGCAATTCCGGACTCAGCAAGTTTTGCGGTATATCGTTCCCAGGCATCTCCATACTTGTCGGGATAGATCTTAAGTCTTAACTCATGGTTTCCGAAGGCATATATGATGGGAAACTCTGCAGCAAGTTCCTTAACAAAACTTTCCGTTTTATCGTATTTCTCGCCGGGATATGCGGTAATCAGGTCTCCACCGATAAGTACCAGATCAGGGCTGATCTCCTTTATCTTCTCCAAAAGGAATGTCCCTCCATATCCGTACATTTTGCAGTGAAGATCCGATAAAAAAACTATCTTTAAAGGCTTTTTGATTGCCTGATCCGCTATCTCATAATTGGTCACGGTAAATCTTCGGGTATCGAAAACCGATATCCAGATGAAGATCACCGCTAATGAAATTATTATCCAAAGAATAATGTCCAAAATCTTACTCTCTTGAGATAAAACAAGGCCCCCGGTATTAATGGGGGCCTTTTGGATCTTAGTTATACTTGCGCTTTCTAGCAGCTTCAGACTTCTTCTTACGCTTTACACTGGGCTTCTCGTAATGCTCACGCTTACGGATCTCCTGCTGGATGCCAGCCTTTGCGCAGCTTCTCTTGAAGCGGCGAAGAGCACTGTCAAGTGATTCGTTCTCTTTTACCTGTACTGATGACATTTTCTCTTACCTCCCTTCAGTCCCTTTGTACTGCAGGGTTATTCTTAAAAATTATACGCACGACACGTACTTTGAAAGTATATATTCAAGACATGGGTATGTCAAGAATTATTTATTTTGTCCTGTCGGATCCGTCCGGACTATCATCCGCGATAATTCTGTGAAGTATCGTAAGTATTGCCGGAATCAGCGGTCTGATCGGTATTTCCGTAACCCTGGGAATCGGTTCCGATTCCCTGGTCTGAGGTGTTATAGCCCTGTGCGGGGTCATTATATCCCTGAGCAGAATCTCCGTAGCCAAAAGCACCGACAGCAGTAACGGGAGTGATAAAAACATCATCCTGCTGAACGCTCTTGGTTCCAAGTCTCTTTGAAGTGGGATTTGCAACCAGCACAACAATTATACCCACGATGAAGAGCACGATCTCCCTTGCACTTTCCTGAACAAATTCAGAATCGGTAATGATCTCCATAACATCAGAGAAATAAGGAACAGCTTCGATCATTGTAACATGATACCACTTTGAAGCCAGCCAGCATCCCTGTACGTAGAAATATGCAAACATCGCAAGAAAACTTATAACTAAATGACAGAAAGTAGCCATGGGGCCATAAGGACCTTTAAGGAGCCTGAAACCACCTGCAATGGCAAGAGGAAATGCAAGATAAAGTATATAAAGTATGGTCTCGGCACCAAGCACCATAAGGTTGGCAATGGTGACCATAAGAGCTGCCGCAAGGATGGCACCGATGATACCGGTAATGTAATTACCATCGGAATTCCTGATCGAATCCATCTTGACATTTCTCTGGTTAAGATAGCACTGTCTGTGCATCCTTCTGGCTGTAGCACTGTTATACATGCCTGCAACATCACAGGTACCCATATTACAGTAGGGACACTGATCGATTGCTAACTGTGATGCATTCTGGCTGATGATCTGTCTGATCTTCTCATAATGGTCAACAGCGGTTTTATAACTTTTGAAGCCGAATGTAATGGCCTCTCCCGCAACGCGGGGCTTTACCATTCCGTATGAAGCAGCAGCTTCAACCATAGGGCCAATAACAGACTGAGCTCTGTCCTTGCCTCCGGCATATACATAAACGGTTGCATTGCCTTTGTAGTTGTTGATCCTTACGGGGATGCCGTTAACAACATCTATTGCGTTGGTTCCGTTACTCTTAAGTCCGAAGGAATTTACGATATTGGGAAATGTTCCGGATGCCATTTTTTTCTCCTTTTCTGTGATAGTTAACAGTTAAGCAAGCTGGGACTCAAGGACTTTTGCAGCCTCAAGAACCGCTTTATCAATACCTGAAGGATCCTTGCCGCCTGCCTGGGCCATATTGGGGCGTCCGCCTCCGCCACCGCCTACCATGGGAGCGAGAGCTTTGATCAGATTGCCTGCATGGGCTCCTGCCTTAACAGCAGCATCTGTAGCCATAGCTACGATATTGACTTTGCCGTCAGCCTCGGAGAAAAGAACAACAACACCCTCCCCGATCTTGGCTTTGGTCTGATCGCCCAGGTCTCTTAAGCCGTTCATATCAACACCCTTAACGGATGCAGCAACCAGTTTTGTTCCCTTAACGTCCGTAACCTTATCGGATACATCACCGAGAGCTGCCTTTGCAGCCTTGCTCTTCAATGATTCAAGTTCCGAATTAAGAGACTTGATCTCATCGTTCATCTGGGCAATACGGCTTGCGAGCTGTTCGGGAGTGGTCTTTGCAGCTTTTGCGGCAGCTTCCAGAAGTCCTGTCATTTCCTCATAATAGCTCATGACATTGGCCGCGGTAACAGCCTCGATCCTTCTGACGCCGGCAGCAACACCGCTCTCTGAAAGGATCTTGAATGATGCGATCTGACCGGTCTTCTTAACGTGGGTACCTCCGCAAAGTTCTACGGACCAGTCTCCCATATTTACCACGCGGACCTTCTCCCCGTATTTTTCACCGAAGAGTGCCATGGCGCCGGTCTTCTTAGCCTCATCAAGACTCATTACATTGGTAACAACATCAAGGTCTTCCGCAATCTTCTCGTTAACTATTGCTTCAACCTTTGCAATCTCATCGGGAGTCATGGCTCTTCCGAAGCTGAAGTCGAAACGGGTTCTGGAAGCATCCTGATATGAACCCTTCTGCTCAACCTCACTTCCGAGAACTGTCTGAAGTGCCTTCTGAAGAAGGTGGGTTGCGGAATGGTTCTTGCAGGTAGCGTTCCTGGTCTTAACATCAACCGTAAGAGTCGCCTTATCTCCCTTGTCGATGGAGCCCTTAACCACCTTTCCCACATGTCCGGTTCTTCCGCCGGGAAGTTTTACTGCTTCAAGGACTTCGAATTCACCCTTGGAAGTAGTGATGGTTCCGATATCACCCTTCTGTCCACCCATGGTGGCATAGAAAGGAGTCTTTGAAAATACGATGGTTCCCTCTTCACCTTCCTTAAGGGAATCCGTAAGTCCCCCGGTTCCCGCAAGAGCAACTACGTTGTCCTCACCCTCAAGGCTGTCGTATCCGATGAACTCGGTAGTGATATCTGCACCAAGCTTGTCAAAAGCATCGGTGCTCATATTCATCCTGGCAGAGAAGTTCTGACCCTTACGTGCAAGTTCCTTCTGCTGCTCCATGGCTTTCTTAAAGCCTTCTTCATCCACGCTGAAGCCTTCCTCTTCTGCCATCTCAAGAGTAACTTCATAAGGGAATCCGAAGGTATCGTAAAGATAGAATGCTTCCTTACCCTCGATCTCCTTGGAGCCTGAAGCCTTCTTGGTATCAAGGATCTTCTTAAACTCCTTCATGCCGTTCTCAAGAGTGCTCTCGAAACGGTTGATCTCTTTCTTGAGTTCACCGAGGATGTAGTCCTTATTCTTTACAAGAAGAGGATATCCCTCGCTGTAAATATCATCGATGTAGATGCTTGCTACGGTAAGAAGCTGATCTGCGCCAAGGCCCAGAGATCTTCCATGGCGTACCGCACGGCGGATAAGTCTTCTTAAGATATATCCTGCACCGGTATTGTCGGGAAGAAGCTTTGCCTCATCACCGATGAGCATAACACCGGTCCTTAAGTGATCAGCTACGATCCTCATGGAACGGGTATTCTTATCCTCTGCGTCATACTTATATCCTGACAGTTCTTCGATCTTTGCGATGACGGATGCGAAAAGCTCGGTCTTATAAACATCATCGATGCCGTTAAGGAAAGCGAAGTTTCTCTCAAGTCCCCAGCCGGTATCAACGTTCTTCTGTTTAAGAGGAGTAAGGCGTCCGTCATGATGCTTCTCATACTGCATGAAAACGTCATTACCCACCTCGGTAAATCTTCCGCAGTGGCATCCGGGCTTACAGTCGGGACCGCAGGGAGCCTTGGTATCATCAATGAAGAACATTTCGGAATCGGGTCCGCAGGGGCCGTACTCAAGTCCCCACCAGTTATCCTCTGCAGGAAGGAAGTACACATTCTCCTTCTTGAATCCGCTCTTTATACGGAACTGAGCACCCTCTTCATCCCTGGGTGCATTTGCATCTCCTTCAAAAACGGTTGCAGCAAGATGATCCGCATCAAATCCGAAAACTTCGGTAAGAAGTTCATAGCTCCACTTGCAGCGGTCCTCTTTGAAGTAATCTCCAAGGCTCCAGCTACCCATCATCTCAAAGAAAGTAAGATGGCTCTTATCACCAACAGAATCGATATCGTTGGTTCTTACACAGCCCTGGATATTACAGAGTCTGGTTCCCTTGGGATGCTTCTCACCAAGGAGATAAGGCATAAGGGGCTGCATTCCGGCAACGTTGAACATAACACCGGTGGATCCGTCAGAAACAAGCGAAACAGCTCCTACATCAACATGACCTCTTTCCTTATAGAAGTTAAGCCATGCATTTCTAAGTTCGTTGTAAGTAAATTTCTTCATTGTTAAAAGCTCCGGTTAAAAACTGAATTTATCTGCGAAGAATGCTTCAAGCTCGTCGATGGCAACTCTCTCCTGCTCCATGGTGTCACGGAAACGTACGGTTACCTTGTTATCGGTCTCTGAGTCGAAGTCATAGGTGATGCAGAAAGGAGTTCCGATCTCATCCTGACGGCGATATCTCTTTCCGATGTTTCCTCTGTCATCGAACTCGCAGTTGTACTTCTTGGAAAGCTGGGCATAGATCTTCTCGGCGCCCTCGTTAAGCTTCTTGGAAAGAGGAAGGATACCGATCTTCACGGGAGCAAGTGCGGGATGGAAATGAAGCACTGTTCTGATATCGGGAGCCTCCTCGGTTCCGATGTTCTCCTCATCATAAGCCGCACACAGGAATGCAAGAACAACACGGTCCGCACCAAGTGAAGGCTCAATAACATAAGGAAGATATCTCTCGTTAGTCTCGTCGTCGAAATAGGTGAGATCCTGTCCGGAAGTCTCCTGATGACGTCCGAGATCGTAATCTGTTCTGTCTGCGATGCCCCAGAGTTCGCCCCATCCGAACGGGAAGAGGAACTCGATATCGGTGGTTCCCTTTGAATAGAAAGCAAGCTCAGCGGGA
>JAEEGL011234237.1_pt1 | contig 10357 bp, 2 predicted proteins | sample 9134231 | NCBI WGS metagenome assembly JAEEGL01 (sample SAMN16246548, study PRJNA631951) | gut metagenome | biome: gut microbiome; feature: rumen; material: fiber-attached | host: Bos | place: Iran: Karaj | collected 2018-10
AAAATTAATTTGGAAAGAATTTTTACTATAATCAATACTGTTTCTGAATTTTTTATTTAAATAAATTTAATTTATAATTGTTAAAAATTGCTTTTGTTTTTGGAATTTCAGGATTAAAAAAATTTTATTTATTTCACTGGTTTATTATAAGTTAAAGGATATTTTATTGTTGAAAATTCTTCCTTTTTATGTAAAAATTGTTTTTTACAATCATTTTAATTAAATGAATATAAATGATAGACTGTTTCCAAGAGAAATCTTTGAAACTCTTTAATACTTTTAATTTATTAAATTTAAATTAGAAAAAAATTGAAAAATATTAAATAAATATACACTTAAATTAATTAATTTTAAAAATAAAAGTATTATATTAAAATAAATATAATAAATTAAATAAGATATAAATATTGTTTCTTTAGAAAGTATTTATTTTTTGTTACAATTAATGACATTTAGATTTTTTAATTTCAACTCTCTCTGAATAAATAAGGTATTTTTCTTAATTTTTTTTTTATAAAAAAATATTTTAATTATTTTTTATATTCATATTGTAATTTAATTATTTATTTTTTTTCTTTATTTTAAAAATGAAATATTATTTTAATGACACAATGATTTTAGTAAATACATTTGTTCAGATTATTTTCTCTTTCATTTACATAATATTATTCTTTGCTGTTTTATATCATATAATAAGAAATTTATGTAAAAAAGGATTTACAATTCATTGGATTGAATATTTAATTAATATTTCCTTAATTATTTCTTTCGTAATTATATATATAATGTATCAAATGAGAATTTTAAAAGTTAAAAAAATTGAAAAATGTTTAGATGATAATTTTTGTCAGTATTTAAATATTCATATATCTATTATGGATAAAATATTTTTATCAAATATTATTTTGAATTTAACTCATAGTATTGGATTATGTAGAACTATTAATAAATTAATTTCTATTAAAGCAACAGGACAATCTTCTTTTGTAAATGAATTAAAAAAAGTAGGAATTAAAAAAACAACAAATAAAAAAAAACATATTATTGAATTATTTTTAATTGATTTAATAATGTCTTTATATTTTTATATAATGATAAAATCAGTTAATAATAAACAAGTTAATATGTTTAATTCAGTGAAATCATTCTTTGTCATTTTACAAATTTTTATAATACTTTCTGATTCTTTTATGATTTATATTCTTAAATTTTATAAAAAAAAAATATTAGAAAATAATTATTACAATAAAAATTTAGTTCTTTTAGCAATATATAATATAAGTTCTTCTAAAATTGTATTTTATTCTGATTTTTTAACTTTTAAATCAATAAATGATTTATGTTTAGTAATGGGTTCATTATTTTTTATAATGTTAGAAAGTATAACAATAAGTAATATAATTATAATATTAATAATATGGGTTTTTTACTTATTTTTCGGAGGATTATTATTATTATATGTTGATAAATCAAATAGAATTAAAATTAATTATTATATAGGAAGAATTTTTTTATTAAAATTTATGAATTTAGATTTTGGAGAAAAAGAAAAATCAAAATTATTTGATGAATATTTATTAGATTTAAATCCTAATGAAACTTTATTAGTTGATGATTTAGATATATATGATAATGATGAAGCAATTCCTTTAGAACTTGAATTAGGAAGTAAAAATAAAATATTAAATGGTTATCAATCAATTAATTTTTATCTTATTTTTAAATTAATTTATCAATATTATAAAAATAATGAAAATACTTATAAACAAATAGATAATTGTTACGAAAATCAAACAGATAAAAAAAATATAGAAAAAAATTTAGAAAATTTAATTTCTGAAATTCAATTTAATTTTAATTTCTCATATAATTTAATATTAACAAGTGTTGATGATAAACAATTTTATGATGAATTTGATTTATTATATAAAAAGAGAAAAACTTCAATTGAATTTTATAATTTAAGTAATGGAACTGATTTTAATGAAAAAGAAGATTTAAAATTATTAGACAATGATAATGTAAATAATGAAAAAGAAGAATTTAAAATTGAATCTCTTTTATCAAATAATTTAATTCAATTATATCCTTATTATAAAATAAAAATATTAGATATAATAGATTCTTTTTCTCCAAGTATGAATCAATTTTCAACAGAACAATTTAGAGATTCTAAAATATCTAATTATTATATGAATACTTATTATACTTATGATAATTTTCTTTATTTTGAAATTTATGATTATAATTATCATCATTTTATTTCTAATGATAAATTAAAATATTTTGGTAAAGAATATTTAAAGTACATTAAGGAAATTTCAGAAAAAGATAAACAAACTTTTATTCCATTTATAATTAATATTTTTAGAATAAGATATTATGATTATGATAAAATAATTATATTATATAAAAATCCAATTTCTTTTTTACCACTTATTTCTTCTAAATTAAATATTCAAATTACTTTAAGTGAAAATAAAGAAAAAGACAGAGTATCACTTCCAATTGAAGAAAAATCAAATGAAAAAAATTCAAATTTATTTGATGAAAATCAAAATATAATTCAATTAAATGAATATAATGTAAATTTAATAATTGAAATTTTAAAAAATGATTCAAATTTTATAAGAAAATTAAATTTTGATATTTTTCCAAAATTAAATTTATTTATAATGACAGATATTTCATCTTTAAAAGAAAATGATATTTCTACAATAACTGAAGTTTTTGAAAGAATTGAAGATTCTATTTTAGAAATTGAAGGAGAAAAAAGAAAAAGAAGTAATAGTATTATAAATAAAATTAATTCTAATATTAAAGAATATGGTTCTATACTAATATCTAATATTGAATTATTTGGTTTATGTTCTTCTAAAAATAGACAACATGGCTTTAAAATTTATTTTGAAGAATTTTTTAGAATGAGTTTAAATCCTAATTTAAAAGATATTATTAAAGGAGATATTGATAATAATTTAGTTTATTTAAATTATTTAATTGAACAATTATCAGGGAAATTTAATTCTGATATTGATATTAAAAATATTTAAAAAATATTTCTTTATTTTCCTTATGTAATAATAGAATCTATTTTTATCAAATTATAATTTTAAAAAGGTGATATAAAATAAAATTAAAAATTAAATTATTTTCTTAATTATATGAAGAAATTAAAATATTTAATATTTTGAAAAAATAAAATAGCGCAAATGATATAATTTTAAGTTAATATTAATTTTAATATAATAATCAAAAATATTATTAAACTTTATAAAATTAAACTAGGGAAATTTATGTAATTTATTCAATAAATAATAAATTGAAATTTATAAATTTTTTTTTATTTAATTTATTTTATTTTTTTTCTAATAAATAAATTATGGACTTAAATAATAATAATGAAAATTTAGTTGAAAATCTTGAAAATAAAATTTCAGATTATAAAAAAATAAACAATGAACAAATAGAAAAAATAAATGAATTAGAAAAAATAATTTTTGAAATGAATAAAAAATTAGAAACATTAGATTCAATTATTAATGAAAATTCAAATTTAAATAATGAAATAAATAAACAAAATGAAATAATTCAACAGAAAAATAAAATAATATTAGAATATCAAGAATTAGCAAAAATATCAAAAGTTAAATTTGAAGATTATATGAATAATAATAATGAAAATAAAAATGAATTGGAAAAAATAAATAAGAAATATTTAGATATAAAAAATAAATATAATCCTTTAATTGAAAAATTTCATGATTTAGAAAAAAATTATAATAACAATAAAAATGAATTAAATGAATATCAAAAAAATTCAGAAAAAGAAATTTCTTCTTTATCAAATAAATTAAATGATATTAATACAAAATATTTGAATTTACAAGAAGAAAATAATAAATTAAAAAAAGATAATGAACAATATAAAATAAAAATAAAAGAATTAAATAATCAAATATTAACAATATGTAAAATTAAAGAAGAATTAGAGAATATAAAAAAAGATTTTTTAAATTTAGAAAAAGAAACAATAGACAAAAATATTAAAATAGAAATATATGAAAAAGAAAATGAAGAATTAAAAAATAATTTAAATAATATAGAAAATGAAAATAGAAATAATGAAAAGTATATAAAAGAATTAGAATTAAAAATTGATGAATTAAATAAAATTAATGGAAAATATGATAATGCTTATCAAGGAATAAATCAAGAATTAAATAATTTAAAAATTGAATATGATCAATTATTAAATGAAATAAATTTAAAAAATTCAGAAATTGAAAAAATTAAAAAAGAATATAATAAACAATATTATTTATTAAAAAATGAAAATTTTTCACTTAAAAAAAAAGAAAAAATGTGTCAAGATGCTTTTTCTAAATTAAAAAGTTTTTATAAAAAAAATAATTTTAATCTTGAATATTCTAATTCTAATAAGCATGTTCAAACTAAAGGAAGTGAAAATAATTTAAAATATAATGATGAATCAATGATTGTTTCATATCGTTTAATTGAAAATTTAAAAAATTCATTAGATAAAGTTAATATTTAATTTTCATATAATTTTTTCTTTAATTTATTAAATATTCTAATTTTAATTTAATAAATGTTTATTTTTTTTTTGGGAATACCTTCTTTTTATGTTTGTTATATATTTTTTATAGAAAAATTTTCTCATTTTTCTTTTCAATCATTGAATTTCTAAAAAGATTTTTAAAGATAAGAACCACTATTTTTGTAGAATAACTATTTTATAGTTTTTTTAAAATAAATATGCTCTTTTTTATCTTTATATTTATTGATAAAATAATAATAAATTATATAAATATTCTAAATATTGATTATTTCAAATGATATTGTTCAAATTTTATATTTCAAATATTTGAAGCAAAAAATACAAAAATTCTCATATAATATGAATTTAAATCAATGGGAAAATGAAATATTATTTTTTTAGAATCGGAAGAATAATCAATATTTTTTAATTTAATTAATTATTAAATTAAAAAAGATATATTTTAAAAATATCTTAATAAAAAATACATTTATTTTATTACATTCTTATGATTATATCTGTCTGTGTAAATATCAAAAACATTTAATTTATAAATCAATACAAATATCATAATCAAAAACATCAAAATAGTTTCATTTTAAATAATTAATTTAAAAAAAATTTAAATTTTATTTAGATCCTCAAAAATAAAAAAAAAATGATAGAAAAAAAAAAATGAAAAAAGAACATCAAATCGAAGCCAAAAAGATGAAAACCTGATCAGAAATCTAAATAATTCCTTTAAGAAACTTAAAAAAACTTTAAATACTTTCATTTCCCAAATTTCAAGAAACAAATGGAAATAAAAACATTAAAAACAGATTTTCTAGAAACCCTAAAAAATCTTGAAAGAAATCCAACAATAAAACTTCAAATAAAAAAAAAATATATAATATATAATATATAAAATATTTCTAAATTAATATAAAAAACTATATAATATATTAATAAAAAATCAAAAAACCTCCTTAGAAAAAAATAAAAAAAAATCCTATATAAGATATAAAATAAAAAATTATATAATAATTAAACTAATTTCACAAAATAAAAAAGATGAATAGAAATATTTCAAAATTAAATCCTCAATCTCGGTTTGGTTCATACCAATCACCGAAAAATGACTCTGAAAAAGAGAACAAGAATAAAAAATCTCAGTTCGAAAAAGAACTGAAAGAAGAAAATTTGTCACCTCAAAGATTACTGCGTGGAATAAAGAAAATTCGTAACAAAGGAATTTTATCTTTAGGAGAACATGGAAATACAAATGTTGTAATAGATACAGATTCTGAAATGTCATACGAAGAAAAGAAACCTTCTGAAGTAAAATTGAAGAAAGGAACTACAAAATTACTTGTAAGTAAAATGGAACAAAGTCAATTAGATTCTACAAAAAAAAATTTGGCTAATATAAAAAGCCAAAGAAGAGATCGTTTAAGTAATTATATTGTTAAACCTGAAGATAAATATTATACTTCTCCTATGAATATTACTGGAAGAAGCAGTGGAAACAGTTCTTTAAATAAAGATTATAATATTAGAATTCCAGGAAGTCTTTCTAGAAGCAAAAAAAGAAAAGATTTAGCTATTACTTCAAATAAACTAAGTTATTATGGAAATGAACAAGAAAATGAAGAATCAAGTGAACAAGGTTTACTTAATCCTATAAGAGAAAGAAATGTTAGACAGAGAAGAAATGAACAACAAGGAAATTTAGAAATATTTGTTTCTCCAGATGTGAAAATAACAACAAATATACAAACACCAAATATAAGTTATATCAATTCACCTTCATATAATTATTATACAAATAATCCAAATTATAGAAACTTAAATGTTCAAGGAACTCCAATATATGAAAAGAATAAATATTATTATGGTTCCAGTGAAAATCAACAAGGAACAACTGGTGGAAATTTACCTTCAACAGGCTCAAATAATCCAATGATAACAAATAATTTCCTTTATACTGTTTCATCAATTGTGGATAATGAAGGTACTCCTCTTTCTACTTATAAACCTATTAATTATAGTATTTCTCCTAAATCTCCTACTGGTGGAAAAGTTGATTTAGGTTTAAATCCTTATCAAGAAGATTTAAGAAAAAAATATTATGCAATTTATAAAGATAAATTACCACAAATTATTTTAATTCAAAGAGCTTATAAAGATCATTTAGATTTAATCAATTATAAATTAGAAAAAATTCAATCGCTTTGGAGAGGCTATTGGCTTAGAAAAGTTATTTATGTTAGACTTCTTATGTTTTATAAAGGACAATGTCTTATTGACCATCTTTTAAATTTTTATTCTATGATTGCTAAAAGACATTTTAAACATTTTTGCTACAAAATTTCTTTCAGGAAAAGAAAAGGAGTTTCTTATAAATTTTTAAGTGATCAAATGGACTTAATTGGAAAAATGAAAATGCTAAATTTAAGCGGAAGCCCTAATAAAAGATATGTTTTTGAAAAAAATTCTTTAAAAATTCAAAAAGGTTCTTCTTTTAATGTTGAAGGCTATGTTGAAAAATATTCTAGAAAAGTCAGAAGTAGGGTTACTAAAGAAATCGAAGAAAGTGAAAAAAAATTCGAAAAATTATATTATGATTTATTAAAGAAATATGAAGAAATTAAAAATATGACTCATTCATTTGACAAGAAAATGATGAAAATGGTGAAAAAGAATATTGTATTTCAAATATTAGGTGAAGAAGATGATAAGAGTAAATATATGAAACAAGCTTTTTATTTAAAAGAATCAAAAATAAATAAATATAGAAGAAAAGAAGAAGAAGAAGAATTAAATGAAGGAGAAATTTTAATATCGGAAGATAAACAAAGTGAAATCCAGGAAGATATTCCAAAAAGAGGAAAAAGATATGTTGAAGAATATAAAAAAGGAAGAAAAAGTAGATTTGGTAAAGAAGATGATGATAATATAAGTATTAAAACGAAAGAATCTAAATTATCTATACAAAAGAAATTATTTGATAATATTCAAATGGATTTTTCTTTTAAAAATATTAATATTATGACAAAGAAAAAGAAAGGAATAAATGTTATTAAAAAACAAGATAAATTTACTATTAAAAGCAAAATGAAATCACAGTCAGTGACAACACCAAAAAGAGGAAGAATTCAAATAAGAAGTGAAAGTAAATTTACAATTCAAGGAAAGGAAACTGACAGTAGAAGATCGTCTAGAGTTTCGTCTTTAAGAAGAGGAAAAATTCAAATTAGAAATGAAAGTAAATTCACTATTAAAGGAAAAGAAAAAACTATTTCTTTAGTAAGTAAAAAAGCAAGAATTGTTCCTAGAAGTGTTAGTTCTTTAACTATTACAGGAAAAGATAGAAAAATTTCTAGTTTAAGAGTTAAGAAAGGAAAAATAATTCCTAGAAATGTTGTATCTTTAAGTATTATTGGAAGAGAAGTTAAAACTGGTAGTTTAAGAAGGAAAAGAATTGTTCCAAGAAGTGTTAGTAGTCTTACAATTACTGGAAAAGAAATTAAAAAAACTATTATATCTCCAAAGAGAGTCAAAAATGTTATTAGAAGTGTTAGTACTTTAACTATTCAAGGAAAAGAAGTAGAAAAAATTTCCACTCCAAAAAGAAAGAGAATTGTACCAAGAAGTATTAGTTCATTAACTATTGAAGGAATAGAACGTAAACCTGCTTTTAGAAAAGGGAAAATAATACCAAAGTCAGTAAATATAATAACTTTACAAGGTAAAGAAATAGAAAAGGTATTAACACCTAAAAAGAGAATAGTACCTAGAAATATTGGTTCATTAACAATAGAAGGAATAGAAAGAAAACCATCATTTTCAACAAAAAGAGGAAGAATAATACCAAAATTAGTAAATACTATCACTCTCCAAGGAAAAGAAGTAGAAGTTTCCACTCCAAAGAGAAAGAGAATAGTACAAAGAAGTGTAAGTACATTAACAATAGAAGGAATAGAAAGAAAACCATCATTTTCTACAAAAAGAGGAAGAATAATACCAAAATTAGTAAATACTATCACTCTCCAAGGAAAAGAAGTAGAAAAGGTATTGACACCTAAAAAGAGAATAGTACCAAGAAATATTGGTTCATTAACAATAGAAGGAATAGAACGTAAACCATCATTTAGAAGAGGAAGAATAATTCCTAGAAGTCAAAGTCAATTATCAATATTAGGAATTCCAAAGAAAGAAATATCTCCAAAAGTTCCATCATTAAAAAGAAAGAGAAATATGATTCGAAATGAAAGTAAATTCACAATAAAAGGAATTGAAACAAAGAAGAGTTTAAGTATTCCAAGAAGACAAAGAATAGTAAAAAGAAATGAAGAAACATTTTCAATAGAAAGATCATATGAAAAGAAAGAAGAAAAGAAGGAGAAATTATATATAAAAACAGAAAATAAGATTTTAATAAGAGGAACATCTCAAAAAGTAAAAAGACCATCACCAAGTAGAATTAGAATAGTAATAAGGAAAGAAGAACAATTTACCATTATACCAGATATTAAAGAAGAATCAAAAACTAGATATGGTAAAAAGAATAAATATTATATTGAGAAAGGAAAACAAAAAGGAAAAGCGTTTGGTTTTGAAAACATTAATATAACAAAAGTGATAGAATTTTCAATAAAGAAATCAACTTTAATAGAAAAATTAGAACGTCAAGGAGAAAAAAGAGATTCAATATTATCAAGAAGAAAGAGAAGAGCAGAAAAAGAGGAAAAAGAAGAAAAAGAAGAAAAATCAAAATCTAAAAGTCCAATGATAGTTCCAAGAAGACAAAGAAGTAAATTTTTCAGAGAATCACCAATTCAAGAAAAGAATTTATCTCCAAAGAAAAATTCAATTATTATTGTTGAAGAAAATAGTAAAACTTATCCTATTCAAACAACAGAAAGAAAAATTTCAGATGAGAAAGATAGAGATAAAAAAGAAATTGAAAATATGAAAATTCCTAAATTTAGAACTCGAAGAAGAGGAAGAGATTCTAGTCCACAAGAAAATGAAATTAGAATTTTTTCACCTAGAAATATTAAATTTTCAAGAAATACTTCTTTCAAAATTATCAATAAAGAAATACCTAGTAGAAAAGTTATTAGAAAAGCTATTGAAGATAAAAAAGATATTATTAAAAAAGTTTTTGATTTGAAAAATATTAAAAAAGAAAATATTAAATCAAATGAATTTGCTGTTATTAATGGAATTGTTGATGATTTTACTAAAAGAAAAAGTTATAGAAGAGGAAGAGAAAATATTAAAGTTGAAAAAAGTGAAATTAAAGTTTTTAAAATTTTGAAAATTAAACAAAACAAAGATTTTAGTTTTTCTGTAGAACCTAAATACAAAAGAAGTATTATTGATGATAAAAAGAGTAAAGATAAAGATAAAGATAAAACTTTATTTAGATTATCTAAAAAAGTAGTTAATATTCAAATGAACGGTGAAGTCAAAAAGAAAGAAATTCATGTTATAAAGGCATTTAAATATTTAAAACAAAGACAAGTTATTGAAGTTGAATTATTAGGTAATAAACCTGAACTTAGATCTGTAGAAAGTCAAGCTAAAATTGAATTTAAAGAAATTCCTAAATTTAAATCATTAAGACAATCAAAGAAAGTTGCAAGTGTTAATTTATCTGGTGAAAAAACAGATGTTAGTGAAGCTGAAGTTCAAGCAAAAATAGAATTCAAAGAAATTCCTAAATTTAAATCTTTAAGACAATCTAAGAGAGTTTCTAGTCTTAATTTATCTGGTCAACCTAAGGAACTTAGTGAAGCTGAAGTTCAA
>JAEEGL011271117.1_pt1 | contig 10357 bp, 5 predicted proteins | sample 9134231 | NCBI WGS metagenome assembly JAEEGL01 (sample SAMN16246548, study PRJNA631951) | gut metagenome | biome: gut microbiome; feature: rumen; material: fiber-attached | host: Bos | place: Iran: Karaj | collected 2018-10
ATTACTCTTTATTTTTTAATTTATCATATAAATCACCATTATCTAAAAAATTTCATAAAAATTTTTTCAAATATTAAAACTTATTTTATTATGAAAAGAAGATAAACATTAGATGAATCAAATATAGAAGATGCTTAAAAGAATTGAAAAATATTTAGAAATTTATTTTAGATATTATTTTATTATAATATAATTAAGTTTTTTATTTCATATAAATCAGAGGTAATTAATATTAAATATGATTAAAATTTTAAAAATGAAAATAATAGTAAAAATGAAATAAATGAAAAAGAAAAAATAAAGAAAATAAAAATTTGAGAATTAAATGAAAAAAAAAATTGATAATAAAATAAATATTTAATAATTTTTCAATAATTAAAACAAATATTTTTTGATATATTTTTTATCCATTTTTATTGAATTTTTGTCCTATTTTCACTTCAAATAATTATACAATTTACTCTAAGATAAAGGATTATCAACAATATTATTAAAATATTAAAACTTTAATTAGTATTTTAATTTGGGGTTTTTTATTTGATAAATTTTGATTTAAAAGCTCTTTTCTTTTGGGGGTTTTGAGTCTTAATTATTGATATTTTTCTTTTATTCATTGAATTTAAATTTATATTTAATATCTTTTTTTTTCTGGTTTTATAATGGCTTTATTATTCACTTTTGCCACTTTTACTTCAAAAAAATTTGGAAATAATAATCTGAAATTTTGAGTGCTATTTATTTTTGTTTTGTATTTGGTAATAATTTTTACCCATAATTTTTAATTTTAATTACAACTATTTATATGAAAATAAATAATATATATTTTTTTATATTTTCTTTTTTTTAAATGAGAATAAAATTATAAAACAATTTTGAAATTAAATTTTATAAAAATAATTTGAATTATTTATTTATTATTTTATATATTTTAATAAAATAATGAATTAATAAATAGGCAATAATATATTTATTGAAATAACTTATAAAATTTTTATTCAAATTATTTAAAAAAATTATATTAAATTAACATAAAATTATTTTTTTGTTTAATAAAAAATTGTGAATTTATCATAAAGAAGGGAGATGGTATTTGAAATGAATATAATATTTGAAAACAGATTTATTAACTAGTTAAAAGATAAAATATTGTTTTTTAATCATTTAATTCTTTCAATATGTATTTTTATTTAATTTATTATCTAAATTCTATACTTTAATTTAAATTATTATTTTTATAACTTAAGAAAAAATTCAAATAAGATAACAAATTTATTTATTTCACTAGCTATTTCTTTTTTTTGTAATAAACATTTTTTAATATTATACTTTTTAAAAACATGTTATTATTAATATAAATATTTATTAAAATAATAATTTAAATAATTTAAAAATATTTATATATAATATAAATTTATAGTAATGTCATATTATTCAATATTAAATTATCTTGATATATATGGATTTACTCCTTATTTATTAGTAGGTGGGAATAAAAGATATGGAAGTATATTTGGTCTTTTATCTACTATATTATCAATTATTTTAGGTTTTTTAATTACATTATTTTTTTTTTTAAAATTATTTAATGTTCATGAATTTACAGTTATAACATCTGAAATTACATCCAATGGAATATAATCTTTAGAATTATCAGTAAATACATTTTACTTTAGTTTTGCTTTACAAGACCCAATAACATATAAACCAATAATTGATGAAACTATATATTATCCAAAAATATATTATAAATTAGGTCAAAGAGATAATAAGGCAGGTTTTATTTGGATAAATAAATCATTAAATTATGGTATTTGTGAATTAAATGATTTTCATCATGATTATCAACAATTTTTGACTAATTATGATTTAACAAATATGTATTGTATTAAAAATTTAAATGAAACAATAAAAGGTATTTTTCAAAAAAATGAATATTCTTTTATTTTTGTTGAATTATATCAATGTCAAAATATAACACGAAAAAATAAATGTAAATCTCAACAAGAAATTGATTATTATTTAAATGGAACTTTTTTAGCAATTGATTATCAAGATATAACAATAGATCCAAATAATTATACTAATCCAGGAATTCCTAAAATAGGTGAATTTTATACTACAATAAGTAAACAATATTTTAAAGAAATTCATCTTTATTATAAAAAAGTTATAGTTGAATCAGATAGAGGATGGATTTTTGATAATTATAAAGATAAGGATTATTTTCAATATGATTATAATGAAGATATGTTTTCTTTTAAATCATCAGTAAAAGGTAATTTTTTGGAATTTTCTATTAAATTTGGGGATAAAATTAAAAAATTTTATAGAACGTATACAAAAGCAGCAACTGTTATTAGTAATATTGGAGGATTTTTAAAATTTATTCAAACTAGTTTTCATATTTTATGTTATATTTTTGTAGATAATAAAGTTTATCAAAATATTATAAATAAAATTTTTTATTTTAATGATGATAATTTATTAAATAATAGAACTCAATTATTTAAAATTAAAAGAAGTATTGTTCATATGAATTCTAATAATTTAATCCCAAAAACAAATAAAGTTTTAAATATAAATTTAAAAACAAATTTATTTAAAGTTAAAAATAAATCAATAATAAATATTAATTCTAGTTCTAATATGAGTAAAAACTCATTTGAACAAAGTCCTTTAGTTTTTTATAAAATTAATGATGATTTTAAAAGACAAAATACAAATTTAAATTCTGTATCAAATAAAATTACAATGAATAATATAAATAATAATACAAAAATGAATAGAACAAATATTTTTAAAGATTCATATAATATTCAATTTCTAATTCAATCTAAAAAAATTAATCTAAAGTATTGCCAAAGATTTTGTTCGAGATTCAATTACAAAACAGATTTAAATATTGTTAAATTATATCAAAAAGGTATTAATTTGATTGAACAAAAATTAGATGTTATTTCAATAATTAGAGATTCATTTCAACTTTCTTTACTTAAAATTATGATTTTTAATAAAGAACATATTTTAATTTTAGATCATATTATAAAAAATGAATTAAATGGGGAAAAATATGATAAAACTTTAAATTCTTTTGAAAATATTCAAAAAATAAATAATGAAGTTAAAGATGCTTATAATTTAATAATTAATAGATATCAAAATAAAAAGATTTTAAATGAAGAGAATACTGATTTATATTATATTGATTATTATTTTATTCAATTATTAAATGAACAATTTAATAATAATAAAATAAAGAAATATAAAAAATAACATTTATATATGAACAAAAAGAGAATTAAATGTAAATAATCAATTGTTAAAATTATATATATTAATTTTATTGTATTGTTTTATTATATTCATTTTTATTTCTTTTTTTTAATATAAATGGAAAAAATGTGTTTATGTAATTAATCAATAATTTAAAAATAAATAAAAAGAAATTTAAATAAGTTATTTCTTCAGGAATTCAAAAATTTTTTATTACTTCTAAATTTCTAAATATGATAATTTTTTTTATTAACTTTTTAAATTATAATTTTAGAATAGACTAAAAAAACAATAATCATTTTTTCAAAAAAAACTAAAAAATATTATACCAATCATTATATTTTTTTAATTTATATTCATAAAATAAAAACTGAGTTTTAAAAGTAATGAATATTTTAATTAAATCAAATTTTTTTAAAGATTTGATAATATTAAAAAAAAATGAAATTTTTATTTCTTAAACTTTATTATTTAGATACACATTTTTTAAAAATGTTTAAAAAATAAATGAATTATTATCTTTTATCAATTTTCAATTTTATCAATTTTATTTAAAAATAAATTCTCTAATTCTTTAAAAAGAATTTCATTTTCTTTATTTAATGCTTCATTTTCTTTATTTATATTATTTAAATTATTTTTAATTTCTTGTAAATTTTTTATTATATTATTATCTTTTATTTGTTTTAGTAAATCATCAATAATACTTGAAGCACATTGTTTTATTTGTTTATATATATCATTTATTTTTTGAATGTCATTTTCATTATTATATGTATAATTTTTAAAAATATTTTGAAATTCATTAAGTTTCTGAATATTTTCTTTACTCATTTTTTTTATTTTTTGTAAAGAATTTATAGAAATAATACAATTCTCTTTTTTTTTCATAAATTCTTCATATAAATTGTCATTTTTAAAGTGTTTTTGAATATATTCTTTAATTTTTTTCTTTAATTGATTATTATTTAAATTATCATTTTTTATATTTTTCATATCTTTATTATTTGCTTCTATAAAATTTTCTAGTTCTTTCAAAATAAAATTTTTATTATAAAATTTAATAAGTAACATAGTTCCGACACTTATACATTCATTAGTTTGAATAGTTTGTGAAATACCATATTCATTTATATTATTACTAGTTGAGATATTTTTATCTAAAAAAATTTTTTGAAGAATAGGAAGTTTAAATAAATTACCTGCACATTCTATAGTATTAAGTTCAATTTTGTTATCTTCAATATATTTTTTAATCTCATCACACATTTTTTCAATTTCTTTAATAAATTCTGATATTATATTTTTAAATTCATTTTCATTAATATTAATATCTAAATCATCATCAATAGAAAATTGAATTTCATTTTTATTTACAAAATTTATTTTTTGTTTCTTAATCTCTTCTAATAAAATATATTTCTTTTTATTTTCTAATTTAGAACTGTCAATATTCGCTTTTTTTATACAATAATTATATATCATCAAATCAATATTTCTTCCACCTAAATTTTCATTATACAATACTTTTTCAACTTTAAATTCATTGTATTTAAATTTAGATAAAATAAAAGAAGATTTTGAATGACCAATATCAATAAATAATACATATTTTTCATAGTTTTTATCTAAGTTACTATCTTCTCCAAACATTTCATGATATTTTGTGTAACCATAAAACATTGTAATTGCTGATGATTCATTAAAAATGTATACATCTTTCATATCAATTGATTCACATATTATTTTTAATATTTGTTTTTGTTTTTTAGTATAAAAATCAGGTACACTAATTGAAGTTAAATCATATTTTTTTTCTGATATCAAATTAAAATATTGATTAATTTTAAAAAGAAAAGTAGCTATTATACATTCACTTCCAATTTCTTTTATATTTTTCTTATTTATTTCACTATTATACATATATTTATCTTCATTTTTATATATAACTGAATCATCATATCCTATAATTCTTGATAAATTATTATATGAATTATCTAAATATTTTTTTAAAAAATTTTTGGCATTATCACCAATTAATATTTTATTGGCATAACATATTAAAGAAGGAATTTCTCTTTTTGAATTCATAAAAAGATTATTATAAGAGTATTTTCCAGTTGCAAATGATAATGTGGAATAAATTGTGTTTAATGCTCCAATATTGATACCTATAATTTGGTAATATTTATAATTTAAAGAAAGGATCTCTGTTTTAGTTTCTTTAGATAATTGTGAATCATTATATGTTTTTTGTTCATTATTAATTATCTCAATTTTTGGATTTATTGGATGTATGATTTCATGTATAGTATTGCCACTTGAACATCCCATTTTTAATTATTTTTTATAATATATTAAAATATTTTCCCTTTTTATTATAGAAGGATGATATAAAATTCTTATTTAAAAAAGACCTTTATTTTTAAAAATATAAATGCAATATGATAAAAAATTACAAATAAATGAATATATAGATTATTTGAAAAATTCAAATTTATTCTTGAAAATTCAAATTTATTCTTGAAAATTCATAAAATCTAAAATTAAATATTAAATTAAATAAATTGTTAATATTCAATATTTTATATCAAATAAATAAACATACTTTAAAACTATAAATGATTAAATAATATATAATTTTAAAATTATATATCATTTTTATTTAACTAATAATAATAAATTTTTTTTTAATGATTTTTATGTGTAATAAAAAAGTATATTAATTTAAATTGAGAGTTTAGATAAAAAGTTTTAAAAAATTATTTTATTTTTTATCTTTCATACATTTATTTGTCCTTGGATTATATTTTTGACCTTTTTTACATTTTGGAATACATCTTTTGTATTTTGTACTATATTTTTCATTTGGAGGACACTTTTTATTTGGTTTATCTTCAGGAATACATTTTTTTTTATTATTATCATATACTTTCCCTTTAGGACATTTTTTACTTTCAACACAAATATCTTTATCTTTATCATATTTAAATCCTACCTCACATCTTCTTCTATCAGATTTATCTACACATTTATCTCTATATTTATTATATCTTTCATTTTCATTACATATAGGAATACATTTATTATATTTTGTACTATATTTTTTACCAGAAGAACATTTTTGTGTAGGTTCTTTTTCAGTAACACATTTTTTTAAATTATTATCATATACTTTCCCTTTAGGACATCTTTTACTTTCAACACAAATATCTTTACTTCTATCATATCTATATCCTTCATCACATCTTCTTCTATCTGATTTATCTACACATTTATCTCTATATCTATTATATTTTTCATTTGGTTTACATTTAGGAATACATTTATTATATTTTGGATAAAAAACTTGATTTGGAGGACATTTTGAATCTGGTTTTTTTTGTACACATTTTTTTTTTTCTTTATCAAAAACTTTCCCATTAGTACATATTTGAATACAAGTATCTTTACTTTTATCATATCTAAATCCTAAATCACATCTTCTTCTATCTGATTTATCTACACATTTATCTCTATATTTATTATAAAGTTCATTTGGTTTACATTTAGGAATACATTTATTATATTTTACATAAAATACTTGATTTGGAGGACATCTTTCATCTTGTTTTGGTTCTGGATTTTTTATTGGGACACATTTATTTTTTTTTTCATCAAATTTTTGATTTTGAGGACATTTTGAAATACATTTTTTTAATTTTTTACTGTAAATTTGATCATTTGGACATTTTCCTTCTTTTGATATACATTGATTAGTATTAATTGAATAATATTCTTCTTTTGAACATTTTGGTTTTGGGAAACATTGATCTGTTTTTTTATAAATAACATAATTTGGAGGACATCTTTTTTGTTTATTATTATTTAAAATAAAACCATTTTTAACACATTGATTAATCATTATCATATATCTTTCATTTTCTTTACAAACTGCTTTTGGGACACAATGATTAGTTTTTTTATTAATTACATAATTAGGATAACATTTTTTTTGTGTTGGACTTTTTTTATTTTTTGGAACACATTCTCTTTTATTAATATTATATTTTTGATCATCATTACATAATCTTGTTCTAGTAATACATCTTTCTACTTTTTTATCATATCTTTCATTTGGTTTACATACAGTTTCACAAAATTGATATTGAGTATTATATTTTTGATATGGTTTACAATTATTTATATCTTTTCTTTCACATTTACCTGTTATTCTATTTATTTTATCTCCTTCTGGACATATTTTTTTACAATAAAAATTTTCTAATCTTTCATTTGATTTACATTTCTTTACACATGATAAAGTTGTAATATCAAATTTTTGATTTTCATCACATTTTCTATCACAATTTTTTGTATTTGAATTAAATTTTTCATTTGCTTTACATCTTTTTTCACATTGTCCTGTTTTACTAACATATATTTCTTCTCTTTGACACATTTTTAAACATACATTTGTTCTATTATTTAATTTTTGATGTTGTTGACAATTTTTTATACTTTCACATTTTTTTGTTTTTTGATTAAATAATTCACCATATTGACATTTTTTGAAACAAGTAGAATTTCTTTTATAATATACTTGTCCTTCTTCACATTTATTTTCACATTTTTCACTTTGAAAATTATATTGTTGATGTAATTTACATTTTGGTTCACATTTATCATGATGATAATTAAATTTTTGATTTTTTTGACATCTTAACTGACATTTATTAGTTTTATTATTATATTTTTCATATAATTGACATAAAACTTTTTTTTCACAATTTCCAGTATTTTGATTAAAGAATTCATTTTTTTTACATTGATTAATACATGAATTATTTTTTCTTAAAAATATATTATTTTCAATACAAGCATTTTCACAATAGTGAGTATAATTATTATATCTTTGATTTAATTTACATTTTTTTTCACATTGATTATTTAAATTATTAAATCTTTCATCTTTTTTACAAACTTTTAAACAAGTATTAGTTCTATTATTAAATATTTCATTAGGTTTACAATTTTTAATATTTTGACATATTCCATTTAATTGACTGAAATATTCTCCAATTTGACATTTTTTAACACAAATTCCTCTTCTAATAAAATAAACATAATCTTCAGGACAAGCATTAATACATTCTTTACTTCTATCATCATATTTTTCATTTGGTTTACATTTTTTTTCACATTTCCCATTTAAATTATTATATCTTTCTTTAATATCACATTTTACTTCACATATATTTGTAATATTATTATATTTTTCATTTTGTTTACACCATTTTCTCTTTTCACATGATTTAGTATATTTATTATAAAATTCCAAAGGTAAACAAACTTTAGTACAATTATTCCATCCAAAATTATATCTCTCATTTAAATGTTTACATTTAACTTTTCTTTCACAATTTGAAGTAATATTATTAAAAGTTTCACCTTTAGGACATTTTTGTCTACATTTACCATTAAATTTATTATAAATATCTTTTTCATTACATTTATCAATACATGTTTTATTACTTGATTCAAATTTTTGATAAGGTTTACAATTAGGAACACATTTCTTTGTTATATTATTATATTTTTCAAATTGTCCACATTCATTTTCTTTATCAGTTGTTTTTTTATCATTATTATCATCATCATTAATTTCTCCATTATCTTCATGATTATTATCATATTCTTTTTCTTTTTTTTCTTTATCATCTTCATCTGCATTTTTACCATTACTTCCAGTATTGTCTCCATTACTATTTCCATCATCATTATTATCATTATTATATTCATCATCATCTTCATTTTTTAATTTTTCATTTTGTTCATATTCATTTTCTTTATTATATTCATCATATTTTTCATCTTCATTTTTTAAATTTTCATTTGAATTATCATAATTTGTATCATCATATTGATCATCATCATTTTGAGCTTCATTTTTTTGTTTTATTTTTTGTTCTTCTTTCTCATCTTCAAATTCATCATCAAAGTCATCATCGTATTGATTATCATCATTTATATCTTCAAAATCATCATCGTATTCATCGTAAAATCCATCATCGTATTCATCATCATAATCTGATGGTTGAGAATATGGATTTTGGGTATTTGAATTTTGAAGAATGAGATTCTCTGATTTTTCATTTTTTAATTCGTTTTCAAGAAAATTCAGTTTTTTTTCTTTAATTTGTAATTTTGAAGGATTGAAATATTTGTTTGTACATAGTATTGATAATATGAGTGATAGTATAATTATTGACTTCATTTAATTATTATGATTTTTTTTTTATATAATATTTATAAGATTTTTTTTTTTAATTAAATTTTTTTTTATTCATAATTTCTGTATTCAAATTATATAAAAATACAATAATTTAAAATTTATTAAAATTTCATTTATTTAATTAATAAGAATATAATATTTAAATATATTAGTTTAAAGACAAAATAGGAAAAAATTTAAAAAGGTAAATGATTAAAAATATCACAAATAAATTTTATTAAGCTTATCTTTTTTATTATTATATTTTATTTTCTTAAAAAAGTTATCTACTAAAAAGAAAAAAAAAAGAATTTTTTTAAATATATTTTTACAAATATTGCATAAAAAATGTTTTTTATCCAAATGGAATTACTAAATATTAATTCAAAAATATTGACTTTTCAATTTTCCATAAAATAATTTTTTATCTTTTGAAAATACCAAATCTTCATTTTTATTGGCTTGAACAAAACAAATAATAATATCATCATGAGAATTGTACAATGTTCATAATAATTACTATTATAAATAAAAATATCAGTAAAATTTTGTCCTACAAGAATAATATTTTTATCTATAATTGATTTTATACCCAACATTGATATCCAAAAACATATTATTAATATTAGTTAATTCTGAAATTGAAATAATAATTAAATTTTTTTATTTTTTCCATAAACAATAATTCTATAATATCAATTCTTTCTAAAGAATAATTTTATCCAGTATAAGTTATATTAAAATGTTTTAAACATTCATAATTTTTTAAATTTCAAAATTTAGTTCAATTTTTGATGATAGTAAAATATTTCTATCTTCTAATAATAATAA
>JAEEGL012703699.1_pt1 | contig 10357 bp, 8 predicted proteins | sample 9134231 | NCBI WGS metagenome assembly JAEEGL01 (sample SAMN16246548, study PRJNA631951) | gut metagenome | biome: gut microbiome; feature: rumen; material: fiber-attached | host: Bos | place: Iran: Karaj | collected 2018-10
CCGATACCGCTGATGCGGAGCACTGACGGTGCTGGCGGCTGTTACACAATCCCGATGGGATTATGTTAATGTACGCGGATTCGGGGCACTGACGGTCGCGCTGGCACTACGCCTCCCGTGCGATTGTCTCCCCTGGGGGCCGGGGGGACAATAGGGTGCAAGTCTGTGGCCGGCTTGTCCGGTCACAGTCTTGCACACCGCTTTCCCTTTATTGGGTGGGAAGGGCGCTTGCGCCCGGGTGGGGATAAACCAGCCGAAGGCTGACCGCTTCCCTGCACTGACCTTCGCACTGGTACTCCGTTCATTCCTCCTGATACCCTACGCACCGGGACCGGCGGAGCCGGGGCGCGGAACGGCCGCAAGTCTCTGACCAGAGCGCCGGGGCGCGGCGGGAAGAGTCTTGCAGTGGAGCTGCCAGGAGTGGAGTTCGGAGGGGCGCGGCAGTGCCCCGGAGGACGGAACCAAAGCGAGTGAGCGCAGCTTTAGCGGAGCGAACTCGCTTTGACCGCTTTCCAATATACCTCAGCATCGGCAGTACGCCGGATTAGGGAACCATCGGCCTATCTATCGATCCAGCATGATGGCTTTTACTTGGCTGAAATGCCCAGATCTAATTCGTCAAAGAGCTTATCGTACCACTTAGATACATCGTCCGGTATCATGTCGTAAAAGACGCACATCATATCGGTTAGAAGTGTATCTATCCTTTTTGCATTGGCTTTGTTCCGGGTGAGGTATCCATAGAAATTTCCTTTGGCATCATAGACTCCCGGGGGTGTTGATGTATAAGCATTCCAAGGGCTATAGGAGCTATACGCCCCACCATAGTCTCCGTAGGCGTTCCAAATGCTTTTGTCACTATAGCAATTACCATAGTCACCATAAGCATTCCATATGCTCTCGGAATCATATGGGCTTCCATTGAGGCAACCAAGGAATGTGCGATGGTTTTCTCCTCCCCATATTAGGAGCCGTTGAGCATTTGCTTCTAATGTGTTGAAAATGGTAATACTTATAAGTGTGAGCAGGAATACTCGAAATGCTTTTTTCATCTCCAACATGGATAAATGATTGATTATTAATAATATTTTTGCTCCTTAACCTTGGCCTTTATCGTTGCGGGGCTTATAGAAAAAGAGACTTTATCGGAAGGATTACTGCTCCAGTAAATATATTTTACGCCCATCCCACTTTTACGTAAGTAATTCACAAACAATTTTTCTGATGCCTCGGTCATGGAATTCATTTCCTCAATGATGCTTTCTTCCATTTCCGTTCCTTCTGCCTTTGCTTTTTTGAGTAGAGCGATGGTAATCACACTACCATCGGTCTTAACCTTATAGCAGATGTAATTATCTTCAATGAATACTGATGTTAAAGTAAGCCCATCACCCCAATCCTCCGGCAAGTCAGCATTCATCTCTTCAACGATTTCTTTCATGTACTCCTTGGCATCGTAATTTCCAGTTGAAGGACTATTGATTTCTTTCCCTGAAAGCACTATTTCACCTTTGCGTCTGGACTGCTTACCTATCACGGAAAACTTTAAGTTTAAGCCAGATTTTGCAAACAAGTCCGCAAAATCTTTGTTATTGCCAGCAGCCAATGAGAATAAATTGGACTTATTCTGATTCATATTGGCGATATACTGGTCAAGATCCATCTGCTCCTCGTCAATCGTGGCGTGAATGATATAATCGTTGCCTTTTATCTCCATGCGTTCCATCGTGAAGAACGCAGCAGTAATGGGAAGCTGCTTGTTTGTTTCGATAAGTCCCTGACGGAGTGCTGCCACTGCCTCATTTCTTGTCTGGCCACAGGCAGATAAAGAAATAGTGAGACTTGCAAACAGTATAAAAAGATTTCTCATAACACTTGGGATTACTTGATTTATAGCCAATTATATTATTCTGATGGAGTTCCGTCTTGTTCTGGAGTTGTTTCTTTTGTTGATGAATCTGACTTTGTCTGGTCATGTACATTCTCCTTTCCCCCTGCAGTTATCGCTTTCCATGCTCCGAAAATTGCACCACAAAAGATTACACCCACAATTACCCCTTTGGCTACATACATCTGAAAAACAATCCAAAGAGCAAATATTGCCGCACATACAACGAATGCGAGAAGATAGCGTGTTCCTTTTTTCATGATAGGTATATTTATTTGATGCTAAAGCCGTTAAATAGTTGAGTAGCAATACGGTCGAACAAGTCAATCTCCTCTTCGAGGACGGAGAGTGCCGTTACCGTGACGGTGTAAAGATAGTTTCCCTTGTAAAGTGAGTACATTATTTCAATCGAGTGGACAGTCTGGTCGTACTCCGGATAGTATTTTTTCATGTCCATCCGGGTCTTGATGGCATGGATGCCGCAGAGCTGGCTTTTTGTGGCCTTTGTGCCAAGATAAGTCATGCCATTTTGCTTCGCCTGCATCCGGTGAAGTTCTTTTATCTGCGAGGATTCAAAATCAGATACATGGTTCCAGATGTCGCCGCTGATCCCATCCTCTCTGGACGCCCCAAGTTTCACAAGGATGTGGGTATCATCGTTGCGAACCTTGAGAAGAGTGGATTCCGTAAGTATTGGACGACCCACCCAAGTAAGTTCATCGTCCAGCTGCCATGTAATCTTATGGACAGTATTCGTGTATGTTGCGGTCTTACTATTCCATGTGCCGGAGGACGTCTGAGCCAACGACGTCAGTGAGATAATTGCCGAAGCAATAATGAGAATGATTTTTTTCATGGCTTAGTGCTTTATGGTGAACTTGAATCCCTTGAATACATCTGATATGGCTTCGGAGCAGTCAAGGGCATCATATACTGCTTTGGGAATCTTGACGGCGATGATGAAGGTATAACCATTAGCTATGACCATGTATTCCTCGGCATAGCTCTCTATCGGTTCCGTGAAACGGCTATCCTTAAAATATTCCTTGAACGTGGTTTTTATGGCGTGCTGCCCCAGCAAGATACACTTCTCAAAAGTCCTTTCATACGCCAGGACGCCGGTCTTTTTCTCCATAGCGAGGTCTGCCTGCTCTACAAGAGCCTTATATTGTTCATAGACGTCCCAGAGGTCCTTGCCGTTGCTTGCAACCTGAGCATTGACAAAAACCGTGAATGGAGTCCCTTGGGCACGGAAAGGAGTATGCTGCTCTTGTCCTTGCTGTCTTTCCCACTCATAATCCTTAGGCAAATACCAACTGAATCCGTAGGTATAGTTGCTATACTGATAGTTCTTGGCATCCCAGCGTTCATATAAGCCGCTGGTTGATTCTGAGGCACTGGCACCCTTGATATAGAGTTTATCGCCCTTTATGGAGACCTCTCCCAACCTTTGGATTGCGGATTGACCGAAAAGTAACGGTGTCCGTTGGCCTCCAATAACTACAGCCTTGACATCGGCAAGCTTGATGTCGCCAATCTTAACCTCCCGGAGGTTGACAAGGGTGTTATCAACAATACGACCATCGGCAGTAAGGGCCTTGCCCTTGTCTCCAAAGTCATTGGCGGAGAGGTAGCCATTTTCCAGCATCATCTCCGCAAGATTCTCTGAGATGCTCACCGCTGCCGCACCGGTATCAAAGACCATCTTTACCTTAAGGCCATTAACTTCGCAAGGCACCTTATAGACACCCTGGTCTGCAACCATCTGGATAACAGTTTGGGCATGGAGATTACACAAGGGCCATAAAATAGCCAAGCAAAAACAAAGAAATGTTTCTTTATGCATCGATATAAGTGCCTAATAGAGTCTAAATGTTTCTTCGCCAACCTTTTCGCCGTTATACCATATTTCAAAGCGATAATTCCCGGCTGGCCAATTCCCTGATGTGTCATTGCCCCAGCCGCCAATTTCTCTTTCAACTATACCGGTCTTGAAAAAGTAAAGTTCGGATTCATATGTGCAACCGCTGGGGGAATTATCGCCGGTTGATAGCAAACCCCGACAATATAACTTGCACTGAATAGTGCAGGATTCATCCCTAAGGACATTAAGCTTTGCCTTCGTTGTTATATACTGACTTTTTGAACTATAAAGCTTTTGCCCATAGTCTGTAATAATCTTCCCATCATGACTCGTGAAAGCTATTGACATTGAAACTATTTCAAAAGGGCAACCTCCGCATTGACTATATTTTTGTGCAAGAGGAGAATAGCCATTAAGATTATATGCCTTATTGTAATATGTACGCGCAGCTTCTTTTTCTTCCAGTTTATATAAGGATTGGGCATACACATAATATGGTTCGGCATTTTCGCAACCATAATCAATAGCCTTTTTAGCCCACTTCTTGGCTTCTCCCCAATTATAATCGTCAGCTTCAATTTGGGCCATTACTTGAAGAGCAATAACATTCTTAGGTTCAATCGAAAGTGCCTTTTCCGCAGCTTCTTTTGCTTTATCAGATTCTGAGTTCTCATATTGTGAAAGAGAATAATAGCCAAGTATTCCAGGATTGTTCTTCTTATGTTTCAAGGACAACTCATAAACATCAGAAGCCTTGTTATAATTACCTCTATTTTCATAATATAGAGCTATTCTATGAACGACGTCTGGATCAACTGCCGGGGTTTCAGACGCTTGATTTATAAGCTTACGTTCATATTCCAGTGCATTTTCCCTATTGAACTTTTTGAGATGAATGATGACAATATCCGGGTCTTTCTCTCTCCAACTATCATATCGTTCAATAAATTGTTCCCCTATTCCAGTTCCCCAGTTATAACTATCGTGCCATCTTACAGCATAATAATCAGATGGGGCGATAGACGATTTATTCTTAATGGTGTCAAGAACCTTATAAAAATCCTTGTATTCTATCTCGTCAGAATATTTATTAGGATTCCGATAAAAGGCCGTGGACCACATAGTGCCTTTTTTATCGCCCGTTTCGTAGAAGAAATAGCCCTCGTGTCGAGAGTCCATCGCTTTTTGGAATAACTCATTTGCCAACTTATCATTCGGTCTATTTAGAGAGTATTTGAGTTTGTCTCCAAATCTTGTAATATGCTCAGGATAAGGTTTCAGAATAACAACGGCAAAGAGAACGACAAGGAGAAGAAATAGGGCCGAAAGGGATAGAACAATCACTCGCCCAGTTTTCGACAAGTTGTTATAAAGGCGGACAAAAGAGACTATATTACCCTCTTTCGATTCTTTTGAAGCAGCATCCTTTTCGGCTATAGAAACAACTTCTTCACAAGCATGTGACGAGGTCTCAACAATAGCGTTATCGGATTCTATCTGGTTATCTGTCAAGTTAGATTTTTCCTCAACAAAGCCCTTTTCTTCATCTTCAACAACACCGGATTTTTCGGCATCTACCTTATCTTCAGTATTCCCTTGAGTATTTTCGGCGACAGTATTTGTGTCTTTTGTAACTGTATGTGCAGCCACATATTCTTCAGACGCAAGCATGGACTTCCATCCAGATATTCCTTTTTTCTTGAAGCACATTGCTATGGCAAATAGACCGAAATCTCTAATGAAATACACAGACTTGCCACCGAGCATGTAAGCTGCTGACGTATCTCCATCCCAAGGAATTGTTGCAAACATCCTTATAATGAAGAGCGCAGTCAGTGCAATCAACCCATAAGGTTTCTTCATAAACGTAAGGACGGCTGCAGCAAGAATTAGAAAATCGATTACAATTTCTATTGTCAAGGTGCTTGGTGCCTCATATCCTAAAAGACCCATATTGCTGATTTTCAGGAAACTATTTATGATTGCCATTATCGTGGCAAACATAGACAAACCAAGAAAAAACTTGGCAGCTCCGTTGAAATCTCTTTTTATTACTGATTCCATATTGCACGTATTAGTTATTAGCGTATTATTCTTCTTATAATTGAGTTAATTTATGGCTACGGTTCCAGGTCAAATTTATGCATCTCCCCTACGATGTCGTTCCTGATGCTGGCTTCGACGGCGGCTTTGTGGGCGTCGCCTTCGGGGGTGTCTTCAAAGGCAAGGATGATGTCGTCTGAGAAGAGTTCGGTGCGGTAGGCTTTGCCGATGATCTCGTGGAGGTGAATCCAGACGAAGGGAACCGGGTTCTCCTTTGGATAGATCCGGTAGAAGTTGTATTTGCGATTGAGGTTGGCGACGAGGTCGTCGCGGATAATCTTGTGGAGTTCAGCGGACCAGTCTTCATCGGTGGCGTAGGCACGCATCACGAAGAAGAGGTTGATGTAGTATTCCCGGAGCAGGAGGGTGTCGCGGTCGAAGAGCCTGTCTTCGAACTGTTTCTGGATGTCTTCCTTGAGTTTATCGTTTGCCTTGAGCTGCGGGTCGGCATAGTTGATGCTGCCGTCGGGAACGCCGTTGCGGATGAAGAAGTTGGGCGTGACGTTGTAGCCCTCGGTGAGGGAGTCGCGGAAGCGCTGCAATTCTTCGCCGGTGAACTTCATGTCAAGCGGAATGGAATCCCTGTATCGCAGGGCTTTGAGCTTTTCTTCACCAACTGCCTTTTTGAGGTAGAGCTGCTCGACGTTGTATTGGATGGCGTTGCGTGCGTAAGTGAACTGCTTGTATAGCGGGACGCCGGTGATGTCGTTGGCGTCTTTGTAATACTTGCTATCGCCGATGAAATAGATGTTGGAGTCGCTGCCGGTAAGGGAGCGGTCCAGGTAGATGTGGTCGACGATCTTGGCGTCGTTTTGGTATTTGAGGTCGTGGGGGATGTCGTTGTCGCTGAGAAGCTTGTCAATCATGGCTTCAAAGACGATGTGGAAGTTGCCCACGACAAGGAGGTCCTTGCGCTGCTCATCGTTGCTGCGATTGTATCTGAAGAAGGCGTCGAGGAGTTTCCAGAGTTCGCGCAGATCCTCCCGGAAGTAACTGCTCTTGTTGCCTTTGATCTCCTTAGGGGTGATGCCGCTGCTGACCATGACGCCCACTTTCGCTGCAGGCAGGATAGGGTAGACAAGGTCGCCCAGGTCGATTTTGAGGTGGTATTCCCGCTTTAGGTAATTCAGGACCGAATAGAAGAGGATGATGAGTTTCTCGTTTGTATCGAGTTCCTTTTTCTTGTTGATGGTCTGAACGTACATCGGCTCCTGCGTCTGCTGGTCGATGTAGGGCTGGGTGCGGGAAATGGTGCGCTGCCAGGAGGTGTTGTTGTTTCCGCTATGGTTCTCCTTCGTGATGGTGGTGAAGATAGTATCGTGCTCTTTGAAGAAGTCCACGAGCTGCATGGCGGCGCTTAGCAGGTCTTTCTTGCCGGAGCTGGCGCTGGCGCTACTACGCTTAAGGTCAGCCTCCTTGATGATGGAGGACCGCTTGTTCTCGTCGTAGAAGTGCTGGATGACCTGATGCACCCAGATGGAAAAGCCGGAGATTTCGCCGATGATGTCCGAACCGTAGAGAGGGTTCTCCGGAGATTCCAGGTCTATGATCTTTTCCGGAACGGCATTCTTTATGCCGAGGAATGTCAGCTTGCCGCCCCTTTTCAGCAGCAGAGCCTTCGGCAGGATGAAAATCGGCCCGTCGTACTTGTCTTTGTTGTAGATGTAGCCGACGTAGCGCGTCCTGACTTTGTCGTCGCATACCTCTCGCATCCCCTTGAAGTAATCCTCAAGAAGAGCAGGAGAGTACAAATAATCTTCAAAGTAGATGCGCATGGCCGACGTACATCAAAAGAAAACGTTATTCGGCAGTCTGCTCGCCTTCGCCCTCATTCTCCTCGGTCTCAGGAGCAGCGGGAGTTTCCGTCTTGGGAGCCTTCTTCTTACCATTCTTAACGAAATAAAGGAAGCCTTCAAGAAGGACGTCGCCGTTCTTGCGCGGATCTTTCTTGTCATTCTCTGTAGCGTCCTTTGCCGGTTCATTGAAGAGTTCGGCGAATTTGAACGGAGCGCCGTAAATGTCACGGAAGAAGAAGGTCTGGGGGCTATTCTTCCCAGCATACAGGTCCTTGCAGACGTCATTCCAGAGATAGAACATTACTTTGTTCTTGAACTCCGTGGCGTTCATGTCCGAACGGATGAAGAATTCGCCCATCTGCTTGTCCTCGCTATCAGTAGCAAGGGTGATTTTGTCGTTGAAGCAGGGGAGGTATTCCAGCCAATGGTAGTCCTTGCCACCGACACTGAAGGTGTAATTTGCCTCCATGTTGGTATAGTCGATCTTAATGTACTTCATCTCCCAGCGGCGCTTGAACGCAGAGTCCATCGGGAAGAGACTCTGGTCGGAGGTGTTCATTGTCGCGTAGATATTGAAGTTGGCCGGCAGCTTAATCTTGGTGTACTCGTCCAGGTTAGCTTCGTCACGCAGGTACTTCATCAGTTCCTCCTCTGCGTCGATGGGGAACTTGGACTCTCCATTCTCCCGGTCCAGGAGTTGGAAGAGGTCGCCGAAAATCTGGGCGCAGTTGCCACGGTTGATTTCCTCGATGATGAGGTAGATGGGCGCTTCGGGATGTTTCTTCGCGGTTACGTAGGCGTTGGTAAACACCTGTGGAACAAAACGGTAGTCCAACTTATCATTCTCCTTCACCGGCTTGTAGCACCCCACAAATGTGGAATAGTCATAATCCGGATGAAATGTTGTGCGGAAAACGTTGATTCGCCCGTCGTCGAACTTGATAATCTTCTCGTTGTCCAGTCCCTCGGTCAGATCCTTCACTTGATGAGATTTTCCGGTACCAGGGCAACCATAATAGATGGTTTGGATGGTGGTTTCTCCAGTCGAACCTGCAGAAACGGGTTGCGAAGAGGGTGCTTCGTCTACGAATCTTGGCGTATTACTATTGACTATAGTCAACTTGATGATTTCGGAACCATCTTCTTTGACAAGCTTTATAGTGGAGTAGCCACCGAGAAGATAATCCCGGATAGTGAACTTGAATCTTACGATGTTGCCATCTTTGTCGGTGTACTCATGATCAGAAAGCAGGTCATTAAGATATAGTCGCTCATCGATTTCTCCATTCTTCTTAACGACATCTTTTCTTATTGACCAAGTGAAATCCCTATAGGGGTTGTCACCGAATACGGCATTAACTTTTCGAAGTCCGGTGTCAACGAACTCATCAGAGTAATACCTTTTTTCATGAACTGAGCTGCTGTCGAATTTCTTCGGCAGCATTGACGCAATGAAGAGGAAGGCTTGACTAATATTCTTCTTGTCCAGACGCACGGTGATAGTTTCGGCGTCACCAAAAAAATCCCTGTGCTCTCTGTCGAAGAACAGATCTGTGTTCTTCGCATCACCAGCCGTCAGTTCCCTGTAGCTGGTGTTGGTCTTGTTCATCAATTTTGATATCTCTGACATGGCTGTAAGTTTTATTCGTGTAATACGTGGGTGTCAATCAAATACTGAACGACTGCATATATTGTGTTGACGCTGACTGCATTACCGGCCTGCTTGTACAAAGCACCGTCCGGTACTCCAGCGTTGTGGGCAATAGTTGCAAAATCCTGCGGAAATCCTTGAAGGGCAAATGCCTCCTGGGGCGTGAGCTTGCGGATAGGTATCTGGGCAAGCTGCTCCTTCGTCATGTGCTCAACTGGATTTACTGCTCCACGACTTTCAATATAGTCCTGGCTATAGTAGTTGTCTTGACATGCTCTGTGCATTTTGTGCATGGAAGCAGTCAGAGGCCTCGCTGTTACCTGGTTAATATCAGATCTTGAGTGGAAGTTTGCCGTTCCGTTCGATAAGATAGTAGGCTTGATCCTTTCAGAGAGGAAGTACTTCTGGTCAACATGCTCGGCAAGAAGGTCAACAGTCCGGTCATAGCGCAAAACGGATGTCTGCTCAAGTATCTGGTTGAAATGCTCACTGACAAGCTCCGGTGTGAAACGATCTTGATAATGAGCCGGGAGTCTTTCCTGCGAGGCGAATATCAGTACGCGATTCCTTTTCTGCGGGAGATGGAAGTCGGCGGTATTGAATATGTTCGTAACCACATGATAGCCGAGTGCAGTCAACTCGCGATAGATACGGCGGTATGTCCGTCCTTTGTCGTGAGTGTACAGATTCTTTACGTTCTCGAGAAGCACGAAAGGCGGCCGTTTGACATCCAGAATATCCTTGATTCTGAAGAACATCTGGCCACGGTCTTCGCCAAAGCCCTGCTGGTCGCCCATCATACTGAATGGCTGACAAGGGAAACCAGCGGTGAGCATCTGGAAATCGGGGAGATTGGCAATATTCTGCTCGTCAGCAGTGAACTGAACAATGTCACCGAGTGCAATCTCGTTTGGCGCAATGTTGTATATCGCACGGTAAGTATCCAGCGCTCTGCGGTCAATCTCGGAATAGCCGATGCTCTCAAAATCCATAAACCCGTCTTGGGTCAATAGATCGAGGGCGCGTCGGAATCCGCCAATACCGGAGAACAATTC
>JAEEGL013298893.1_pt1 | contig 10357 bp, 6 predicted proteins | sample 9134231 | NCBI WGS metagenome assembly JAEEGL01 (sample SAMN16246548, study PRJNA631951) | gut metagenome | biome: gut microbiome; feature: rumen; material: fiber-attached | host: Bos | place: Iran: Karaj | collected 2018-10
AATTCTACATACTACAGGAGTTTGATGCTCTCCATTTAATATAACTTCAAAGTGTAAGTGAGCTCCATAAGAATTTCCTGTATTTCCAACAAGCCCAATAACTTGTCCTTGTTCAACGATTTCACCAACTTTAACTTTAACTGATCCTTCTATCATATGACAGTATGTAGTTACTATACCATCTCCATGATCTATATCAACAAAATTTCCACACCCACAAGGAGAGCTTTTATTTCCTTCTTTACATGTATTCATCACTCCAACAACTGTTCCACCTCTTGCTGCTATTACATTGTCTCCTGCTTCACCAGTAATGTCAGTTCCATAGTGCATTCTCATATATCCTTCTTCTTCAAGATATCTCATTCCATAGTAGCTATTAACTCCTATACGTACAGGGTCTCCAGATGCAAACACCTTTCCACCCTTAGTAGTAGTTTCAGCACTTCCTATTGGCCACCAAAATAATGTATTACTATTTGATGTTTGATAATAGGTACAATACTCTGTGTAATTATATAGTTTATATGTTTTATTGCTTCCAGAGTCATTTGATTGTGCTCCACTTATCATACTATTATAAATAGTTACATAGTCTTCATTCCCATAGTGAACACCCATTGCTGTATCATAACTTTGAATATTATATGTAATAGGTATATATACTAAATTAGTAAGATTAGATTCAGCTATGGCATTTTGCATTTTTGAGTTAAAATCATTAATTGTACTATTTTTAGCATAAGGTGATAATGAATCATCTACTGGCCCAACTGGGAAAACAAGCATATTATGTTTACTCCATTCATTTCCAGCTAATTCTTTATATTTAGAAATATAATTATCTATATTACCTAAATCATTAACCCCTAACCATAAGAAAATATTATAGTTTTTGTCTCCCATTTTACTATTTGCAGAACTAATGGCAGTGCTTACAAACCAATCATAACCTCGACTTACTTCTGCGACTACATTACTATCATCTATTTCTGAAACAGCTGTGTTCATTCCATCTGTTCTAGAGTCTCCTATAAAGAAATTATCTGGATACAAATTAATATTTCCTCTTTGCTTACTATAATAACTATTTAATATGCTCTCATAGCTACTTCCAGATAATTCTTTTATAGTGTTATCATCAAAGTATAATCTATCACTAGATGAAAAGCTTTTTATTCCTTCTTCATATTCAGATGATACATACAATAAATTGTTTATTTCATTATACAATTCTTTTAAATCGTCACTCATGTTTGGAGAATACTTAACGCTACAATCATTTAATTCAAGTAATCTAGTATCTCCAAATCCCCCAATTGCTAAAGCATTTGTTTTAACAATTATCATAAAAGCTTTTAATACTTCATTAGAATAATTACCATCTTTTGAATAATAGTAAGTTACACCTAAAACATAGTCTTCAATGCTTATACTTTTTGTACTATCACTATCACAAGTCTTTAAAGAGACTTGTGCACTATTAACATTACAAGAATAGTCATAGTAACCAGCTATGCCAGCATTAGCGTCAGCATTATCTGTTTCATCAATATTAGCTATAATGATTAGTATAAGCATGATTAATAAAATGGCTGCAAGTAGAATCAAAACTAATTTAGGATTCTTTTTAATAAGATTAATTATACCTGATGCAGTTGTATTTGATTTTCCTTTTGTAATTGCGCTTTTTGCTTTATTACCAATATTAGATGCAAACTCTTTTGCTTTATTTCCAACATAATCTTTTGCTTTATCTTTAAGTGATTCTGAATTATCAGAAGAATCACCTTCAGAATCATTACTATTTTCTTCCTTGCTCTTATCTTTTTCTTCATCCTTTTGATTATTTCCACCGCTCAATTTATTCTTAACAGCTTCTAATCTATTTCTAAATCTGCTATTTTTATTATCTTCTAAAGTTTCATTTTTTTCTTTCTTTTCATATTTATTCTTTTGTTGTGGCTTATTTAATTCAGATCCATCACCATTATTTTCTTCTCGTTTTCCATCTTCTTTTTGATTATCTTCACGATTATCATTATCATTTTTAGAATGCAATTCTTTACTTAAATCATCATCATATAGATTGTCATAATTATAGGCATCATCATATAATTCTTCATTACTGTAATCACTTTCGTTATATGTTTCTTTTGCTATCATATCATCGAGTTTATTCTCTAGTCTATTTAAATCAGAATCACCCTTAAAATCAGATATTCCTACATTATGGGCCGTTTCATAAAGATTATCATCAGTACTTAAATTATTATTAATATTCAAACCTAACCTTTGTGCTTTTTCTAATATTCTGTCTTTTTGCATATTAAGTACCACCTTACTAATATAATTTTATCATATTAGCAAGATAATCTAAAGAAAAAAGTTGAAAACTTTTTAGTTTTCAACTTTTCCTATAAACCACCGCCAGAGCCAAAGGAATCTAATTCTTCTTGCGTTACAACTACATTGATACGCATTCTTCTATTACCACATACAAACAATCCTTGTCCTTGTGGATAGAACTTAATTCCTTCTTTCTCAGATTCATTCAAATCAATTAATTGACCCAAGTCTTCAACAGCTTGCTTACGTAACCCCATTACTAGATAATATGCCGCATTATCAAAAATGGCTTTTCCATGTTGAATAATTGTTGGTGCAGCAAAGTCTGTTGGTTGTTGAGTAATTATGATTGTACCTGTATTATATTTTCTACTACGTCTTTGAATTTGAGCTAAGAATTCAGCTCCTAATTCATTATGACTAGCTAGAAGTACATGGGCTTCATCTACCATCATAACAGTATTAACGTCTTTATCAAGACATAAACCCCATGCAAACTTCAAAATATTGAAGAATAAAGCATTCTTAATATTTTCATCAGTATTCATTAATTCTTTTATATTAAACACTATAAAATCACTTCTAATTTGTATTGTAGTATGACCTGTAAAATAATATCTTAATTCTTTTACCAAAGGTCTTACTTTTAACTCTAATCTTTCCATTACATCACGTTCATGTGTTGCATCTGTCATAGATAATAATCTTCCTTTAATAGTTGCATACACATCATCAAATGTAGGGAAAGCATCACTTGTTAATTTAGTAAAATCAGTTTGATAATCTATTTTATATCTTTTATATGTATCTTGTACTACTTCACTAAATAGTGTTAATACGTCTTCTTCAATAGATGGATTATAATATTTCATAAATGCTTTTAATTGTTGTATAGTTCTTGTAAGAACTGTATAACCTAAACCTTGTGCTATTTCTTCTTCGTCAACATCTACTACTATTTCAAGCGGATTAATCATTCCGAATTCTCCACCTTTACCTAAGTCTAGGAAGTCTCCACCCATCATATTAACCATATCTTCAAGTTCACCTTCAGGGTCAATAGCAACTACTCTGCAACCATTTCTTAAATGAGTTCTTAAAAGTAGTTTAGCTGCTGTTGATTTACCTGAACCAGATGTGCCTAATAAAATAATGTTAGCATTATTTCTATTAGGTTCTTTTCTTATTTGATATAAGAACTGATTAAATAATACAACTCCACCAGAGAAATCTACTCCAAATAAACAAGAATCTCCAGGATCTTTAATGCTATCAAATACAAATGGATACATAGCTGCCACAGTAATTGAAGGTATTGGAGTACCGATACGTGTCTCAATATCTTGTTTAGGGAATATTGGAACAATACTCTTTAATACTTTTTCTTGCTCAAACATTAGGGCAACTCCACCCATTCCTAAAGCATTAAGATATGATTTAACTTCCATTTTCTTAATATCCAACTCTTCTTTACTATCAGCAGTAAGCATTAAATGCATTTGAAAATCAAATATTCTTGCTTGAGTTGCAGCAAGCATTGAAATAAATTGCTCTAAAGATTCGTAATCTAAACGAATCTTTTCTTGCATAGTTTGATCTTTTTCTGACTGATATCTAACCTTCAAATCAGCAATTTCTTTATTAATCATTTTTTGTAAAACATTAAACTGAATAGGTATATGTTTTACTATAACTTTAACACCAGATATATTAGTTATATCTGATAAATAACCAGCATAAATATTCTTTGGAAAAGATACAATGGTAATTATTGTTGAATACTTACCACCAATTGTAAATTCGGTTGGTTTAAACTCCATTCCTTTAGGAGCCACTTCATCTTTCAAAGCCATTAATACATCACCGTCCCAAACTTAATTGATTCTCCTCCATTAAGGAGATTATCTAAAACCATTCTTAAATCATCATTACTTGTTTGACTTGATTGTAATCCACATTGAGCAAGTCCACTAATTAAATTGTGTAATTTTTTCTGTAATATTTCCAGTTTTTGCTCTTGAAATATTAAATAATACTCTGTATCAACTACATTATATTCTACACTCATAAATTGATTAGCTTTATTAATATCTTGAAGTATTAATTTTCTTCTTTCATTACTAGTTGTATTATTATACATTTTTTGTAGTTCTGCTAAATACAAATTAATATCTACAGGACGATCAGCAATAATTAGCCAAAATTCATAATCTATAGTATTATAGAAATTCCTTAGATTATAAATCATAGTTTCTTGCATTGGCTGATCCATTATAAATATATTTCTTGGATGTACTTTTACACCTGTTACATAGTATCCGCTTTCTAGTTGAATCATACCATTCATTATTTGTTTAACTGGTAACCAAGCATCTGTAAACTTAGAATTACTCATCGGCTGTTGTGAATCCTTCATCTTTACTCCATCCTTTCCAATAATATTGTCTTCTATTCTTATAGAATGACCCTATATTTACTAATAATTGTAACACATTATGATAATATGGTACAGGAAATACCAAAAATGCCACTACAAGTGGAGGAAGAAATGCTAGTAGAAGAAATAATAATCCATTTGATAAGTGCACAAATAATAATATTAATATTAACCATAATGCCGCACATCCTACCATTATTAACTCCATTAATGTAAATAATCCTAAATAATACTGCGATTTTTTAGCATTAGCTGGTATCAAATAATTATTTTGCATACTAGTCTACCTCCCTTAACTACCGTTTCTATTGCTATCAGTTGTTTTTTGCTTAGAAACACTGGCTTCATAACGTAACCTAACATTCTCTAGACTTTGCTTTTCATGTTCAAGTTGACGTTTGTTGTTTTCTAATTCTCTTACATCCTCATTAGCTTGAGCTGTTACACGATTAAGAGCATTTGTACCATTATCTGCATCTCCTAATACTATATTATTTACATTATCTATTCTTTCCCATACTCCTGATGCATCACTTCTAATTCCTAGTAATTCTGCTTGATGAGTTGCATGTCCTTGTGCATCCAATAAAGTCCTATTTAGAGTTGACTCTTCTCTAATATTTTGAATACTATTTTGAATAATTCTATCATTACCAGCTTGGCCACGTCCACTAACAGCATCATCAATATAAATTCTTTGCAGTCTATCACGCTCAGCATACCAACGTTGACGCAATCTAGTAACTTCTTCAGCACTCATTTCATTTGCATGTTCGTTAATAAATGTTTCAAAAGCATTTAAGTTAGCATGTTGGGTAACTGTTCTGGTCCTTGGCACTCTTCTTGTCCTAGTAACAGGGACTCTCTCTGTTCTTACTATTTCTTTTCCGTTAACACCTATTACTCCAGTATGTATTTCTCTTTCTTCATAGTCTTCATATTCTTCATCTACTTCTTCAGTTACATCATATTCAAATGTCGCTTCATATGTTGAATCTTGTCTTGCTAATCTATCTCTAGCTCTTTTTTCGATTTCATCCCTTAGTCTTGTGTAATTTTGATTTCCATTTGTTCTTTCCTCAACACGTTCAGTTGTTAATCTTTCTCTAGCAATTTCTATTGCATCATTTTGAGCTTGAATTTCATTATCTATATTTCTAATCGATTCATCGTATCTAGTATCAAGGCCTAATTGACCTCTTGCTTTATCCATTGCTATTCCTCTAATAGTCGCACCATGTCTACGAGCTTCCTCATAGTTTCTTCTTCTATTTACTTCTCGTCCAATTCCTTTAAAATTCCCATCTTTCCATCCATCTTTCCATCCTCTAATAGCAGCCAATGGATTTCCTCTTCCGACAATAAGACCACCTACAGCTGAACCAGCAGCAAAGAAACCTCCATCTTTTAATTTTTCTTTAATTCCAAGTTTCATCTTTCCAGAATCAATACCAGTAACTTCAGATAACAATTTAGGAGCTTGTCTCATAAATGCTACTATTCCCATCAATAAGAATGCTTTTGCAAGACCACCAATAAATATACCTCTAGTTTTCATTATTCCTTTTAGAAAGTCATTTTGTAATAACGCTAAAGACAAATACGTACAGAAATATACCGCAAATATTCTAACAAATACTTCTAAGTAGCAAGCAAGAGTTACTTTAACCCAATTATCAAATATTCCTTTTACTTTATCATTTGGTACAATTCTTGCAAATATAGGAATTGGTGCTATTAATTGATAGAAAACCAATTTAACCATACGAAGTCCCATATCCAAGCAAAAACTAACTGCAACATAGCATAAAAGCCCACCAGCTATAAGAGCTAAGAACCAACTAAATGATATCTTGTCATCTTTAAATGCATCAGAAAAGAAAGAATAATTGTTGAATTTTCCAGTACTATCAACATCTTCCATTGCACATGCTAACGAATCTTTTGTACTATCAGAACAAGTAAACTTTTTGTGCTCAGAGGTAATAATTGAAGTATCAGATGTTATTAGACGTTGGCATCCTATTACATCAGAAGCATCAAACCCCTGTTCATCAACGCAATAATCCGGGTCAGCATTAAAGAAAGCAGTGAATACTCCATTCACAATTTTATATGAACCTGCCCTAATCTCATCATAACTATTATCTTCACCTTCATAGGATAATCCACCATAATTAAAGAACTTTCCTATTGTATTTTCTCTAACAATAATAGAATCTTGAAAATTAAATAATGCTGTAAATACTACTGGTAATAGTACTATCATTAATGCTGAAGTAAGCAAATTAATTAATATTTTGCCAGCACCTGATGCACCTTTTTTATCCGATTCAGGATTAATCATAAGTTTCAAAAGAGAAAAAGCTACAACAAACAGCATACCAATACCAAGAACAAGATATGTATTTGTTAAGATTGTAGAATAAACATCTTCAGAAACTAAACTGCCACTTGCAAGTATTAAAAAAACTTCAAATCCCCAAGCAGCTATATTATATATCCCACATACTATCCATATAAGAATTTTATACATTACTTCACTACCTCCTTACAAATTTTTATCAAATATAAATTAATAATTATTTATTATATTAAAATGATCTTCTGCTACTACTACTATTTCTTTTGCTATCATCTCTAGTTGTCTCTTCATCTTCATTTTCACTATTGTTATCAGTTGTTATTCCACTACATGAAGTGTACTTAAGAATACATCTTGTACAAGCAGCAAAACTATCTATTTTAGAATTGTACATATCAACAAAGTTTAATATTCCTAATAATATGGTTGGTATAAACAAAACAACTACCCCAGCTATAAATCTTCTGGCAAAAGCATCAATTGCTTTATTTAATCCCTTATCATCATTGGTTGTAACCGCTTTAGCAAAGTCTAGCATGCCTAACACAATAATTATAAGTGGAATAACTATTTTTACTATTAAGACTATAAATCCGATTATTTTAACAGCTTTTAAAACTCTTGTATCTCCACATAAATTTTCATAATCTAATGTATCTGAAGTTGGAATAATAATTGTTCCCTTATCAGTGGAGCTTTCAGTTTTATTAAATTGCTTGTATTTTTTTCCATTTGGTGCAGCTGTATAAAACTTACCAGATTTAGAATTGTTTCCATTTTGAACAAAATAAATTGAACCCGGGCAACCCAAATCAAGAATATCCCCATTGTCTTCAAACTGAAGACTATACCCATCACGTATAACTGTACCAGTTCCATTATCTACATTTAACTCAAATTGTCCATACTTACAAGAATAACCATAACATCGATCAGCACCAGTAAAACTACCATCGCAGAAATTTCCTAGTGAAATAACTTTTTGCTTTTTGTCTTTGTATGTTAAAGATATACTAATTGTATTGCCTGTTTCACGTTTAGTATAAATATTCTTAGGACAGTTATCTCCAATGTAATTAGCCTCATTAAAAACTATATAATAATCTTTTCTAGAAAAAGTTTTTTCTTTTAAATCTAGCCTATAAAAACCATATACACATACGTCAAAATCGTCTTCAGTATAAGTTGATGAAGAACTAGAACTACTAGAAGTAGAACTAGAAGTAGAACTGGAAGTTGCTTCACTATCCAACGTGACATCCATATCTTTTTTTGTTTCAGCATTATCTGATGTAACATCTGAAACCGACTTTTTTCCTTTTCTACAGCCATACGCATAATAAGTCCATTCCGAACTATAAGATGGGACTGTTCCAAGTGAGAAAACTTCATATCCATCTGGGCAACCAATTTCTACATTGCTTCTTTTATCTTCCGTAACAATGCATCTTTTATATCCTAAATAGCCATACTCCTCAGCTGTAGGTCCACTACATTTAGTAACATCTACTTCAGTATAATCAGATGCAATACTAACTTCTTTAAAGGCAAAGAAGCATAACAAGCTAAATATAGTTAGTAATAAAATTTGATATTTTTTCATTATATAACCTACCTATTCAAATTATAACACACTAATTGTTTATAATAAATATTACATATTTGTATTAATGCATATTTCCATAGCTTTGTCATTCATTATTGTTAATAATAATTTAATTAATATTGGTAATACAAATATTACTGCACATAACACTAATCTTAATAGTGTGTTGCTAACTGCTTTTTTTAATGCATCATTATCTTGCGCAGTTACTGCTTTAACAAAATCTAAAATGCTGAATATTATCAATACTAATATTGCTATATATTTAATTAATTTAAATGCAAATGACAAATAATATGCTGGAGTCCCTTTATCGTCTGGATCCCCAAACATTGACTTGCAATTTTGCTCAACTGGTTCTACATTTGGAACGTCAGTATTATTAACTGGGTTCCCATCTCCATCTATTTGAGTTCCGGAGTTGGTATTTCCACGTATATCACTACCTTCTACAAGAGAGCAATAATAATTTCCATTATACCCACCACAACTAATATAAAAGGCATCTGAAGGACATACAAGTTTTCCATAAGAATCTTTAAAATACTTAGCAAATTTATCTGCTGAAGATGGATTTGGCTCATATGGCCTTGAATATTGTTGGCTTAATATTTTGTCTCCATCACTTGTTATCGTTGCAGTTACAGTTCCACCAGCGCCATTGGCCTTAGCTTTAAATTCACACGTTATTCCATTTGAAATTTTTTTATTATTGTTAAAACCAGCTTTTCCATTTATTTTTAATTCTATCATTCCAGATGTATAACTCGGATAAATACCAATTTCATATTGAGCATCAGCTGTAGTATACAAACTACTTCTGCATACAAGCCAGTCATTATTATCATAGGTCTTAATAAAAGATTGAATTGTAGTATGATCATTATAAAATTCCTTATAACGGCCACCCAAGCTCTTCTCTTTTGGATAATAATCTTTATGCATGACACCATCTTCATCTGCATATATTTCGTAAGTAAAGCTAAGTTGCTTTTCTCCACTTTCATTATAGTACTCATAAACACATTCTGCACAAGCGTACTCATAAGTTTTACAATCAATTGCCATTGCATCTATAACGCCTACAAACATTACTCCAAAAAATAATAATAATAAGCAAATAATTTTCTTCATATCTAATACCTACCTAACAAAATTATATCATATCATGAAAATATATGAAATAAAAAAATCACCATTTTGGTGATTTAATTACTTTGTTGTGTCTGCATTACTATTGTTACTTCCACTGCCACTATCTGTACCAGATGAATTAGATCCACTAGTGATATCTACAGTAGATTTACATCCATTATATGGGCAAGCTGCAGAACCAAGTTCAGCCCCTTTTGAACACTTGCTAGCAGCTGTCACGTTAGTCAAGCATTGTACACAAATATTGTTAGAATCTTTGGTAATACCACTATTAGTAGTAGCATTAAAAATTGCACTAACTACAGTAGGAACAAAGAACATTATTATTGCTGCTACAAATCTTTGAATTAATGTATTAACAGATTTATTAATTGCTTTGTCATCTGATGCAACTACTGCCTTTCCTAAATCAATCATTCCTAAGATTATTAAAAGTAGTGGAATA
>JAEEGL013313088.1_pt1 | contig 10357 bp, 9 predicted proteins | sample 9134231 | NCBI WGS metagenome assembly JAEEGL01 (sample SAMN16246548, study PRJNA631951) | gut metagenome | biome: gut microbiome; feature: rumen; material: fiber-attached | host: Bos | place: Iran: Karaj | collected 2018-10
GGTACAACAATAGAAGAAACTCTTTTTCTAGATGATATGCAAAAGTATACCGACGGATGGGAAGCGCTTGGAGGCACTGCAATTCTAATAGGCACACCAAACGGAAAACCTCTTGCCCAAGATGCGCAGGCAATGATCAAAGCTCGTGAAGCAAATACATCATCAAAGCCTGGAAAAACAATCCGATTGAAGTCAATTTATGAACTGCCCGATTTTCTGGAAATGTAATTTATGACAGAAACGCTCCATTTTTCAACAGAAAAGAAAATCAGACTCGATGAGTTTTTGCGAGAGGAGCTTCCCGCGAGTATAAATGAAGAAATATCTAATTCAAAAATCAGAAGACTGATTGTTGCAGGTGCGGTTAGTGTAAACAACAGGCAGACCTCACGTCCTTCTTTTGAGCTTCGTGGAAAATCAGAAATCAAAATTGAACTTGACCGCAAAAAACTTTTCTACGAAAAACAACCCGATGATATTGCGTTTGAAGTAAGCCACGCAGATGTTCTTTACGAAGACGATAACCTGATTTTTATAAACAAACCCGCCTTCTTTCCTGTAGAGCAGACAATTACAGGCAACCGAGACAATCTTCATGATGCAGTTGTGCGATATTTATGGTCAAAAAATCCGGCCCTTAGAAATCCGCCGTATGTTGGAATAATGCATCGCCTTGACCGTGAAACAAGCGGAGTAATTCTTTTTACAAAAACACGCGCAGTTAATAAACAGATTTCTGATATTTTTCAATCACACTCGTTCACAAAAAAATATTTTGCAGTTGTAGAAGCTTCCGCCAAAAGCCCCTCTCAAAAACTCACGCCAGGGCAAACCTTCACTGTTGAAATGAATATGGGCCGTATTTCTTCAAGTACGAAAGCTGCAAAATGGGGAAAGGTACTGGATGGTCAATATTCAAAAACTGATTTTAAGGTATTAAAAACAATTAATATAGAAGAAAAAGGATGCCTACTTTTAGAATGCACTCCATTCACAGGCCGCACACATCAGATTCGCGTTCATTTAAGCAGCAAGGGCTACCCGATTTTAGGCGACACTCTTTACGGTGCCACCGCTGCCACCCGCATTTACCTTCATTCATGCGAACTAACCTGCAAGGACTTTTCTGTAAAAACCGACTGTCCCTGGTAATTTTTCTGTTTATTTTCCACAAAAATGAGTTATAATATAAATAGAGAGAGTTCCTGAATTATTGGAGGAAAACAATGAAAAAACTTTTAAAATTATTCGGATTGCTTCTTGCAATGGGCACCTTGTTTTGTTTGAGCTCGTGTGATGATTTGTTTAACATGGACAACAACGAGGACAAACCTGTAGAAGAAAAAGCAAAAGAGTATGTAAAATCTACAGACGCTATTAATCATGAATTCTATCTTTCTGATGATAAGACAAGTTATATCTATTATACATCAACAAAGTTATTCTCATATGAAAACTACACGGACTGTGTTTATCAGATTAGTTTTACACCAAAAGATTCAGCTGCTTCAAAAGGAACTTGGAAGCTCTACACAAGACCTATTGCTTCAACAAAAACAATTGAAATGGTATATTCGGGAACCTTCAAGGCTGTAGGCTCTGGTTCTATACGAAATGGTGGAACAGTTGAATTATTAATTAATGACGAAGTAGTTGATACTTTAACTGTAGAAAATAAAACAGTTACAACTGCTACAGGAGTTTCAAAAACGGCATACGCATTTACTGCAAATGTTGCCGCTTCCCACAAAGCAATCGGTGCAAAAGACGCAAAATAATTAATTGCACACACAAAAAAATCGTCATTGCAAAAGCAATGACGATTTTTTTTTACTTCTTCAACTTCTTAAACAGTTTAATCAAAAGTCCAATCTTGCCGAACAAAAGCCAGTAAAAGAATGCAGCTACGGCAACAATCGGGATTCCGAAAATCACAATGTAGAATAAAACTTTTACAAGGCCCCAGAAGAAAGCAATTATATTTGAAACAAACTCGTTCCAGGAATCTTTTACGTCTGGAAGAATTATTCCGCTTTCATCCTTGCCGCGCTCAAAAGACATGTTTATATATATAGTAGAATAATCAATCTGGCCTGAAAGTCTTTTAAAACGGCTTTCCGTACTTTCAATATCTTCTATAACTGAATTAAGCTGGCGTTCAATTTCAAGCAAATCCTTTATGTCTTTTGCCTGACTAAGATAACCTGTGAGCTTGTCTCGAAGAATATACTTTGTTTCAAGACGAGACTGAAGGTCATAATAATTCTCACTCACATCCTGGCTGTTTACACTGCGGTTTGTAATGCGGCCAAAGTTTCCTACCTGAGACATTGCTTCATCAAAGCGGGCAGCCGGAATTCGTACCGTAAAGCCTGCTCCATTGCTCCATGTGTTTGCATTTGTAATGTAACCGCCGAGTGATTTTGCCCATGCAGTAATTTCATCTTCAGCATCTGCAACAGACTTTACTTCTAAAGAAACATTGCCTGTACGGATAAGTTTTTGTTCATATCCTTGTTCAGAAGCAGGTGCTTCTTCTTCCATTACTTCATAATCATAATCATCAAAATAAACTGAATCTGCCATCACGGCTTCTGACGCTCTTGTTGCAAGCTTGGCAGACTGATTTATACCGTAAACTGCTTCTGGCTTAGATAAACCGCTTTTTTTAGAACATCCGGCAATAACAATAAGGCAAACTGCGCAAATTGCACAGAATATTGCTCTTTCTTTTTCTTCTGTAATATTTTTCATTCAATCACCTCATAATCCGGTCCGTCCGGTGTGGCAAAAATCCTTACGCGGGATTCTTCCATACAGACATTTTCCAAGAAGGCATTAAGATTTACAGCCTCTTCACTTAATAAATCATTTGGATTATAGGAGGTTACAATTATACTTTCTTCACCTTCGCCTGCAAGCCTTGACATTGCACCATTAAGCGCAACGATATCTTTTACAAGTACAATGAACGCATGCTGACCTTTTTCTTCATATTTCTGTTCAAGAAAAAGCATCTGCATTTTTTCTATTTCTTTATGTGCAACTGATTCAGGTACAAACCCGCTTCTGTAATCGCAGTTGTTGCAGCGCTGCCATTCAGCAAAATCTGCAAAAAAGCGTGAACCGTAAATACGAAGAGGCTTGAGCACACTCAAAAACCATGGAACTGCACGACCGGCACTGTAAAAGGTTCTGCATGCAAAGGAAACATCACGCGCATAACGAATATCCTGTGCAGAAAAAAAGCCCGTTACCGATGCAGTTTTTTCTTCTTCTGCATTCATAGTCTGTGCAAAATCTATATGATTAGGATACTGCTGAACTGCAAAATCAAGGCGGTCAAGATAAAGCTTAAGCGAGTCACCTGGCTCAACTGCATAAGTCAACTGAAATCCAAACACAAGTCCAAAGTCGTTTAAGAGCCGTGCCTTATTTGAATAAAACTTTTTGTCAAAAAGAAGCTTTCCGCCTTTAGATTGAACTTCGAGAGGAATATCAAACGAACAGAAAATCTGTGTAGCGGCAGCAGCAACTTCGCGGTCTATAATTGAAGCATCTGCCAGAATGGAAACAAAAACATCGGGAGCATACTGCGCAATAAGATTGATCAGCTTAAGCACCCGACGCTTGTCTTTTGCAATTGCAGGATCGTGAATTGAAAATTCGGTGATGCCCTTCTCCTTAAAGGTAGGAATCTGAGTTTCAAATTCTGATACTGAAAAGTTATATTCTTTGTTCATAAATTCTGTCACCCTGAACTTGTTTCAGGGTCTATTCTATTGCATAGATCCCGAAACAAGTTCGGGATGACGGTTCCTACAAAAGTTCAATTCCTCGTTTCTTGCAGTCGGCTTTTATTTCGTCGGTCCATACACTAACCTGTGTTTCGCCGATGTGAGCCTTGCGCAAAAGGAACATACACAATCTTGACTGACCGATACCGCCGCCAAGAGTCTGTGTGAGTTCACCTTTAAGAAGCTTTGAATGGAATTCAAACTTAGCGCGTTCTGGACAGCCTCGTTCTTCAAGCTGAAGCTTAAGGCTTTCAGGACTAACACGAATACCCATTGAAGAAAGTTCGAATGCATGTTCAAGAACAGGGTTCCATACCAGGATGTCTCCGTTCAAACCGCGGTGTCCGTCTCCACATTCTGTAATCCAGTCATCGTAGTCTGGAGCGCGTCCATCGTGAATTGTGCCGTCTGGAAGTTTGCCGCCAATACCGGTAATAAATACTGCCCCATATTCCTTAGCAACTTTATCTTCGCGTTCTTTTGGAGAAAGCTTTGGATATTTTTTCTGAAGATCGTCTGCATACAGAATCTTAATTTCTTTTGGAAGCACCGGCTTAATTGCAGGATATCTGTCATAAATAAAGAATTCTGTGCGCTGAATACAACGGTAAACCTTCTTTACAATTTCGTGAAGGAAGAATACAGTGCGGTCTTTAGGATCAATTGCCATTTCCCAGTCCCACTGATCTACATAAATGGAATGGATTGGATCAAGGTCTTCATCAGGACGAAGTGCATTCATATCTGTGTAAATACCAAAGCCCGGTTCAAGTCCCAAAGAAGTGATTTTCATGCGCTTCCATTTTGCAAGCGACTGAACGATTTCCATGCGACTTTCGTTCAAAGCTTTTACAGGGAAACTTACAGGGCGTTCAACTCCGTTAAGGTCATCATTGATACCTGTTCCAGCGCCTACAAAAAGTGGAGCGGTAACTCTGTACAGATTCAGTTCTGTACTCAAAGCAAGTTGAAAAAAGTCTTTAATAGCAACAATCGCGTGTTCTGTTTCGCGTGTGCTAAGAATTGATTTATATTTTGATGGTAATTTAATCATAATTATTCTCCGTGGTAGTTTATCAATGTAGTCACCTTACAAGGTGCGAGCACAGATTCGTAATTTAAGTCGGGAAGGCCGATTACTCCGAAGAAATCAGTGACTTCCCCTCCTCCCTGCTCAATAAGGTTTTTGGCGGCTGCGAGCGTACCACCTGTTGCAATCAAATCGTCAACTACAAGGAACTTCTGGCCTGGTTTTACATCAGACTTGTGAACTTCTACTGTTGCCGTTCCATATTCAAGGGCGTAACTGCATTCATAAGTATCGCCCGGGAGTTTTCCTTTTTTGCGGATTAAAACAAGAGGAATACCTAGCTTTTCTGCAAAAGGCGCTGCAAAAATAAAACCGCGGCTTTCTACGGCTGCAACTGCGTCTACCTTAGTATCCTTATATTTTTCGACCATCTGTTCTATGCAGAACTTCAATGCTTCCGGATTTACAAGCACTCCGGTAATATCATAAAAAAGAATTCCAGGTTTTGGGAAATCTGGTACACGGCGAACTGCCTTATCTAGCATCTCTAGATTCATCATAGAACTCCTGCCATTAAAAAAATGATAATATATTTTAATACTATGAATGATTTAATACAATAGGAATGAGTTGTCTAAACAGAGGAAGTTTTCATCTACAGTTCAAAAATCAGGTATGTCGCGACAGGAATGAGATTGAGGCAATTACCATCAGGATTATATAAACTACGGCTCCCAATGCAATTGAACCCAATCCGGTTGCGGCACACAAAATCGTGTAATTGATGAGTTTGAAAAGAATGAATGCCAGTTTATAGAAGAATGCGCTTATTACTATTATGAACGGGAATCCGAATACCCATGCAAAACGGAACATTTGGTTTCCGCCGACACGGTTATCCCATGCAAAGCAGGCAAGCAGAATAAACAGGAACATAAAGTAAAGCGGGAACAAAATTCTGTTAAGCATTGTCTGTCCATAATGCTCGCGAGAGAATCCAAAATCATCCGCATTTTTAACAAAACGCAACAGATAAAGCAGAGAATTATCTTCAGGTTTACTTGGAGATTCCTCAAGCAAAAGGAATTCAGAATATTTCAATGGGAAAATCAAATATTCCGGAGTAGTTTCAGTTGAACCGTCTGGATACGAATATGTCGGTCCAAACTGAATGTCTGGATCATCGCGGCCAACAGCCTTGAGCAGTAAATATGGAACGAAATCTGTTTTTTCATCAATAAGGAGCATTTCCTTTGTTTCTGCAGTAAGATTTTTTACGCTTACAGGCATGAGCTTTGCATATGGAACGTAAAGCTTTCTGATGAAGGTTCCGTAGCTGCTCAAGCTTACAATAGTAAGGTCGCGCAAATACTGAATTGATTGTCCCGTAGACTGAACTGATGTAACTCCCTTAAAGTAAACGATTTCTTTTGCACCATTTTTATGTGTATAAGAAAAATAAACGTCATTGGCACTTTCAAAGCTTTCGAGCTCAAGAGTTTCATCTACAAAGAAGTACTGCTGCTCAATTCTGTTTGTTGCAACTTCAAGATAGAAGATAACGTCTGAATCGCGCTTAAGGTCATCATAATTTTCATAAAGCCCGCGGAAAATGTAATATGCTTCAAGATTATTTTTATTTACAAGAGCAAGATACCCCTTATATTTTTGATCATAAATCTCGAATTCTTCGTTAGTAACTTCCTTGTGCTTTTGAGTAATATTGTTCCAGGCCTGAGCCGAAATTGTTTTCAATTCATCAAGGTTCGGATTTTTAGGATCTGTAAGCTTTATTCCAAGTTCTGCATAATAATGTGCATTAAACCACTGTTCGTTGTCAAAAGCAGATTTTGCCTGAAGCAGACATTTGTAAGAATCATTTATCTGCTCAACATCCATGATTAATGAATTATCAGTAGTTTCAAGCGGTTGTGCACTTGTAAGGTCAAACTTAAGGCTGCTTGTATAGATTCTGTTTATTTCCATGTCTGCACGGCTTTTGAGGTCTCGTGCTTCAGAAGAATTTGGATTGAGCTTGAGAGCCGCATTTGCATAAACAAGTGCCCTTTCATTCAATCCGTTTGCAAGAAGAAGATTTCCAACATCAATATATTCTTTTATGACTTTTGTCTTATTAACAAGTTCAGTACGCTTTTGTCTTGACCACAAAGAAAAAGTTTCGTTTGTTAAAGTTACAAGGAACGTACATACAAGGCCTGCAATTATAATGTACTTATAGCGCTCTCCCATTGCCTGAGAAAAGCCCTGAGTACTACCCTGCGAATTATGTCCAAAATAAACTGAAAGTGAAATTACAAAACCCGAAATTGCCATTGCAGGAAGGAATCGTGAAAAATATTCTATTCCAATGCAAAATCTGTATAAAAATACTGAGCGTGAAGAAACATCAACTGGAACTGCTCCAAACATTCCTGCCACGAAACAAATTACAAAACCGAGCCCAAGAAATACAGATAAAATAGTAAATATTTTCTTCATATTATAACCTACAGGCTCCTCTTATTTCTTGTTGCAAAACGAACAATTCCAATAATTAAGAACACCAGACTAAAAAAGACATTTACAAGCACAAGAAGCGGATCATCCATGTATTTTGCAAGGAAAACAAAAAATCCTCTGTTATTTATGTATTGTCTGCGGAAGGAAGTAAAAACCGGATGATAATAAAGAGTATTTGCTACTAAAATGCCAAAGGTCATTATCAGTAAAAATCCGGAATTCAAAAGACGCCAGCGGAACAAGTCTGCAGCTCCGTAAAGAGATGTAAACAAAAGTCCAAGCGAAAGGAATGCCAGCCAGAAAGTCCATCCCTTTTCAAAAGCATTTTTTGCATGATCCATAATCAGCGAAAATGAAACTAATGTCTGTTTATCAGATTCGCCGAATGTTTTCTTCAATAAAATATCACTGTAAGGAGCAGAATCACGGAAAAGTTTAAAATCTCTGGAAGGCTTGATTTTTTCTATTTCAACAGTTCCTTCTGTAGATGTGTCTATAACAACTGCCGTAGTGTTAAGATAAGGATTTTCATTGTAGTTATCTGTAAAATAGTAGACTTTATCATCATTTTCACGGAAATAACCGCCCGAAAGCATTTTTGAACTGTCTGTTGAATTATAAGAGATTTTATTTTCAAAGTGACCGAGCAATGGAAGAAGAACTGCCCATGTAATACCTGAAAGGATTATAAATGTAATAAAATGAGCAATTCCACCTTTGTTGCTTATTCTTGCATAAACCATTACGGGACAAATAAATATAAGGATACAGCCCAGAACATAAAAAAGAACTCGCAGCAAATCTTCCCTTCTAAAGAAAGCTGCCTGCTGGCCTGCAACAGAAGACTGAAGATGCAGATATATATAATAGAAGAACATGCCAATTGCAGTTCCAATCAAGAGAAATAGAAAATAAGTGAGAACAAGTCTGAACGCTTTTTTCATAAAAGTATAAAATCCTTCCACTCTATTATCGGCAAGAAGGAATAATTCAATTATACACTATTTTTATACAAGAATCAAAAATAATTTGACATAAATCCCATTTATATAGTAAAATGTATATCGTATAGTTTTATATAAAAAATTGTGGGGAATTAGTTTAAAATGGATAGTAACAACGTAGTGATTCCTGGCTTTGATCAAGATAAAGATGACAGCCTTCAGATACGTCTGGACAAGTCTTTTGGAGTACCTAACGGACTCATCGTTTATCTTACAGGATACATCGACACATATAATTCAACTTATTTTCAAAAGAAAATCACCCAGGTAATTGAAGCAGGTTTCGTAAACTTGATTTTCAATTGCGCAGCTTTGAACTATGTTTCATCAACAGGAATCGGTTCTTTTACAGTATTCCTTAAAATGGTAAAGCCAAAGGGCGGTGATGTTGTTCTTCTTGAAATCCAGCCAAAGGTATATGAAGTATTCCAGCTTCTTGGTTTCTCGCAGTTCTTCAATATCAAGAACTCTACTGAAGAAGCAATCGGATTCTTCTCTGAAGGCGGACAGACAGCTTCTTCTGTATTCCCACTTGTAATAGATTGTCCTGTATGCAGCAAAAAACTTAGAGCAACAAAGTCTGGTAGATTCCGCTGTTCAGGCTGTAAATCAATACTTGCAATTAATGAGCACGGAGAAGTTTCTCTGGGCTAAAGCAAACTTAGTTTTGACAAATCCAACCTGCTGAAGGTTGGATTTTTTTTGTCCAATGCCTTTTATAAGGGGTGTTTCAAGGGTGTGGAAAAATTGTGGAAAACTCGGTTAAAAACAGTTATCTACACACATGTGCACATAAACTACTATATATTCCCTGCATAAATATGTACATGAAAATGTAGTATTTATAGACAGTTAGTCACAGTTAATCAGCTAATTCTATATATTATAACAATTTAGCAAGCCTTTTTGTATTAATTTTAATATTGTAAAACCTTGATTTGAATAATCTTTATAAATATACTGTGTCATTTTTATCCACTCTGCAGTGAAAAAATGTGGATAACTTGTGGATATATCGTGAATTAAAGTGAACAAAAATGATTTTCCTGCAAGGTTGCTTTATTACGGTTTTCATATATAATATAGATATGAACCCGCGTCTTATTAAGCTTCAGCAGAAAATAGAACTTTCTCTTTCAAAGGCCCTGCCCTACGACTATGACGGCAAATGGCAGAAAGATTCTTTTGCACTGCTGCCACAGGCAATTACGCAGAATAAAACTCTCATTCAAAACCTCATCAAGCCTGACCTTGACCTTATAAAGCTTGGCGGAAAAAGATGGCGTCCTTTATTCTTAATGCTGTGCTATGAGCTTGCAAAAAAATCAGAAAAGCAGCAGGGTTCTTCTACAGCCTTGAGCGAACAAAAAGCACTTTCACTCACACCGCTTGTAGAGTTTGTACATACGGCAAGCCTCATTCATGATGACATAGAAGATAGCGCAGACTTAAGACGCGGCAAACCTGCAGCTCACATAACATACGGAATAGATCAGGCTCTTAACAGTGCAAGCTGGCTATATTTTGAAGCTCCCGTTTGCCTTGAAAATTCAAAGCTCACGGAAAGTCAGAAGCTGGCCTTTTACAAGCTTTATTCAAATGAACTCAGGCGGCTTCATCTTGGTCAGGCAATGGACATTTACTGGCATAAAGAAAAATCCCTCTTTCCGACTATAGACGAATACCTTGCAATGGTTCAAAACAAAACCGGCACACTTGCTTCGCTTGCGGCACAGGTTGGTTTTATTGCAGGCGGCGCTACAGAAAAACAGGCTGCAGAATACGGTAAAATAGCGGCACAAATTGGAGTTGGTTTTCAGATAATTGATGACGTAATAAACCTTACAAAAGGAAATCCCGGTAAAAAACGCGGTGATGATATTGTTGAAGGCAAAAAATCACTGCCGGTTTTGCTTCACATACAGAAAAAGCCTAAAGACAAAGCAAAGCTTAGTAAGCTTATGGCACAGGCTGCAAAAGAAGGCATAAACTCCCCTGCCGTAGAA
>JAEEGL013728233.1_pt1 | contig 10357 bp, 12 predicted proteins | sample 9134231 | NCBI WGS metagenome assembly JAEEGL01 (sample SAMN16246548, study PRJNA631951) | gut metagenome | biome: gut microbiome; feature: rumen; material: fiber-attached | host: Bos | place: Iran: Karaj | collected 2018-10
GATGCTCCGTCACGGTTTCAAGCCCCTGGACACCGAGTGGTGGCACTTTACCCTTTCCGACGAGCCGTATAAGGACACCTATTTCGATACCCCCGTAAAACAGTTGAAGATAATCCGATGAATCCGCTGTTTTCCTTGATGCTTTCGAAGGCCGACCCATCCCAGGCAGAGGGGTTGGCCCGGTTCTTCAAGACCGGTCCCGGCCAGTATGGCGAGGGTGACAAGTTCCTGGGAATCAAGGTTCCGGTGACCCGCAGCGTCGTTAAGGACTGTTGGCGGAAAGTGGGCTTTCAGGACCTTGAAGAGTGCCTGGGGAGCGAGTATCACGAGGTCCGGCTCGCAGGCTTGCTGGCCTTGGTGGAAATCTTTTCCCACGCCAGGAAGGATCCTTCGCTCCGGCACGCCTGCGTCGATTTCTACCTGGCCCACACCGACCGGATCAACAACTGGGACCTGGTGGACCTGTCCTGCTATCCTTTGTTGGGAGAATGGCTTCTGGACAAGGACCGGACGCTGCTGTATGAACTGGCCCGGAATGGAAAGACCATATGGGAACAGCGCATCGGCATGGTCAGTACGATGACCTTTGTCCGGCACGGACAGACCGGCGATACCTTCGCCATCGCCGACATCCTCCTGCATCACCCGCACGACTTGATCCAGAAGGCGGTGGGCTGGCTGCTCCGGGAAGCAGGGAAGAAGGACAGGACGGCGCTGACGGCGTTTCTGACGCCCCGCTATCAGACGATGCCGCGCACCATGCTGCGGTATGCGATTGAAAAGTTCCCTCCGGAGGAACGGACCCGCTGGATGAAAAAGCCGGAACAGCTGGAATTCGACGGCGTTTTCCTGGAAACGGAAAGAATCCTTTTACGCCCTTGGCTGGAGAAGGATGCCGAAGCCCTTTTCAAGTATGCATCGGATCCTGAAGTGGGGCCACGGGCCGGCTGGGCACCGCACAAGAGCGTCGACGAGAGTCTGGGAATCATCCGCTCCTTCTTCCATAACGACCATACTTGGGCGATGGAACTCAAGGAGACGGGCGAGCCCGTCGGCTGCATCGGGTATATGCTTCCGGGGGAGAGCAACATCGCCATCGGACCGGAGGATGTGGAAGCCGGCTACTGGGTCGCCCGACCCTATTGGAACCGGGGAATCTGCACGGAAGCACTGCGGCGGATGATTGACTATTGCTTCCGTGAGAACCACTTCAGAAGCATCTGGAGCGACTATTTCGTGAACAATCCCGCCAGCGGACGGGTGATGGAAAAATGCGGCTTCATGGATACGGGTGCCATCAACTGGTGCAGCCATCTTTACCAGGGCGACAAGGCTCCGGTGAAGGTCATGCGCCTGGACAACAATCTATAAAGGATGATCGACCTGCGTACAGACTGCCACTGCCATATCCTGCCTGGCCTCGATGACGGGGCCCGGTGCCTGGAAGAATCCATTCTGCTTGCCCGGAAGCAGGCGGAGTGGGGCTTCCGGAAGGTGGTGTGTACCTCCCACAGGGTCGCCAAGTATCCCAATGAGCCGGAAATAGTGAAAAGTGCCTGCCGGATGCTGCAGGAAGAGTTGGACCGGCTGGGTATCCCGCTGGAACTGACTCCGTCGATGGAATACCGGCTCATCCCGGAAACCTGGCCGGAAACGCTGGAAAAGGGTTGGCTTCTTCCCTGGGAGGGAAACCATATCCTGATCGAACTCCCCATCCACAAAGCAAGCCGGATCGGCAACATCGTCCCCGAAGATGAAATAAAGCGGCTCCTGGATATGGGATTTCAGCCTGTGCTGGCCCATCCTGAACGCTATCTGTATCTGGATATGGACAGGTATCACCGTCTCAAGGAGGCGGGGACCCTGTTCCAGCGGAATATCGGTTCCCTGGAAGGCCTGTACGGGGAGGCCGTGAGTGTCCGGACCGAAGCACTGCTCTCGGAACGGATGTATGACACCGAAGGGACCGACCTGCACAACGAGCGTTATGCGGCGTTCTTCGACAGCTTTGGATTCAAGGTCTGATTATTCTGCCTTCCCCTGCAGATAGGCTTTAAAAAACCGGCCCTGGGTCGTGGGCGTGAAATCCCAGTCGCTGATGAGCATGGGAGCCCAGGTGGTGTCGAAGCACCAGACCGTGAACGAAATGCCCTTCTGCTCGAAATACCTTGTGATATGCTCGCCATAAACGTCGGTGGACATGACCGGAATATGGGCCCCGGGTTCGTCAGGAAGGCAATAGCCTATCTCCGTGCAGATGACGGGGCAGGTGTCGGCCACATAACCGAAGTCCTTCTCCCATTGTTCTTCCCAGGGTTCGGAGCGTTTCATCGGGTAGGGGTGTGAAACATAGGCGATGTTGGGACGGTCGACGGGCTCATCGGCCACGGGCGTCAGGTCATATGCCCAGTTGAATCCGGCGCAGAGGCAGACGGCGTGCGGGTTGATGGCACGGATGGTGTCGATGAGGCTCTCCTGCAATTCCTTCCATTCGGTCCAGGTGCAGGACCCCACGTTCGGGGCCGTCACCGTGGGCTCGTTGAACAACTCATACAGGGCGACCGTGGGTTCGTCCTTGTAACGCTCCGCCACCGTACGCCAGAACTTGAAGGTCTCCTCCCGGGTTGTGTAGTACATGGGCGACGTGTACAGCTCTTCCTTGAGGTTGCCGATGGAATGCCAGTCCATGATGACGTACATCCCGTGTCTTTTGGCCCATTCGATGCCCTGGTCCATAGCCTGGAAGGTCTCTTCCCAACCCATGGAATTCAGGTTGGTAGGATGGACGGCGAAACGGACCACGTTTGCACCCCAGTCGGCAGCTTCGGCGAAATAACGTTCGTTCCACTGACCTTCGCGGACCAGCTTCACCGGATCCGAGAAACAAAGACCGCGGAAGACCAGTTCCTTTCCCTGGGGATCAATGAATTTGTTCCCTTCGACTTTCACCCATTTTCCGTTAGTGGCACAGGAAGTGACCAGCAGGAGGGAAAGACCCGCGATGAGAGTTGCCATTCTGTTCATACCCAATGTTTTAAGTGTTATTAATGGCCGCAAGTTAGCGATTTTGCGGAGAATAGACAAGGAATCCCGGTTTTCCGGGAAAGGAAAACCGGGAATTCTTTGTAAATTTGTCGGAAACAAGGGACATGGGCGCAACGTTCGAAGACATACTCCAAAGGTCGGATCTCAAGAAGGAAGACATCAAAGTCCTCCTGTCGGCCGCGGGGCTCGAGATGGAGCATCTCCTCCGTCGGGGACTGGAGGTGAAACTGGCCCATCTGGACAATTATGTCCATCTGCGCGGCCTGATCGAATATGGCAATACCTGTGAGAAGAACTGTCTTTATTGTGGCCTCAGGAGCGGAAACGGCAAAGTGGAACGCTATGGCCTTACCGATGAAGAAGTCCTTTCCTGCGCCCGTCTCGCACACGAGCTGGGATATGGTTCCGTGGCCCTTCAGAGCGGGGAGCGCAGTGATCCTGAATTCATCGACCGGATTACCTTTCTGGTCCGGGAAATCAAGAAAATCGATGGCGGAAGCCTCGGCATCACCCTTTCACTGGGAGAGCAGAGCGAGGATACCTACCGCCGATGGTTCGATGCCGGCGCCCACCGTTATTTACTCCGGATCGAATCCTCGAACGAAGAACTGTATTACAAGATTCACCCCAGGAACGATAGACACAGTTTCCGCAAGAGGCTGGAATGCCTGGGAATCCTGAAACGCACCGGCTGGCAGACGGGGACGGGGGTGATGGTCGGCCTGCCTTTCCAAACCCTGGACCACCTGGCGGACGACCTGCTGTTCTTCAAGCGGATGGATGTTGCGATGGTCGGACTGGGCCCGTATATCCCGCATCCCGATACACCCCTGTACCGGCTCAAGGACCAGATCCCTTCTACGAAGGACCGGATGGACCTGACCCTCAAGATGATTGCCATCCTGCGCATGATGATGCCCGAGATCAACATGGTCGCTGCCACCGCGAACCAGACCATCGACCCGCAGGGGCGGGAAAAAGCCATTGCCGCCGGGGCCAACGTCATCATGCCTAACCTTACGCCGGGGGAGTACCGCGAGAGCTATTTCATCTACCCGGACAAGGCCTGCGTCCAGGACCAGCCCGACCAGTGCCAGACTTGCCTGGACATCCGTCTGGCGGCGATCGGCCACAGAATCCTGTACAATGCCTGGGGAGATTCGGTGGCTTTCACTAAGAATAAGAAATGACTATGCGCGCATACCTGCTTTCCCTGCTCAATGTTGTCTGCGAGATGGCCCCGTACCTGCTGCTGGGCTTTCTCATTGCGGGCATCCTGCACGTTTTCGTGCCGCAGAAGTTTTATGCCAGATACCTGTCCAAAGGAAACAGATGGTCGGTCGTTTGGGCGGCACTGCTGGGGGTACCGCTGCCGCTTTGCTCCTGCGGTGTAATCCCTACAGCAATAGGCCTCCGGAACGAAAAAGCGTCGAAGGGCGCTGTTGCGTCCTTTCTCATCGCTACACCCCAGACAGGAATCGATTCCATTCTGGCCACCTTCTCGCTGCTGGGGCTTGGCTTTGCCATCATCCGGCCCGCCGCAGCGCTTGTCACCGGCCTTTGCGGCGGCTTGCTGGTCAACCGTCTGGTCCCGGATGATGATGAGTCCATTGTCGACCCGACGACTTGCCGTACCGAGTCCGGAAACCGCATCTGGCGGGTGTTGAAGTATGCCTATTTCGAAATGATGCAGAATATCGGCGGACGCCTGGTCATCGGCCTTCTGGTGGCCGCCCTCATCCAGGTGGCCGTTCCGGACGAGTTCTTCCTGCATTTTGCCTCGCAGCCCTTGCTGCAGATGCTGGTAATCCTCCTGATTGCCGTGCCGATGTATATCTGCTCCACGGGCAGTATTCCTGTGGCAGCAGCATTGATGATGAAAGGCCTTTCTCCGGGAGCGGCTCTTGTGATGCTGATGGCCGGACCTGCCGTGAACCTGGCGTCCATCCTGGTGGTCCGGAAATCCCTTGGGCGGCGGTTTACGGTAATCTACCTGCTGGTCATCGTCGGTTTTTCCATCCTTTTCGGCCTCTTGATCAACGCTTTCGGCATCAATGTGAAGCCCCTGGCCGGCACCGAACCCTGCTGCGCCGTTGGCGTGGCGATTCCCGGCACCTTCAAACTCATCTGTGCCATCGTATTGACGCTCCTTATTACTTTTGCGCTTACCATGAAACTGTTTGAACGATTTTCCCGCAAAGTCGACATTGAGTCTGACACGGTCGTGTATGAGGTCGAAGGCATGCACTGCAGCCATTGTGAAGCGGCGGTGGTCCGTGCCGTGGAAAATCTTCCCGGCGTCGAGTCTGTCCAAGCCAGCGCTCCCGGGAAGCGCCTGACTGTCAAAGGCTCGGCCCGGGAAGAAGACATTCGTTCTGCTGTTGAGAAAGCCGGTTACTCCTTCCGGGGCAAGGTAGCCGGACAGTAATCCCCTGAAAGCGGTGGGCTTTATGATGAATCTTTTTTGACATATCGCTTGCGATATAAAATAAAAGTCGTATATTTGTATCGCAAACGATATAAATAGTAGAATTATGGCAAAGATTTATGATTACAAGGCTGTATCGAACAGGGGAGAGGAAGTGGACTTCTCCCAGTATGAAGGCAAGGTCCTATTGATTGTCAATACAGCTTCCAAGTGTGGGTTCACGCCCCAGTACGATGGCCTGGAGGCGCTATATCAGAAATATAAGGACAGGGGACTCGTTATCATCGGTTTCCCGTGCGATCAGTTTGCGCACCAGGAACCGGGAAGCGATGAGCAGATCGCCGAGTTCTGCCGCATCAACCATGGTGTCACGTTCCCCCTGATGAAAAAAGTGGATGTGAACGGCCCGACAGAGAATCCCGTTTTCACTTTTCTCAAGGAGGCGGCGCCTTCCGAGGAATACAAGGGACTCAAGGCGAAGGCGACCCAGAAATTATTGAAAGGAATCAGCAAGAGCGTTGAGAAGGAAAGCGACATCCTTTGGAACTTCACCAAGTTCCTGGTCAACCGCGACTGCACCCTCGTCAAGCGTTTTGCTCCGATTGCCGAGCCTGCGTCCTTTGAGAAAGACATTGAGGAAATGCTGTAATGGACGGACGTTTCAAACTGGACAACCAACTCTGTTTCCGGCTGTACACCGCCTCACGCCTGATAACGCAGGCATATCATCCGCTGCTGGCGCAGCATGGGTTGACCTATCCGCAGTATCTGGTGTTGATGGTCCTTTGGGAAAAGGATGCACAGCCGGTAAACGACATTGCCAAGCGGCTGATGCTGGAAACCAACACCGTTACACCCCTTTTGAAAAGGATGGAAGCAGAAGGAATCCTGATCCGCAGCCGCGGGTTGGAAGATGCCCGTCAAATGATCGTGAAACTCACGGAGAAGGGACGGGGAATGAAGGCGAAACTCATGAGCGTTCCCGAAACGATCGGAAGTTCCGTCCTTTGTGAGAGCGTTACGCCGGAAACGGTCCCCGGGCTTTTCGGAATGCTGGATGACATCATCCATCAATTGAACAACAAATAAACCAACCGATAAACAGTTATGAATATCCGCAGATTCCTTGGGATAGCCGGCACCGTCCTGTGCCTGGTTTCCTGCAGCACCGCCCCGACGATCTATGACTTCAAGGCCGAATCCAATGACGGCGGGGAAGTGAGTTTTTCCGATTACAAGGGAAAGGTCCTTCTGGTCGTCAATACCGCCTCCAAGTGCGGTTTTACCCCGCAGTACGACGGTCTGGAGGCTCTGTACAAGAAGTACAACGACAACGGTCTTGTCGTCATCGGATTCCCTTGCGACCAGTTCGGCCACCAGGAGCCCGGTTCCGACGAGGAGATCTCCGAGTTCTGCAGGCTGAATTATGGGGTAACTTTCCCTTTGATGGCCAAGTCCGATGTGAATGGTGAGAACGCCAACGAAATCTTCAAGTGGCTGTATTCCGAGAAACCCTTCGCCGGATTCGGAGATTCCGACACCGGCAAGTTCATGGACGGGATGCTCTCCCGTGGGAATCCTGACTATGCCTCCAATCCGGACATCAAGTGGAATTTCACCAAGTTTCTCATCGACCGCAAGGGCCATGTCGTTGCCCGCTTCGAGCCTGTCGTGACGCCTGAACAGCTGGAATCCGAGATTGAAGCGCTGCTGTAACGAAACCGCAACCGGATTGCAGAGGATTCTTTGTATCTTTGCATCATGAGCCCGGTATTCACTGCATTGATGATTCCGTTCCTGGGGACAGCCCTGGGATCGGCTTTCGTGTTCTTCATGAAACGGGAGATGCCTCCGGTCGTGCAGAAGGTCCTGCTGGGCTTTGCGTCCGGGGTGATGGTCGCAGCATCGGTATGGTCGCTGCTGATTCCTGCCATGGAAATGGGTGATGGAACATCGGCGGTCATAGCTCCGGTCATCGGCCTTTTGGCAGGCTTCGCTTTCCTTCTCCTCATTGACTACATCACACCCCATATCCACCCCGGTGGAGAGTCCGAGGGCCCTCAAAGCCGCCTTTCCCGTACTGCGAAACTGGCTTTGGCCGTCACCATCCACAACTTCCCGGAGGGAATGGCCGTTGGCGTGGCCATCGCCGGAGCCCTGACGGCCGATTTCAACATGGCCGGTGCGCTGGCCCTGTCGCTGGGTATCGCCATCCAGAATGTCCCGGAAGGCGCTATCATTTCCATGCCCCTGCGAGCGGAAGGCAACTCTCGTTGGAAGGCATTCGGGATTGGCGCCCTCAGCGGAATCGTGGAACCCGTCGGGGGAGCGCTGGTGCTTCTGCTGGCATCGGCCGTACTTGGCATCATGCCCTTCATGCTGGCCTTTGCCGCAGGTGCTATGCTCTATGTCGTGGTGGAAGAGCTGGTACCGGAGTATTCCCAGGGCAAGCACTCCAACGTCGGCACGGTGGGATTCGCCCTTGGCTTCGCCCTGATGATGGTGCTGGACGTGGTGCTTGGATAATAAAAGACGATAGAATAATCAAATTCGTCGAAGATATGGAAATGAAGTTCTGCCAGAGCTGCGGAATGCCGCTCACCCCGGAAATCCTCGGCACCAATGCCGACGGAAGCCGGAATGAAGATTACTGCATTTACTGTTATAAGGACGGCAAGTTCCTGCAGGAGTGCACGATGGATGAAATGATCGAGCACTGCGCCCAGTTTGTGGATGAGGTCAACAAGGGATTGCCGCAGCCAATTACCCGGGAGGAATACATCAATCAGATGAAGATGTACTTCCCTCAGTTGAAGCGCTGGCGCAAATAGCTGACGGTCAGCTGATGTGGGAAAAACCTTGGAGCTTGAAAGAAGGCTTTCTCATCGGAGGGGGCCTTCTCGCCGTGGGCTTGCTTTTGCAAGCGACCATCGGCCCCATAGACTGGGATCTTTTCACATCCCCGGTCAATTACGTGACGCTCGTGCTGCTGCTCACGCTCATCGGCACGATGTACCTGCTTCGCCGGAAGGTCTATGTCTTCGATTGGATGATGCACTTCCCGGCGTCCATCCCTTGCCTGTGTTATGCGTTGGGACTTACCATCCTGATGGGCCTTACGCCTCAGATGCCGCGGGGGGGCATCCCGTGGCTGTCCCAGATGCTGCAGTTCTGGCCTTTCGTGCTCATATGGACTTGGATGACCGTTATCGCGGGGCTTGTCACGCTGAACCATCTGCTTCGTTGGAAATGGAATGAGATTCCATTCATTATCAATCATCTGGGCGTTTTTCTGGCCGTCACCTGCGCCACGCTTGGCAGTGCCGACATGCAGCAGCTCGAGATGACGGTCCACGGGGGAAACCCTGAATGTCGGGCGGTGGACGAGGCCGGTAACGTGCATGAACCGGGCTTTACCATCGAACTGCATCGCTTTATCATGGACGTTTACGAAGACGGGTCGCCCAAACGCTTCGCTTCCGACATTTCAGTCCATACCAAGGATGGCAAGAGCATCAGCGGCGTCGTGGACGTGAACAAGCCGATGAAGGTGAACCGGTGGAAAATCTACCAGTATGATTATGATACCCAGCGCGGGCCCGAAAGCGAGTACAGCGTGCTCATGCTGGTACGAGACCCGTGGCTTCCGGCCGTATACCTGGGCATTTTCCTGATGCTGGCAGGCGCCGTGTGCCTGATGTTTTTCATGGCTCCTAAAACGATGAAGGTATGAGTTGGGATCTGTTCATCTGGTTTGCCTTGGGGGCGGTCCTGTGCTGGGCACTCGGGGCCTTCTTTGCCTGGAAAGGCCGTTCGGCCCTGGTCTACGCATTTACGCTTTCCGGTCTTGCCATATTCTTTGCATTCATCCTGGGGATGTGGATATCCCTGGAGCGTCCACCGCTCAAGACGATGGGGGAGACGCGGTTATGGTATTCCTTCTTCGTCCCGCTTGCGGGGATCATCGTCTATGGCCGATGGCGCTACAAATGGATCCTGTCGTTCAGTACCGTGCTTTCACTGGTCTTCATCTGCGTGAACCTGCTCAAGCCGGGCATCCACTCCAAGACCTTGATGCCGGCCCTCCAGAGCCCCTGGTTTGCACCGCACGTGATTGTCTATATGTTTTCCTACGCGATGCTGGGAGCGGCGACACTGATGGCCATCTACCTGCTGTTTTTCAAGAAATCGTCCGGCGAGGTGGACATGGACATCACCGACAACCTGGTTTACGTAGGCTTGGCATTCCTTACATTCGGGATGCTGTTTGGCGCTCTGTGGGCCAAAGAAGCCTGGGGTCATTACTGGGCATGGGATCCGAAGGAGACCTGGGCGGCCATCACCTGGCTCTGCTACCTGGTCTATCTCCATTTCCGCAAAGCCAGGCCCGGCCAGTGGCGCGCCGCCTGCTGGATCCTGCTGTTTTCCTTCGTGTGCCTGCAAATCTGCTGGTGGGGTATCAATTATCTTCCTTCAGCCCACATCAACAGCATGCATACTTACTAGGTCTTCTTTATTTGAAAGAGCAATTCGCCTGGAGAATAACTTCAGTCAAGCGTGATGCTTTCAATCCGCAGGCGCAGGATTCCGGAGGGGATCTGTGCCTCGGCGATGTCCCCGACCTTCTTGCCCATCAGGGCGGCGCCGATCGGGGATTTCAGCGAGATTTTGCCGGCCTCGAGGTCCATTTCGTGGGGGCTGACGATTTCGAACGTCATCCGGGTGTTGGTCGACAGGTTCGTGAATTCGACCCGGCTCAGCACGCATACCCGGTCTTTGGGAAGGGCATCCGGGTCGATCACGCGGGAATGCTCCAGGATCTTCTGCAGGAAACGGATCCGGCTGATGGTCTTCCCTTGCATCCGCCGCGCTTCACGGTATCCC
>JAEEGL014753243.1_pt1 | contig 10357 bp, 1 predicted proteins | sample 9134231 | NCBI WGS metagenome assembly JAEEGL01 (sample SAMN16246548, study PRJNA631951) | gut metagenome | biome: gut microbiome; feature: rumen; material: fiber-attached | host: Bos | place: Iran: Karaj | collected 2018-10
GCTCTTGAAAAACCATACCACGATGGTAGCTATCAGAATGACGGAAAAAGCCCTCTGAAGAAAATCCTTTGACTTTTCCCATAAAAGCTGCAGGGTATTCCTGAGGGTCGGCATACGATAGTTGGGCAGCTCCATGACAAAGGGCACTGCCTCACCCCTGAAGAAAAACTTTTTATAGACAAACGCTATGATTATCCCCCAGACTATCCCGAACAGATACAGGCCGATCATGATAAGCGCCTTATAACCTGAGAAAAACGAATCCACAAAAAAAGCGTAAATGGGAAGTTTAGCGGTACAGCTCATGAAAGGTGTGAGCAGGATGGTCATCTTACGGTCACGCTCACTGGGAAGGGTACGGGTAGACATCACCGCGGGCACGGTACAGCCAAAGCCGATAAGAAGGGGCACCATGCTCCGTCCGGATAACCCCAGCTTTCGAAGGAGCTTATCCATCACAAAGGCCACCCGGGCGATATAACCGCTGTCCTCCAGGATGGAAAGGAAAAAGAACATGGTCACGATTATGGGCAGAAAGCTCAGCACGCTTCCCACGCCTTCAAATATACCGCTGATCACCAGGCTGTGAAGCGCCTCATTAACGCCGCCTGCAGTCATGGCATTATCCAACGTTTTTGTGACGGCGTCGATCCCTCCGGCCAGAATATCCTGGAGAAAAGCGCCGATCACGTTGAAGGTCAGAAAGAACACCAGACCCATCACTATGATAAAGACAGGGATAGCTGTATATTTTCCCGTTAGCAGGCGGTCTATCTTACGGCTTCTTATATGCTCCCTGCTCTCATGAGGCTTTGTGACACACTCATCACAGACCTTCATGATAAAGGAAAAACGCATATCCGCTATGGCTGCGCTCCGGTCAAGCCCCCGCTCTTTCTCCATCTGCAGTGTGATATGTTCCAGCATCTCACGCTCATTATCATCCAGCTGCAGACGGTTTATTATCAGTTCATCGCCTTCTATGACCTTGCTTGCGGCAAAGCGTACAGGCAGGCCTGCCGCTTTTGCATGATCCTCCGTCAGATGGATCACCGCATGGAGGCAGCGGTGCACGGCGCCGCCGTGGTCATTCTCATCACAAAAATCCTGACGTGCAGGTTTTTCCCGGTATTTTGCCACATGGACCGCATGCTCCACCAGCTCGGTAACACCATGATTTTTGGCTGCGGATATGGGTACCACCGGAACCCCCAGCAGCTCTTCCATGGCGTTCACATCCACGGAGCCGCCGTTTCCCGTCATCTCATCCATCATATTCAGCGCCACCACCACAGGGATCCCCATTTCCAAAAGCTGCATGGTAAGGTACAGATTCCGCTCTATATTTGTGGAATCCACTATGTTGATGATACCCTTCGGCTTTTCGTTTAGGACAAAATCACGGGATACCAGTTCCTCACTGGAATAGGGTGACATGGAATATATGCCCGGCAGATCAGTAATGGATGTGTTTGAACGTCCCAGGATGGGACCGTCCTTTCTGTCCACCGTCACTCCGGGGAAATTGCCCACATGCTGTTTTGAGCCTGTCAGCTGATTAAAAAGTGTGGTTTTGCCGCTGTTCTGATTGCCCACCAGGGCAAAGGTCAGAAGCTCCCCCTCAGGCAAAGGCTTGCTGCTGCTCTTTGGATGAAATTTACCACCTTCACCTAAGCCCGGATGCTCCTTCTTTTTCCCGGTGCGGTTCTTCTTTTGAGGTGCACCATCCGTCACACTCTCCACCTCTATCCTGGCGGCATCCGCCAGCCGGAGGGTCAGCTCATAACCCCGAAGGTTGATCTCCATAGGGTCCCCCATGGGAGCATATTTTACGATGCTGACCTTCGTCCCCGGGATGATCCCCATATCCAGTAAGTGCTGCCGCAGAGCGCCCTCGCCGCCCACAGCCGATATCACTGCGGGATCACCTATCTTTAAATCTTTCAGCGTCATGACTCATTCCTCTTTCAAGATTCTTCGTCACTTCGTTCCTCAGAATGACAGCAGGTATACTACATTCAGAATAACTACACCAACTGTCATCCTGAGGCTTTAGCCGAAGGATCTTTCATATCCTCTTTCAAGATTCTTCGTCACTTTGTTCCTCAGAATGACAGCAGGTATACTACATTCAGAATAACTACACCAACTGTCATCCTGAGGCTTTAGCCGAAGGATCTTTCATATCCTTCTCGGTCACTCTACTACCTTCACCTTGAATTTCACTTTAGCCGCGTTCTTTCCGCTTCCGTAATATGCGGTAATGGTGGCTTTGCCCTTTGCAAGCGGCGTTATAAAGCCCGTCTTTTCATCCACCGAAGCGACTGACGGCTTTGAACTCTCCCATTTATCGGGAACAAGAACCGAATCTTCTATATTGGAAGCACCGTCGATGGCCTCGCCGCCGGCGGTGGCATTGACAGTCTTCACCTTTACCACAGACAGGTCTGCCTTCAGTTTTATCACTTCCTTCATCACCCAGATCTTTCCGTCTTTATCATAAGCGGTGATGGTGATATCCCCGGGCTTTTTCAGAGTGATGGTCCTGGTCTTTTTGTCCACCTTTGCAGCCCCCTTCGGAGAAACCACATATTTTTTATGGATCCCCAGATAAGAGGATGCGTCTATCTTCTGCTTTACGGCCACGTCATTGTTAAATACGGCTGTTTTGACCTCTGTTCCATCCACCGATTCCGTGGTAACAGTAACCTCCTCCTTCTTTTCGGATGAGGATGAACCGGGATCCTTACCTGAACTTGATGAACCGGCATCCTTTTCGGAACTTGACGATCCCGTATCCTTTTCGGAGCTTGAAGAACCCTCATCCTTATCAGAGCTTGAGGTCGTACTGTCCCTGCCGGGATCCGAAGATGTGCTGTCCTTATCGGAGCTTGAAGAACCGCTGCCGGAGGAAGGATCATCCTTCCTGTCTTCGGTTATGGTCAGGACACCGGGCTCATATGTCACCGTATAGTTGCCCTGATCCTTATCACCTGACACGTTGATGGCATAAGTCCCTGCACTCTCTCCCGCTTCACGGACAAAGGAATATCTGATCAGCTTATCTGAATCTCCCTCCTTAAGTCCGGAAACCGTGGCAGTAAATCCGGGTTCCGCTTCACCCTCCTTCTTGGTCTTGTCATCAGCCTTGACAGTCACAGGTCTTTGTCTGACTGTGAACTTAACCCCGGAAGAAACTTCTATGCGGTAATTATCCGCAGACAGGGTGCCGGGAAGTATCTCATATTCACCCACATTTTCACCGGCAGTCCGGCCGAGAGCCCCCTTTATCACCGAAGCTGTATCGTCACCAACGAAGCCGGTAACCGTATAAGCCAGTCCCGGATCACTGTCACCATAGACCTTTGACTTGTTTTGTTCAGGGGTGACGGTAAGCTTCTCCTGTTCTATTTTGCCCGTCAGCTTTACTGCTGCTATATCATTATGGTTCTTATTTCCCGTAAGCCTCCACCAGACATCATAAGCGCCTGCATTTTTAGCTGCGGGCACTATCCGGTTCCAGGTGCTGTTGTCCGTGCTGTATTCTATGGTCCCGTCATCCGAATGACCCTGTGTGATCAACAACCGGGTCTGACCGTTATAAACAGCGGTGTTCGCGGAAGGAGCGACCACAAAGGCATCAGCCTTATCCACGGTCACCACAGCAGAGCCCTTTGTTTCAGCATAGTTTTCGGCAGACACCTTATAATAGATCCTGAGTGAACCCGCATCCGTAATGAGAGGAGACTCACTGCTGCCAATGTTATCTTCAGACAGGCCGTAGCTTATGGTATATCCTCCTGCAGGCTCCGAAACATTCACTGCTATGCCGTGACCGTATCCGTTGTATTTCACTTTCACATCGGAGGCAGACACCATCATCCGGGCCGGACAGATACTCCAATTTACGTTTGCAGAGCCGGTAAAATTGCCCTTGCCGGTTACAGTCAGGGTATAGGTGTTCACCCCTTCGCCTGTATTACCGCTAACCTCATAATCTGTTTCATCCAGTACCATATTATTCGCAAGAACCACGCCGGTAACGTTTACCGACTGTTCATTTCCGTTAAACAACAGTTCCGGATGATCCAGCGTGATGGCCGCTCCCTCAACAGACCGCCTCTCTATGATCAGCAGGCAGTCCTGACTTTCCTCCGGATATTCCTCTGTCTCAGCGGCGGTTGCAGTGATGGCCACCTCTCCCGCCTTCAGTATATGTACCTTTCCGTCCGTGGCACCTATGGTCGCTATGGTTTCATCGCTGCTTGTATAGGTAACATCACCCTCGTCGGCTGTAGCCGTCAAAGTAAAATCAGCATCGCCGTAGGTTTTGTATACCTTTCCATCCGTAACAGAGTCAAAGCTTAGACGGGACAGAGCAGTCAGAGTGACTGTGATGTCATAATCCTCATAATTCCTGCCGCCATCCACCGGAACAGTAACCACAGCGCTCTTTCCGGCCGCCGTGGGAGTATTCTTAAAGGAAAAGCTCAAAGTATTATCGGTGATGTCAACGGCAGAGGCCAGAATACTATCGTTATCCTGGGTCATGACACCATCAAACTTTATGGAACAGTATCCGGGTATAAGAGCGCCCAGGCCCACAGTTCCTGACATACCGTATTTTACAGAACCCTCAGCCGTTTTATCCTCCGATGCAGCCTTTGCTATGGAAAAGGCCTTTGTCGCCGCAGCCGGGAGGGCGTAGTTCGGATCTGAAAGCTTTGTTGCCGTAGCCGTGTGATCTCCCGCCTCCGTTTGCTCACCATCTACAGTCACCAGACACTCATCACCGGCCACCAGACCTGTGGCTGTGGCCGAAGGCTTATGCGATGACTTATCATAAGTAAATGAAAGGTCCGTCCATGTAAGTCCGACGGTTTTGGGTGATATGGTAAGCTTCCAGTCGTCATCGGCAAGCTCCGTAGCCGTATAATAGGTGGATGCCGCAGTCTGTACCATCACCTGATACACCCCCGCATCCACAGGTTCATTCTTCGAATATGAGGGCACTACACCGTCGACGATCCTGCCGTAATAAACCTCATAGCCGGCCTCGGCGATCTCGCTTTCCGAGCAGGTAACCGTCACTTCATGTCCCTTGCCATCGTAAACGGCGGTGGTTCCCGTCACAGTGAAGAGATCAGCATCGGCGGGATCAGGCGGCGAAGTGGTAAATCTAAGAGCATCCGCTTCACCATCCATACAGTCCGTAAACGCTACTACTGCAAATTCATAATACGTGTCCGGATAAAGCCCTTCAACGGTATAGGAAGTCGTATTTGAATCCACAGTGTCAAGCTCGACAAAATCATTAACACTTTCGTCATCATCAAAATAGCATATCGCATATCCCTGGGCGCCTTTTATCGCCGACCAGGAAAGCCTGGCACTTTTCTTTGTTATATCACTCGCTTTAAGATCCGTGATCTTATCAAGATAAATAGTAACCGTTGCCTCCTCTTTACAATAACTCTGTTTGTCAGACAACTCATTGGTCATGCAGCCATATACTCTGTAGGAATAAATTCTTCCCGGCAAAACCGTATCGTCAATAAACCGCGTATTATCTGCGGTAACAAGCCCTAAAGGGACAAATTCACTGGCACTGTATTCCTTTCTGTATACCGAATAATAATTGGCTGCGGATACTCCATCCCATTCTATATATATAGACTCACCCATATTATAAACTTCGGATAAGGTAACTGCAGGAAGTATCCGGTACATGCTTATGGTCGGAGCTTCAAAGGGATCTATTTCAAAACCGGCTCTGAAATAAATAGCGGTAACTCTGAAATAGTATAGTGCATCCTCAGGTCCGGTCAGCTTAACCGGAGGATCCGTATCACTGATCAGATCATAAACGGTTGTAAAGTTTTCATTATCCGTACTTACTTCCACCCTATAAAACGCCTCATCATCAGGTGCATTCCAGAAAAGCCTGACATATTCGGTACTCATCTCCGTTACTAAGATCGGTTCTCCCCTTAAGTCCGTAACAGCGCTTCCGGTTCCGCTTTTTGTTGTAAAAGTCACTTTGGAAGCTTCGCTGTAGTTTTTGTCTTCTCCGTTTAAAGTATAAGCCTTTACTTCGATCCAGCATTCCGTACCCGGATCAAGTCCAAGTAAACGCACTTCATTTTCAGACGTGGTCTGTTTCTCATATGTAAAGTAATCTTGTCCATACCGATACTCATAACCGTCACAGCTTTCAAGAGCATCCCATCTCACATTTGCGGAATAACGTCCTGTTTTAACGATCTCCACGTTAGGGATCATCATCGCGGTGGCCGCACTTATTACAGGGGATACTCCGGCTTCATATCTCCGGCCGTTTAACATGGGATAGACCTTGTAATAATAGGTAGTTGCCGCAGTTAATCCACTGTGCTTAAAGCTCCTCACACCTGCCTGGGTAGCTCCGGCCAGACTATATGTACCGTTTTCGGAATCACTAAACCAGACTTCATAACCTTCTGCGCCTCTTGCGGCAGACCACATCAATGAAATGCTCTGCTCGTTATGTGCTCCGACGACAAGACTTGTTACATGATCCGGTGCGGCAGAATCATCTTTTGTATCCGTAAGTGCCCTTATACAAAGATTTCCGTATTTTCCTCCATAAGTAAGATTAACAAGATCTTTCCAGGCTGCATTCTCATATATGAAACTCTCACAGGCATGTATGTTCGTATCCATGACGAGCTGTGTTTCCAGTATTTTGTCACTTTCCTGATCGATAGGCAACTGAGTGGAAACAACTATGGAAAATGTCTCACCTTCAGAAATATCAACCCCGTCATTAAGGGGTATGGTATATTTGCCGGAAAAAGGCAGATTGCCTTCAGTCGTAGCTGTATTCATCTTTGTACCGCTTTCAGGGTTGGAAAGATCCGTAAGATTTTTATAGATCTCTATCTTATAGTTTCCCGGAATATTCAGAGTCGAATCTATCTGGACAGCCTTCAGTGTTTCAAAACTCTTAATGCCGGTAAATACATTCGCCGCTTTGGCAGTATCAGCTACCGCCACATTATGAAGCTGGGAATCATAATAATAATTGTTATCAAACACCTCACCGTTTTCCATATCAGCCATTTCAAACACATAAGCAGTGTCTTTCAGGCCTTTATCCTCATATGATAACCAAAAATATGAATAAAAGGAAAACTCTGTGATCGTGGACCAGCTGTTCCTCACCAGCCAGGCACCGTTTGAGGCGGGGGTGGATTTGAATTTCGACGCAGGATAATCATCATCCCAGCCGACCAATGCCACAGCGTGATTAGTATTTTGAGTTTTGCTGGTATAATATGAATTTGTTTCAAAATTCATATAACTGTCATCCGCGAAGATCGAAACACCGACTATACCGTTTTCTTTTATTGCCTGTTTAACAAGTTCAGGATTCTGTCTTATATTCAGCTGATATTCATTTTTCAGATATGCTGTGTTTAATGATGATGAGTATTCATTTGAAAGACCATTCGAAATGACATTTTCGGCATTAGAATAAGCGGCATCACCGGCATCGTTGACCACTCCCCGATAACGCATGAGACTCTGGGAAGCCAGATTAAGATTGCCTCCGAAATCAAGGAAAGACTTTTTTTCGCCAACCTGAGGCTTAAAGGTCACACTATCACCGGTATCTTTGATAAGAGAGTCCGGAGCATTATGATAACAAAAATATGCCAGCTGAAGTTCACTGTAATCTACACTATTGTTCACAGGGCCGGCCACATCTGTGAGGTTATGACTGATCATATAAAATTCAGCCAGGGACATGGCCGTATGAGCCCAGCAGCTGCCATATGGAGCCTGGCTTCTGGTGGCAGGAAAGCTTTCGTTAAGATACTCAAATATCGCCGCATCTGACTCTGCCGGATACTTGCGCTCAAGCGATACAGGAGTACTCACGTACTTATCAAGCTCAGGCTCATATTCCCGCCTGCCATTTTTATCCCCGGGCTCCTCCACGATATTCTCTATTGCGTCATCGTAGCTAAGGGCTCTGTTTACGGAGGGAGTGTCGTTGTCCCAGGGCATCTCTATGTATCCACCCACCACAGCTTTTTTATCATCCTTTGCTTCAGTCTGCGTAATGTTTACCGGCACGGACAACGCATCTGGATCCGTCAGTTCTGCTTCCACGACAGGCACTTCCATGACAGGATCATCCACGACAGACTCATCCCCGCCTGCGGACATGATCTCTTCTTCGTCAGAGACTCTTTCTACTTCGACGGATATCCCATCCTTGATCGCCGTCACTTCATCTGCCACAGTCGATCCGTCTGCCACAACAGCCACTTCATCTGCCGCAGATTCCTCCCATCCCCCGGCCACAGGGTCCTCAGCATAAACAACGCCGGCCCACACCTGCGAGGACATTATGGTGGTAAGTGAGATAACAACTGCAAGTATTCTTTTTGAAAGTCTGTTCATATCATGTCTCCCGATAATAAAGATCCTTCGCTTCGCTCAGGATGACAGAAGGTATACTCAGGATATCACTCTTCGTCGAAGAAGCCCATAGTGATGAGCGACTTTATGGCGCTGGTCAGGTATTTTTCGTCCGTGAGAGGCCATCTGAAGCCCAGCCTGTAAAGCACATTCTTGGAATAGGTATGATCCTCGCCCACATATGAGCGCACGCTTTCCGCATCCGAAGACAGATAGCTGATAAGACCGGACACCAGCATGTTCTTCTTCTCATCCGCCAGTGCCTCCTTAAGCCTCTTCTCAAAGTCGGCATTGCTCACCACATCTATCTTGAAGCCCTCGGTGTTCATGGCCGCGATCAGGTCGCCCATTTCTATCCAGTGGCCGTTTACCGCATGGAATACGGTATATTCGTCAGGCGTACCGCACAGAAGTACGATGGACTTTGCCACCACATCTATAGGCGAGAATTCCACGGGTCTTGCCATATCGGATACAGGGAAGGCTCCTATGACGGCGTAGCCCCTAAGCGATCTCATAAAGCCCGAAGTGATGGAATTTATCTGAAACTCACCGTCGCTCTGTCTGCTCATGAGATTGCCCACACGTATGATCTTAGCTGACAGAGTACCCTTTGCGACAGCCGTGAGGATCGCCCGCTCGGCCTCGAATTTTGAATGGACATACTGGTTTGACAGATCCTGTCCAAAGTAGAGCATGGTCTCATCCATCACCGTATGGGCCGGCAGTGCATAGTCCACGTTCTCACCTGCCACGGATACCGTGGATATCTGTATCAGACGCTTCTTTGCTGCCTCGCACAGACCGATCAGGTTCTTAACGCCGGTGACGTTCACCCGCTCCAGTATATCATCATTTGAGAAATGCTTCACGCAGGCAGCGCAGTTGATGACTATGTCAAAATTCTCGTCCTTAAGTGCCGCAACCTTATCCGCGTCGGTGATATCCCCTTCCAGTGTCTTTATCCTTCCGCTTTCAAAAGCTTCCAGATAAGGCTTGTCAAAATAGTACATGAGCATGGTCTTCATACGCTTCTCACAGGTTTCGGCACTGCCCTTCCTGATGAGGCAGATCACGTCCGAACCGGTATGGTCCAGAAGATAGCCCAGCACATGGATCCCCAGGAAACCTGTGGCACCCGTCAGGAGCACTGTTCCCAGTTCATTCTTGGATGTTCCGGTTATCCCGTCTATATTCTTCAGGCTGTTAAAGGCCAGAACCGAATCCACGGTCCCGTCCATAACGGGCTTCTCCGGTGTCTTTGCAGTTTCCTTTTTCGTCTCGTCGGCCTTTTGCCCGTCCTCACCCCTCATGGCTCTCACATGCTCTTCCATGGCCAGGACGGTGGGATTCGCAAATACATCCTGATATGCTATGGGCAGGTTCTTTACCATGGCACTCATGGCTACCTTGGAAGCCAGCATTGATGTGCCTCCCATTTCAAAGAAGTCTTCATCTATACCTATATCGTCGATGCCGAGAGCTTTGGCAAAAATAGCAGCCAGTTCTTTCTGAAGATCGTTGGTGGCACTCTGCCCGTTTCCTGTCTTTTTCCTGTTCTCGGGTCTGGGAAGGGCCTTCTTGTTTACCTTTCCGTTTACGGTAAGAGGCAGGCTTTCCAGATATACATATACGGAGGGAACCATATATGCCGTCAGTGTCTTCTTAAGATGAGCGGACAAAGCCTCCTCATCCACGGGATGCTTAGCCACATAATAACCCACAAGGTATTTACCGTCGCCCTCGCCCAGGACCAGGACCACGCTGCGCTCTATTCCGGGGAAGGTATTCATGGTGTTCTCGATACCATCCAGCTCCACTCTGAGGCCTCTTATCTTCACCTGGTTGTCGTTTCGTCCGCAGTGCATGATCTCGCCCTTTGAGTTAA
>JAEEGL016254475.1_pt1 | contig 10357 bp, 8 predicted proteins | sample 9134231 | NCBI WGS metagenome assembly JAEEGL01 (sample SAMN16246548, study PRJNA631951) | gut metagenome | biome: gut microbiome; feature: rumen; material: fiber-attached | host: Bos | place: Iran: Karaj | collected 2018-10
AGGTTTCCGAATTAGCACCGATATCGTTCCCCATATCGTCATCTAAATTAAGATAATCATCAAATTTCAGTTTGTCCTTAAGCTCCATAATAAGTCTGTTTGCAACCTTTGCTCCTACTCCGTTAGCCTTTGAAACAGCTTTGGTATCTCCCATCATAACTGCCAAAGAAAGATCCTTAACCGATAAAGTAGAAAGAATTGATAATGCAACCTTCGGACCAATACCGTTAACCGATATAAGAAGCTTAAAGGTATCCATCTCATCTTTATTAGGGAAACCGTAGAGAGAAATCTCATCCTCTCTCACATACATATATGTAAATAGCTTAATATTCTGATGCATTGCTGTTATTTCTGACAAGGCTTTACCTGAAGTAAATATCCGATATCCAATACCGTTATTCTCTACCAAAATATAATCGTCAAATATTCCTTCCACAGTTCCCTTAACATATCCAATCATTACTATTACCTCACCAAAATATTAACAAAAAACAAACCTTAAAGCTTACTATTCCTAACTTAGTTTGAATGTGAATAGTAACACCTAAAAACAAATTCGCAAATAGTATATCATATTTATTCAAAATATGCTATTATATTTTTTATAAAACACATTATATTGTGGAAATCAGCTTATAGGAACACCACCAACTGCCACGGACAGGAGCAACAAAGTTGCGGCATGTGGCCTTGTACATGGTTCGCGGCTTGTGAATGTGGAGTTTATAACGGTTTCTTAGTATAAAAAGAGGAAAACAATATGAGAATATATAATTATGAATACAACGATATACAAGCCGGGTATTACGACAGATTCTTCATTGACAATGATCTTTCGCATTACCTGTATTTTGACATAGAAACCACCGGTCTTTCTGCCAGAAATTCCACGCTTTATCTGATAGGCGCTCTGTGGTTTGATAATGATACAATACACATCCGGCAATGGTTTAATGAGGACGGATATTCAGAAAAGGAATTAATAACAGCCTTTGATGAATTCTGTATAAGCTTCTCGCATCTGATACATTTTAACGGAACAACCTTTGATATTCCTTATATTCACGAAAAAGCCGCAAAGCATTCAATCTCTACCCAAAACCTTGACTCATTGAACGGGATTGACGTTTTTAAGGATATAAGAGCTTACAAAAAATACCTTATGCTTGATAATATGAAGCTTGTTACTATTGAAAGATTTCTTAATGTTGAGCGTAAGGATACCATGACCGGAGGAGATCTTATAAACGTATATCAGCGCTATGTCGCAAGACCCGATGATGAGAAGGAACATTTACTTCTATTGCATAATCATGATGATATTCTAGGCTTACCAAAGGTATGCAATATATTAAGCTTTCGAGCGTTACTTGAAAAGCCTGATATCAGAATTAATAACATCTTTCATGATACCAATGAGAAAAAGCTTGTTATAGAGTTTGAATTACTTGATAAATGCCGCCTGCCCAAAAGACTTTCTTACACAGACAAAAATGGAATTTATATAAATGCCTGCAGCAATGCCGGAACAGTTATTATACCTGTAAAATCAGGAGTTATGAAGCATTTCTTTAAAGATTACAGGAATTATTATTATCTTCCACTTGAAGATATGGCTGTTCATAAAAGTGTTTCCAATTACGTTGATTCAGATAACCGGATTAAAGCTAACAAAGAAAACTGCTATGTCAAAAAAGAGGATAACTTTATAATATGTCCGGATAAATCTTATTCAGAAGCCTTTTGCGAAGATCACAACAGCCGCATCATTTATAGAACTATTGATTCTCTTATTAATGATAATGAAGAAAACCGGATAGAGTATACTAAAGCAATTATCAAACAAATGTAAAGGCAGTCATAAGATTGTAGTAAATAACAATCTCAGACTGCCCGATTTCATTTTCATTTATAAGATATTATGATATCTTTCAATAGCTCAATTCTTAATGTGTCTTTTCAATTAACACCCATCTGTTGATAACATAAATCTGTTGTTATCACATATCAATTCTTAACGTAGAAGAACGAATCCATCGAACCAAAACCAATCTCTTTGGCGTGAACGATCTGTTCAGTATTACCTATAAACAGAATACCTTCTTTAACCAGTGTATTATGGAAATTAGTATACACATTATCCTTAGCCTCATCAGTAAAGTATATTACAACATTACGACATACTATCATGTGCATATTCATAGGATATCTGTCCTTTAAAAGATTATGCTTTTTAAACTCAACGCATTTTTTGATATCATCGTTGATCGCATAGCTGTTGCCATCTTTGGTAAAATGCTTAGAAAGAAGATCCTTTGGCAATCCCGCAACACTCTTGGCAGAATATACACCTTCCTTGGCAAATGCGATAACATCCTCATCGATATCAGTTGCTAATATCTTAATTTGATTAAGAGGATAATATTTAGAAAGAATCATTGCAATAGTATACGGTTCATCTCCGGTTGAACATGCCGCACTCCATATATTAAGCCTTCTTCCGAAATTCTTCTCGAGATAAGGGATCATTTTCTTCTCAAACAGCTCCCATTGAGCAGGATTTCTGTAAAACTCAGATACATTAATTGTAAGATAGCTGATAAATGAGCGAAGCAGCTCATTATCTGTTCTCATAGCCTTATAAAAGCTCTCAAAATCCTTATGACCTTTTCTTGCAATGAGTGATTCTATTCTTCGTTTCATCTGTCTTTCTTTGTATAACGAAAGATTAATATCTGTAAGCTTATACACATCATGTTTGAAATTCTCGTAATCGTATGCCATTATATGTATTCCTTTCTACAATTAAAGATATTATTGATGCTAATAGCCAAACTAAACAACAAATACAATTTCATATTCTGATATTATTTCCATTTCATAAATGCCCCATCTTATAAAAAGACGGGGCATAGATAAATATTCATTGAAAAAATAATATATTACTCTTCCTCAGCCGGAGCCTCTTCTGCAGCAGGCGTCTCCTCAACAGCTTCCTCTGCTTCTTCTGTAACAGGTGCTTCCTCAACTGTCTCTTCAACTGCAGCTTCATCTGCAGGAGCTTCATCAACATAAGCATCCTCGTTCTCTTCTTCAGCCGGTGTCTCTATCTCAGGAAGAAGTGCCTTCATACTAAGACTTATCTTTCTGTCCTCTGGTTTGATATCAACAACCTTAACCTCAACCTCCTGACCAACAGAAAGTACACTTGAAGGCTTCTCAATTCTCTCTCTTGAAATCTGAGAAACATGAAGCAGGGCATCAACTCCCGGCTCTAACTCAACAAATGCACCAAAATCTGTCATTCTTGCAACACGTCCGGTTACAACATTACCGATTGCATATTTCTCTGCTGCTGTAAGCCATGGATTAGAATCCTCAAACTTAAGTGAAAGAGCGATCTTCTCTCCATTAATATCCTTGATAAATGCCTTAACATTATCGCCAACCTTGAATAATTTCTTAGGGCTGTCTACACGTCCCCAAGACATCTCTGAAATATGAAGAAGTCCGTCAGCTCCGCCAAGATCAATGAATGCACCGAAATCTGTAACATTCTTAACTGATCCTTCAACTACATCACCAACATTGATCCTTGCGAATAATGCTTCCTTAGCTGCTTTCTTCTCAGCTTCAATAAGTACCTTGCGGTTACCTATTATTCTTCTCTTTCTCGGATTGAACTCAGTAAGCTTGAACTCAATCTCCTGATCCTTATATTTTGAAAGGTCTTTCTCGTAAGTATCAGAAACAAGACTTGCAGGAATGAATACTCTTGCCTCGCCAACAGTAACACCAAGACCACCGTCAACTACCTGAGTAACAACTCCCTTAAGAACCTCTTCATTATTAAATGCTGCCTCTAATTCCTCATTAGCCTTCTCTGCAGCTACTCGCTTAACCGAAAGAAGAACCTGTCCGTCACCATCATTAGTCTTAATTACCTTAGCCTCGATCTCATCATCAACATGAACCTTATCCTTAAGAGATACATTAGGATCATTAGAGAACTCATTCTTAGTAATAATTCCATCTGCTTTGTAGTTAATGTTAAGAATTATCTCATCATCCTTAACATCAATAACCGTACCCTTTACAATCTTGCCGGGACTGATTCTGTTATCCTCCGCAAAACTGTCTTCTAACATTTTTCCAAATTCGTCTGCCATGCTACCATGAACCTCCTTAATAATATGATGTGGGGTAGACGCCCCTGCTGTAATACCTACCCTATCAACGGATTCCAAAGTAGCCAAATCCAAGTCATCGAGTGTCTGAATATAGTAAGTATTTGCACATTCTTTTTTGCTAATGTCATACAGCTTTTGTGTATTAGAACTGTTTCTCCCGCCAATGACAATCATAGCATCTACCTGACTTGCTATCTCTGCAGCTTCTTTCTGTCTCACCGCAGTCGCATTACAGATAGTGTTATAAACGGTTATATTATAACCTTTTTCATTAAAAATTTCAACTATCTTATTGAAATTATTATGATTAAATGTTGTCTGGGCAACTATAGATAATTCCGTTTTGGAATCGACTTCAAATTTTTTTGCGTCATCAACATTCTCCAAAACAACCGGGTTACTGTTACACCATCCGCATATAGCCTGTACCTCAGGATGCTCTCTGCTTCCGATAATAACAATCTGTCTACCTTCCCTGCTATCTTTATCGACAATATTATGTATTTTCTTAACAAAGGGACAGGTAGCATCTACAAGCTCAAGTTTTTTCTCATTTATAATGTCATATATATGTCTGTCAACGCCGTGAGACCTGATAACAACAGTTCCTTTATCAAGAGCTTTGAGCTCTTCCTCACTATTAAGAATCTTAACGCCCTTAGACTCAAGATCCTTTACAACCTCTTCGTTGTGAATTATCGGACCATATGTATAAACATTACCTTTGCCTGTCTGTTCATATACCGTGTCAACAGCACGTTTAACTCCGAAACAAAAACCTGCAGTTTTCGCAAGTATAACTTCCATTCGCACTTATCTCCAATCCTGATGTTGTATGAATTAATTCATTTATTCTAATAAAACTCAAAAATTTTTCATCATTACGACAATAAACTCAATATTTATCGTGAACGACATAACAATTTGCCGTTTGCTATAATATCTGATATTCACACATGAGATAATATTTCAGAAACAACCTCATCAATTGTCATGTTTGAGCTGTCAATAAGCGTTGCATCCTCTGCCTGTTTTAATGGTGCAATCTCTCTGTTCATATCACGCTCATCTCTCTCTATAATATCAGCTTTGATCTTATCATAATCTGCCGGCTCACCCTTATCAACAAGCTCTTTATAACGACGATTTGCCCGTTCATCAGCAGACGCTGTAAGATAAATCTTAGTCTCTGCATTTGGAAGCACATTGGTTCCGATATCTCTTCCATCCATAACCACGTTATACTCAACAGCCATATTGCGCTGGATATCCAGTAAAGCTGCACGAACAGGCGCCTTTGCAGATGATCTTGACGCCATGTTGCCTGTCTCCTCAGTTCTTAAGTATGGGGTAACATTCTCACCGTTCATATATACCTGTTGGACACCGTCTTCATACTTAATCTCTATATTCATCTTAGCACAGGCATCTGTAAGTGCCTGTTCATCCTCAATATCCACTCCCGTTCTTACAAGCTCGTATGCGATTGCGCGGTACATAGCGCCCGTATCAACATAGATATAATCAAGCTTCTTTGCCACCAATTTCGCTATTGTGCTTTTTCCTGCTCCTGCAGGTCCGTCTATTGCAATACTTGCCATATAAAATACCCTCCGTAATCATCAATAAAAATATGCTTGAGTATAACACAGTTTCATCATTTATACAATCAATCGTGTGAAACTTCATTTTGTCATTCCCGTCCACTCATATATGACTCCGTACCATTCTCTTACAAAATAAGTTGAAAACAGCCACCAATGCGTATGAGCAGGTACAGCATAAGGCTTTATTCCAAGTTTATCTGCTATCTTAAATGCGCGATACTCATGAAATTCATTAGTGACTATGGCAACATTTTCGTTTAAGCCATTCTTTTTTATTATATCGTATGAATACAGAAGATTCTCCCTTGTCGATGTTGAACGGTCTTCCATGAAAAGTCTGTCCGGAGAAATGCCTTGGTCAACAAGATAATTGTACATACATAAAGCTTCACTTATCTGCTCGTCAGCTCCTTTGCCACCCGAAAGAATACAGACTGCATTTTCATTCTCATTGAGAAATGCTTCTGCCGCAGTAAGACGTTCGGTAAGCATAAGGCTTGGTCTTTGCCCCTTTACCTGACAGCCGAGAACAACTAGCGTTTCGTCTCCTGTAGGAACATGTGAGGCCGCTTTGAATATAAGGGCGGAAATTATAATAGCACCTAATATGAAAGCAACCACAATAACAAGACAAACACATAGCAAAGTTTTGCCAATAGCAGCACTCCATATTTTATAAATGCATTTATTGATAACATCTGCAAATATGCCATAAATAATCAGAACAAAGCCGATCACAAGTCCTGTTGCATTACCAAGATTAAGTATGCGGTACATAACAAGTGGTGGAATAAACATTAATATACATGCAATTCCTATAACCAAAGAAAAATATCTCAACATTTTAAAACCTCTTATAAAACTTATGAATTTCCTGCCAGATACCCTGTCGACCACGCAACCTGAAGATTAAAGCCTCCGGTAAGTGCGTCAACATCAAGCACCTCTCCGGCAAAATAAAGTCCCCTGACCTTCTTAGACTCCATAGTTGACGGATCAATCTCTTTAACATTAACCCCGCCTTTGGTAATTATCGCCTCATCCCATCCTCGAAGACCGGTAATATGCATTTTCAGATTCTTGACAGAATCTAAAAGTATCCTTCTCTCCTCTTTGGTAATCTCTGATATCCTCTTGTTACCGTCAAGTCCGGAATAATCAATAATTACGGGAATCAACGACTTTAATAACAGCTTCTCAAGACCGTTTGATAACTGCTTGTTCTTAAACATCTCAAAATCCCTTAGTATTCTTTCATCAAGTTGTTTTTCAGATAAGGCAGGTTTTAAATCAATGTATAAAGTGATATCCTGTTCAATGTATTTGTGAATATACGCACTTGCCTTAATCACCATCGGACCACTGACACCAAAATGAGTAAAGAGCATCTCACCGAAATCCTCAAATATTTTCTTATCTTTTCCTTTATCCGAAGCGTATACAGTCATTCCGACATTCTTAAGCGATACACCCATAAGCTCCTTACACCAATCTTCTTTAACTTCAAATGGTACAAGCGACGGCTGTGCTTTAACAATGCTGTGTCCGACTCCTTCAGCGAATCTGTAGCCTGAGTCAGAGGCACCTGTACGCGGATATGATACCCCACCTGTTGCGACAATAATTTTATCTGCGGTTAATTTACCACCAGATAATTGTATTTTTGATTTATTGACGCTGTCTGAATATTTATTCTTATTACTACCCTTTAAAGTTGTATCAGAAATAACAACCCCATGCACTGTATCATTATCTATAATAAGCTCATCAACCCTTGTGTTAAGCATGATTTCTACATTTAATCTTCTAAGCTCTTTCTCTAACACCTTGATAACATCGGAAGAATGGTCAGATGCAGGGAAAACCCTGTTTCCTCTTTCAACCTTATATCTTAACCCCAACTCTTCAAAGAAATCCATCACCTGTTCATTTGAGAACGAATAAAACGAACTGTACATAAACTTGGAATTAGACACAACATTAGAGAACAGATCCTCAATATCACATGCATTAGTGAAATTACATCTGCCCTTACCGGTTATAAAAAGCTTCTTGCCAAGCTTTTCATTCTGTTCTATCAATATTACATTATTATTACTTCTTGCAGCCCATATTGCTGCCATCATACCTGCGGCTCCGCCGCCTATTACAATCACCTTCATAATATCTCTCCATATGCAATACTGATGCAATTATAAAACATAAATGAACAAATGTCTTCATAAAATTGCTGTTTAATTAAGTTCTGCGAGCGAAACTTTGAAGGTTGTGCGTATTTACGTTTTTGAAGTATCGCACATTCGTTAGAACGAACTAAATCAGCGTGTGGGTCAGATTATATGTAATCTTGCTGTTCAGTACATTGTTGCAGAATGAACAGCATTTGTAATGCCGTATATTTTATTCTGTATGACATTTGGGAGGATATTAGAGTTTCTTGTTATTACGATGAATAGACAGCGGTTGCCGTACATGGATGTACGGCATGTTCCAGTGAGACAGGAGGTCGAATTGGAACAGTGCCGCGTACGTCCTTAATGTGTTCCCGTAATACTTAGAAACTCTTATATCCGTACAACGAGGCATACAGAATATAACATATCGGCATTATGAATGCGTTCGTTTGCAAAAGTGCATTAAACAGCAATTTATAAAAGCACCGATAGCAATATCGGTGCTTTAAGAATGCATAAATATTATGTTTTATACTGGATAAACTCCGTTCTCTGTATCTGCAACAGAAGCATCAACCTTAGTCTGCTGTGCTTCACGATACTTGAAGAAATCGGTAGCAACCTGTGGGAACAATGCGTATGAAAGCACATCCTCATCCTGCTGCTTATACTGCGCCATTTCCTTCTCGAGCTTTTCAAGCTGCGGTTCAATATCATCAGCCGGACGATAAGTGATCGGCTTATCCATTCCCATTGCATCAAGAGCCTTCTTCTGAACCTCAGGATTCATAGGCTTAACGGTCTGTCCGTATTTACCTACAAGCAGGTCTCTTGACTCTTTTGTCATCTGCTTATATCTCTCACCGAGAACTACATTAAGCACTGCCTGTGTACCTACGATCTGAGATGATGGTGTAACAAGCGGCGGCTCACCAAAGTCCTTACGAACACGTGGAACCTCCTCAAGCACCTCGTCAAACTTATCTTCCTGTTTCATTTCCTTAAGCTGTGAAACAAGGTTTGAAAGCATACCACCAGGCACCTGGTAAAGAAGTGTCTTAATGTTAACACCCATTACCTTAGGACTTAAAAGTCCTGATTCTAACCACTCCTCACGAAGCGGACGGAAATAATCTGCAATCTCTGCAAGGAGCTTCTGGTCAAAGCCTGGATCATATGGTGTACCCTCAAATGCCTTAGCCATAACCTCTGTCGCCGGCTGGGAAGTACCCATTGAAAGTGGTGACATTGCTGTATCGATAACATCACAACCTGCCTCAACTGCCTTCATAAGAGTCATTGAAGCAACACCTGAAGTGTAATGTGTATGAAGCTGAATAGGAAGATCTGTTCCTGCCTTAAGAGCCTGAACAAGCTCTGTTGCCTTAGTTGGAACAAGAAGTCCCGCCATATCCTTGATACAGATTGAATCTGCACCCATATCCTCAATCTTCTTAGCGATATCTCTCCAGTAATCCATTGTATAAGCATCACCTAATGTATAAGAAAGCGCAACCTGTGCATGACCCTTCTCTTTATTAGCTGCCTTAACCGCTGTCTCTAAGTTACGGATATCATTTAAGCAGTCAAATATACGGATTATATCAATACCATTTGCTATTGACTTTTGAACAAAGTACTCAACAACATCATCAGCATAAGGACTGTAGCCTAAGATATTCTGTCCTCTGAACAACATCTGAAGCTTTGTGTTCTTGAAACCGTCCTTTAACTTACGTAATCTCTCCCATGGATCTTCCTTTAAGAAACGAAGACATGCATCGAATGTAGCTCCGCCCCAGCACTCAACTGAATGGTAGCCCACCTTATCCATTTTATCTATTATAGGGAGCATTTGCTCTGTAGTCATTCTTGTTGCGATCAAAGACTGGTGCGCATCACGAAGAACTGTTTCAGTAATGCCTACAGGCTTAGCGGTAACCTTCGGCGATGTATTATCTTTATCTTTCTTGCCCATTCTTATTTCCTCCATTTATATTATTTGTCATTTTCATTATCTTCATAATTATCGGAATCTGTTGTATTTTCGTTATTGTCATTTTCATCTTTATCACTTTTATCAATATTATTACTCATACTTGCACCACAAGCCATCATACATGAACCCAATGCAAGATAAATGACACCCATGGATGAGTCCTTATGAGAGAAAAAATTGATAATTGCAACTATATAAAAACAAAACGATGCAATATAGAACAATATTCCCGATATTTTTTTATTATCCATCTCTTAATCCTCAAAAATAATTCTATAATCAGAAAACTCCGAATATAGCCATAAATGTACCTGCTGCAACCGCAGTACCGATAACTCCGGCAACGTTAGGTCCCATAGCGTGCATCAGTAAGAAGTTAGTAGG
>JAEEGL016330360.1_pt1 | contig 10357 bp, 9 predicted proteins | sample 9134231 | NCBI WGS metagenome assembly JAEEGL01 (sample SAMN16246548, study PRJNA631951) | gut metagenome | biome: gut microbiome; feature: rumen; material: fiber-attached | host: Bos | place: Iran: Karaj | collected 2018-10
AGCACCCTTAGCCATATCGTCGTTCTCTGCATAGATTACGTTGAAGTCTTCACCGGAATCGATGACTGCCTGAACGATCTGCTCTGCTGTCTCTGCGTTCCACTCAGCTGTCTGCTGTGTAACGAGTGTCCAGTTGTCGTTTGCATCTACCATGTCCTGGAGAGCGCCGGAACGGCCGATCTGAGCTGCAGAACCCATAACGCCCTGGATGTGGATGATCTTGTACTCATCAAGACCCTGAGCCTCGAGCCATGCAACAGAGTTGTCGCCTTCTTTTCTCATGTCAGAAACGATGGAAGCAACATAGAGGCTCTCGTCTGCATCGATCGTACGGTCGAAGAGGATAACCTGGATGCCAGCTGCCTGAGCGTCTGTCAGAACAGAATCCCAACCGGATGTACCAGCTGCGGAGATGAGGAGGTAATCAACATCATCCTGGATGTACTGCTGAGCTGCAGCGATCTGCTCATCGTTCTTGAGGCTGTAGAAGAAAGAAGCGTCATAGCCGTTCTCTTCTGTGAATGTAGCCTTCATGTCGTTGTCGTTAGCTGTACGATAACCGGACTCGTTAGGATCGTTATTGATGATAGCAACCTTAATGAGATCTCCGTCATCTGCGTCTGCTGCAGGAGCATCTTCGCCGTCGTCAGCTGCGCTTGCGGGTGTATCGTCGCCAGCGGGTGCTTCAGTAGCAGCGGGTGTCTGTGCAGCGCATGCGCACATAGAGAGTGCCATTGCAGCGGTTACAGCAACTGATAAGAACTTCTTCATAATTGTTTTTCCTCACTTTCATATGATTGTCGTTCTTGTTTTGCGGCACCGGAAACATGCCGGTGCTCTTGTTAACTCGAGTTTGCCTTTAATGATTTTTCAATTCAATGACGTTACGGGACATTTGACTCTGTAAACAATACAAATTTTCGTGTATTCTTAAGAAACAATACAAATTTTACGAACAGAAGGATTTTTTGTTGGAAATCTTCATATTTCCCTCAGATAAGTTGGAAATCTTCATAACCGGCAGAAAATTCTCAAACGTTTTCGGGTTGTTAATCCGTCAAAACGACAAGAAAGATTTGTGTATTTTTCTGACAAACAGAAAAGTTTGATAAAAAAATGCAGTAGTCTTTGGTGAAAAATCTATGAGGTGGATACATGAAATATCAATCTGTTGCCCAGTATCTCAGAGAGTACATCGTACTCCACTCAAAAGACCCTTTAAGCCGTCTGCCCACGGAGCTTGAACTACAGGAAAGGTTCGGCGTAAGCCGCCAGACCGTAAGAAAAGCAATAAGTATCCTTAAAGAAGAAGGACTCATTAAAAGCCGCAGGGGCAGCGGTTACTACGTATCCGATCCGAGATTCTCATCTTCCATGCAGATAGCCGTCATCACGACCTTCATGGACGACTATATCTTCCCTGCCGTGCTCCGCGATATGGAAAACGTCTTATCACCGAGCGGATATAAGCTCCAGGTTTATTCCACACTGAACCGCGTCTCAGCAGAAAGAGAGATCCTCTTAAGACTCAGGAGCCACCCCGTAGGCGGTATTATCGTGGAAGGATCCAAGACCGCCCTTCCCAATCCGAACACGGACCTTTATCAGAACCTTAGGGACATGGGCATCCCGATCGTCTTCTTCCAAGGTCGCTACGCTGACCTGTCGCACATCCCCGCCATCACGGACAGTAATTTCTCCGGCGGATACATGCTCGCGCAATACCTCATCTCAAAAGGACACAAGGCAATCGGCGGCATATTCAAAAGTGATGACATGCAGGGACCAGAGCGCTACGGCGGCATGATGAATGCATTAAGGGATGCAGGTCTCCCCGTCCCCGACCACTCTGTGTGCTGGTACGATTCCGAGCAAAGAACAAGGTTAATAGAAAATAAAGACGAAAGCTTCCTTATGACATTTCTCAAGGAGCGTCTCCCCGCTTCAAGCGCCGTCATCTGCTACAACGACGAGATCGCTTATCACCTTATAAAAGATATTCAATCTATAGGAAAGAAAGTACCGGATGACCTAGCCGTCGTCAGTTTCGACAACAGTTATTACAGTAAGATATGCCCGGTCCCGATAACTTCGCTCTGGCATAAGAATAAGACGATGGGAACAGAAGCTGCCGGCAAGCTGCTCGATCTTCTGAGAGGAAAGGATGCGGGATCATCAGTACTCTCCTGGACGCTGGTCACAAGAAAGAGCGGCTGATATCAGTAATCTCTTGAATCAATAAGTTCCTGAGTCAGCATGTCGGGCGTGAAGACAGTCTCTTCAACATACTGATACTTCTCGGGCACTCCGCCTGCTTCGATCGTCTCGATAACATTTTCGACAAGAGGTCCGAGCATCGGGTTGCACTCGACGTCCAATGAGATCTTGCCTTCCATGCACACCTCGAGGCCCTGTTTCGTGGCGTCGAAAGATATTACCGCCACACCGCCTTCGCCGCAGGTATAGCCGTATTTCTCGAGGGCTTCTATGGCACCGAAAGCCATGTTGTCGTTCTCGCAGTATACGACGTCGATCTCGGGTCTGACGTCGCTGTTGATGATGTAATCCCTTATGAGCTCATAGGCCTTGGCCTGCGTAAAATCACAGTCAAACTGAGCGAGAAGGTTCCAGTTGTCATGCACTGCCAACGCATCTTCTAAAGCCTGCGTACGTCCGATCTGGGCCGTCGAACCCAAGGTGCCTTGTAAATGTATTATATTTACTGCATCATCTTCGGCGAATTCATCTTCCATCCATTCCGTAGCCTTCTGGCCTTCAAGATAGAAATCCGCGCCAACATGTGCGGTAAAAAGATCATCGTCGCTGACGTTGACCATTCTGTCCACGATAATTACCGGTATGCCTGCATCCTTTGCTTCCTGCAGTACCGCCTCCCAGCCTTCTTCCGCGATCGGCATGATTACGATGTAATCGACTTTCTGCTGGATATACTTACGGATGGCGCTGAGCTGGTTGTCCTGCATCTGCTTGGCATCATCGAAGAGCAGTCTGTATCCGTTCTCTTCAGTGAACACGTAATTGATGGATTCCGTGTTGGCGATCCTCCAGTCGGATTCCGCGCCGACCTGCGAGACGCCGACGACTATGAGTTCGTCATCACCTGTCTGCTGCTCATTGTTGCACGAACACACAAGGCAGCAGCCGAGTACGGCGGTAAGTAATACGGATACTATCTTCTTTAACATTTTCATTCACTCTCCTTGGAAGCAGGGATCCTTGCCGTGACCGTCGTTCCGCCGCCTTCTGTGCTTTCAACGCAGAGGCCGTAATCAGGTCCGAAGAACAACTGCAGACGCTCATGCACGGTGGTAAGACCAAATCCTACGCGTTCTCCGCTGGCAAGCGACTTTCTTATCTGAGCGAGCCTGTCTTCTGTCATGCCCGCGCCGTCGTCTTTTACCTCAAGTACGATATCGTCACCTTCAAGATGTCCCGTAACGGATATGTGGCCTGCAGCTCTCTTGAGCTTGACGCCGTGGTAGAGCGCATTCTCGACCAAAGGCTGCAATGTGAGTTTCGGCATCCTCACGCTCTTGATCTCGGGATCGATGTCGACCGAGAAGTTCAGGATGTCCTTGTATCTTACCTGCTGGATCTGCAGATAGCTTATGACCTGCTTCTCTTCGTCTCCGAGCGAGATGATATCTTCGCCGTTGCTCAGAGACGACCTGAAAAAAGAAGACAGGTTCGAGACCATCTCGACTGCATCGTCAGACTTACCCGCCTCGATGAGCCAGATGATCGTATCGAGCGTGTTGTAAAGGAAGTGCGGATTGATCTGCGCCTGGAGGAGGGCAAGTTCCGCTTTACGAAGGCTCTCCTGCTTCTCAGTTGATTCCTTCATCAGGTTGTCCATTCTGGCGACCATCTTCTCCATACCTTCGCTAAGGTCTTTGATCTCATTGATGTCGGACTTAACAGGTTCTTTTACGGTGAGGTCTCCGCCTCCGATGTCCCTGATGCGCTTGCCGAGTTTCTCGACCGGCTCGGAGACAGATTTAGTAAGCCTGCTCGTGTATTGCGCAAGGAAGACGACGCCGCATGTGACGAGGATGAGGATGATGACCATCTCCACGAGGAGCTGGAGCTGTATCTCGTTCTGCATGGCATTGAGTTCTACCGCCTCGAAATACAGATAGTTATACATGTACTCCTGAATGAGAGACGTAAGAACATAGATATTGTTCTCAAGCTGGATCTGCTTGTCGTCGTAACTTTCCGTATCGGCGATCGCCTGCATCTGTGTCTCAAGCGTCTTGCACAGGTCGAGGACGCTCGTTATCGCGGTAAGGCTGTCCTTGTCCGTCGTACTCTCGATGAGGCTGCTCGCAAGCTTTTCCGCCTCCAATACTTCCGCCACGGGAAGTCCTTCGGAGTAACGGCTTCCTACAACGTAGTAGTACATCTTAAGGTCGATGTCTTCCTTGAAGTTCTGGTTGAACTCGGAGACTGTCGTTATGTTGTGAAGGAAGCTCCTGTACCTTGCCTGGTAGAAGACAATAGTGGATATCGTTACGATGATTACTACGACCGTGAGCGAGACGAAGGCGTTGAACAGCCTCCTCATTCTCCCCGAGATCGAAGTATCGTTGCCCGGCATCAGTGCTTGCCCCCGCTCCTGTAGTCACGCGGTGTGCAGCCCTGTGTCTTCTTGAAAAGGAAACTGAAGTAATGCGGATCCTTGTAGCCCACTTCGCTTGCGATCTCGCCTGACCTCTTGTCCGTCGTCTTAAGAAGTTCCTTGGCCTTTGCCATCCTCTTGGATGTGACATACTCTGTTATAGTGCATTTCATCTCCTGCGAGAACTCGGCGGAAAGATAATTTGCACTTATGTTGACCTCTTTGGCGATGCTGCTCAAAGAGATGTTCTCGTCCGTGTAATTGCTGTCGATGTACTTTATCGCACGGGTAAGGATATCCTTGTACTGTCCTGCCGAATACTGCGTCCTGAGCTTAACGGCAGCCATGAGAAATTCCGTGATGTATCTTCTCAAGTCCTGTATGCCAACAGGTCTGTCAACCATGCCAACGCAGGTAACGTCATACAAGAGTTCTTCTTCGCTGATGCCCAAAGAAGCCACATAGGAAGTAGCCGTAAATCTCGTCTGGAGCATCAGGTAATGGCAGAACGGCTGAGAACCTGCGGCATCCTGGAAATCAAGCAGATACTCTCCGACAAAGCTCGGGATCTCGGATGCTTCGGCGGTGCTCATAACGTCCGTTAGGATCGACGGACTGAATTTGGATACATCCATTCCGCTTAAGCTTCCCGCTCTCTTGTGCTCGTCCGGAGCAGATACCGTCTTGGTCGTAAGGATATGGCTGTCAGGCTGGATATAGCGGTATGCCCAAAGCTTCGACACCTCGTCAAAACACTCCTGCAGCTGGCTTAACCTGTTGACCGGGTTTGCCGATGCGACATACCACGGCCTCTCGCCTTCGTACTTGCTGTAACTGCTCTGCACCGAAGCGATGCATCCGCTTATATAACCGTCTATCGAATCCTGTCCGCCCTTTATCAGCACCATGTACGTCGTCAGATTCCATCTGAAGAGCAGGTACTCGGGGTGCTTCATGAAGTGGAACAGGAGGTTTTCTCTTACCTTATCTTCCGACTCGGAATAGTTCTCACCCAGTATGGAAAAGAATGCGAGAGAATAACACTGCGCCTTGATATCAAGATCCAGCTTGGCAGCTTCTTCGTAGATCTGCTGCACGGGAAGTCTTCCGGACACTACGCGCTCCATGAACTTCCTTCTTGCGTACTGGTCGTATTCCTGCGAATCCTTCTGGAACTGCACCTGGTACTCGCGCTGTTCCTTCTCCTGCTCGATCTTGTCCCTGATCTCTCTTAAGACCTTCATGAGGGACGCCTTCGTAACGGGCTTGAGCAGGTACTGCTCGACACCTATCTCGATGGCCTGTCTCGCATACTCGAAATCATCATACCCGGAAAGGATGATTATCTTCATGTCCGGGAACTCTTCCAACACAAGCTTGGAAAGCGACAGTCCGTCCATGAACGGCATCCTGATATCGGTAATAAGAACATCGGGATGTGCATCCGTGATGAGTGGCAGAGCCATCTCTCCGTCAGCGGCCTCGCCTGCGAAAGTATAACCGATACTCTCCCACGGCACCGTGTCCCTGAGAGTCTCTCTTATCGTGCTTTCATCTTCTACGAGGAATACTTTGAGCATAGCTTATTCGGTGAACTCCTGACCAAGGAACATGCATCTTAAGAATCTTCCGGACCTGCTTATGAACTCATCCGGCCAGTGGCCTGCAAGTTTCTCTTCGTCTGTCAGAAGTTCGGTGTTAAAGATAAGTACATTGGAGTACTCGTTAGCAGGACCTCCGATGGCACGGCAGCACCAGCTGATGTTGTTCTCGTCAAGGAAAGCCAGCCACTCTTTTGCCTCATCCAGGTAGAGTACGCTCGTACCCGTGGCATCCGTCGTATTCCACTCGGTCACGAAAACGCAGACCTCGTTGTCTATCGCTTCCTGCAGGTAGCCCAGCTGTTTCTCGCCGTCGGTGCCTGCGCTGAAATGGAATGAATATGCGATGTTGTCTTCATCGATCGGATCGTCTGATGCGGTATCAACGTCGCGGCACAGAGAAGGCGTGCCCACGATGATGATGTTGTCGGGATCGTTTTCTCTTATGACTTCGATGAGGTCTTCAGCATATGGCACGATGCAGTCATCCCATGTGACCTTCTCTTCTTCATCCTCATCATCGAAAACAAATCCGCCGGGCTCATTGCAGATCTCATAGATAACATTGGGCTGCTCGCAATAGAGCGCCGAGTATCTCGAGAAGAAATCCACTGCGGCATCCTTGTATTCATTAGGATCGCCGTCAGTCGTTATGTGCCAGTCTATGATGACATAGATGCCCTGGTCGATGCACAGATCGGTGATCTGGCATGACAGGTTAAAATAAGTCTCGGAATCATTGATGTAATCGTTGCCGTCTTCGGATTCAGTCTGGACCGCGATCCTCAGGACCTCCACTCCCCAGTCTTCAGCAAGTGTCTTCACGGTCTCCGCGTTAAAGAAGTCCGCACTGCACTGGTTAAGTCCATATGTGCTGATTCCCTTGAGCTGGACGATCTCGCCGTTCTCGTCGACGATGTTGGGACCGTCTATGGAAAGCTGACCGTATTTCGCGACAGGCATTTCCGTTACGACCGCAGTACTGCACGGTCCGTGCAGAGGCTCCGGCGTAGGAGTAGGCGTTGCCACCGTCTCTGTAGGCGGAGGCGTAGTCTCTGTGGGGTTTGTGGGCATCTCGGACGGCAGCGTCTCTGCGGGAAGCTTATAAGAGCAACCCGATAAGACGGCGGACATGACTAATATCGTGCACAGGATAAGTGATACCGCTTTATTGTTCATGCCGCGCTCCATCTGATATTACTCTTCGATAGCAACAACTTCGCCGGCCTTCTTGTAGATGGAAGAAGGAGCGACGGTGCCTCTTACCATGGACAGAGGATAGATCCTTGAGCCGCGGCCGATTACCGTGCCGGGATTAAGGACGCTTCCGCAGCCGACCTCTACATTGTCGCCTAAGATGGCAGCAAACTTCTTGAGGCCCGTAGCGATATCTCCGCCCTCGTACTTAACATGTACGAGAGTCTTGTCTGACTTAACGTTGGAAGTGATGGAACCTGCGCCCATGTGTGACTTGTAACCCAGTACGGAGTCACCTACGTAGTTGTAGTGGGGAACCTGAACATTATCAAAGAGGATAACGTTCTTGAGCTCGGTGGAGTTGCCGACGACGCAGTGTGTGCCTACGATGGCGCTGCCTCTGATGAATGCGCACTGTCTTACCTCTGTCTCGGGTCCGATGATGACGGGGCCCTTGATGTAAGCAGTATCAAAAACTGTCGCACTCTTTGCGATCCAGATATCCTCGCCCTTCTGCTCATAGACTTCGGGATCCAATGTGGGGCCGATCTGTCTTATGAAGTCTGCAATTCCGGGAAGCACTTCCCAGGGATACTGCTTTCCTTCAAAAAGCGGTGCCGCAATGGTGTGCGACAGGTCAAGGTATTCACTGATCTCAAACATGTTCTTTCCTCCGTCAGGTGATTATTACGTCGCAGGGTATATCGTGACAGGTTCGTTCTCCGGGAACTGCCTGTCGACACGGAAATATACGTCATTCTCTGCGCTGGAAACTACGATCGGGCAGTTGACCACGCCGGTATTGGAACCCACTCCGGAATAGTCGACCGCAACGATAATGTCGCTTACGTCGATCTGGTCTATCGTATCTTTACGTCCGACGATCTCGATCTCGACACTATCAATAGGGAATTCCACGGAAACATTCTGCGGAACATTGATGTCTTTGTTGATGGGGACTGTCATCGTCTTGGTGACGACAGGGTTGTTGTTGATCTGGATATAGAGCCAGAGCGTCATCGACAGGAATATCGACAGCAGTAAGAACAGGACTCTCGTACCGGTGGAAACGCGCTGCGCATTGGACTTGTCGGCAGTTTTTGTCCTGATGGTCATTGTTTCTGCAGCATTCTCAGCCTCAGCGGAAGCAATGGCTACTTCTTCGCTCTCAGCGACCTTGACCTTCTTGCGTCTCATCTTGCCAAGGAGCTTGCTGATGCCCTTCTGCTCTGACTCCTGGCCCTCGAGGCCTAAGAGATATGCGAGGTTTGCTTCGAGTTCTCTTGTATCCTTCATCTCGAAAAGTCTGCCGTTGACTGCAATGGAGACCGTTCCTCTCTCCTCCGAGACGACGACTACTACGGTATCGCCCATCTCACTGGCGCCGACTGCGGCCCTGTGTCTTGTACCGTATCTGTCGAGGGAGTGCATCGTGACCGAAAGGGGCACATGGCATCTTGCAGCGACGATCCTGCCGTCTCTGATGAGAAGGCCGCCGTCATGCATCGGGGAACCCTTGTAGAAGATGCTCGTGAGCATCGTGCTCGTAACGGCTGAATCAAGTGATACAACGTTCTCCTGCGTAAGGAGTTCGTTGAGCTTTGTATTCCTCTCGATGAGGATCAGCGCGCCGGTGTATGTCTTTGCCATATCACCGCATGCCATGCAGATCTCGTTGATGAACGAAGTAAGCCTTGTCCTGTCATCTTCCTCGCCGTGCCTTAAGACATCTAAGAACTTGAAAGATGACGACCTTAAGCCAACCGTCTCGAGAGCCCTTCGAAGTTCAGGCTGGAACAATACGATGAACAGTATCGCAAAGACGTACAGGAACGTATTGAATATGAACCCGACCATGTCGAGTCCGATGATTCCGCAGAAAGCAACGAACAAGAGGATAAGAACGATACCCTTGATGAGCTGCCACGCCCTGGTCTGTCTGATGAACAGCAGTATCCAGTAGAAAAGGAACGTTACCAGGATGATGTCCAGAACATAGCGGATAAAATCCCACGGACTTCCGAAGAAGAGAACTCCGTTATCGAGGCTCGCGATGAGCTCGTTGATGAATTCTATTATCTGATAGATAAACGATTCATTACTCACCTTGAGGACCTCCGTGCAAAATATCTAAATAATTATAGCATATTAAAGAAAAAGCAATCAGGAAGTTTTGGGGTGAGAATGTGTGAATTAAGCCCACGGATCTGCGGCTGCAGGAGTCCTTATGTCGGAAAGGCACTGGATCTCGTTGAGGAACCATTCGCCCGTTGAAGGCTTCTTGCGGAGCTTGATCTGCCTGAGGGAATCTGCGCCTGCGCTCTGCACGTGCATGACTGCCCAGTTCTCATTGGTAAAAGAATACGGGTTGGAAGCGACATTTACCGCATAAGGCACATTCGGTGTATATCCGTTCTCGGGCGTAGCGCCTTCAAAGAACGAAGATACCTTATACTGCTTGCCGGCCAGGCGGTCCTTAAGGAACTGCTTCTCAAAAACAGACATCTCCTCGGGTCCCTTAAGGACATTCAGCATAGCAATCGTAGCATCCGTATCCTTCTCATAATTGCAAAGTACAGCCAGTACCAGCGCCGCAGTCTTAAAAGGCGTATCAAGAGAAGCTTCCGGCAATGCCTTAAGTTCTGCCTCGTTAGTCGGTAGTGATGTGAATACGAATCTCTCAAATGTGTTGTCTGCCATACCTGTTATCTCCTTTGCTTTTATGTCTCGATGACTTTGACTTCAACTTGCCTGATCTTCTTGTCCCTGAACGCCTGGAAAGACTTGGATTCCAGTACTGCCTTCTGAAGCGCATCTATACCGTCGGCATCGTTCATGACATCATACGGGATGGTCTTGCCTTCTTTATCGAATTACACATTGAGCTGAAGCTGATAGAACTCATCGTCTTCCGTAG
>JAEEGL016387056.1_pt1 | contig 10357 bp, 13 predicted proteins | sample 9134231 | NCBI WGS metagenome assembly JAEEGL01 (sample SAMN16246548, study PRJNA631951) | gut metagenome | biome: gut microbiome; feature: rumen; material: fiber-attached | host: Bos | place: Iran: Karaj | collected 2018-10
CCGTGCGCTCATTTATCAATAAGCTCACCCTAGTAGATGGTAAGCTCGATGTAACAGAAATTAATCGCGACGTGGCGCAAATGTTACAACAGGCCATCCAAGATGACGAACTAATTCAAGTCGGAAAGATTAAGCATGGCCGCGCACTCAGCATGCTTAGCGACCAAATGTTACAACGTCTAGCAACTATGGAGAATAAGAATATTGCAGCAGAGATTTTGAGAAAAGCTCTCAAGCAATATATTGATGAGATCGCAAAGACAAACTACGTTAAGTCACAAAAATTCTCGGAGAGATTCAAAAAGATTGTAGATGCATATAATAATCGTACTATGGTGACTGACATTGAAAAAATTATTGAAGATATGATTGCACTGAAACAGGATGTAGACAAAGAATTAATTCGTACATCAGATTTTGATTTGTCTCCTGAGGAAGTAGCTTTCTTTGATGCACTTGGTGATGATCCAGAAGTACGCGAACTAATGAAAGACGAAACGCTCGTCCAAATCGCAAAAGAGTTGGTTGAAACCGTGAATAATAATATGACCGTAGACTGGGACATTAAGCGTAGTTCACAAGCTCACATGCGTATGCAAATTAAACGATTATTAATTAAATATAATTATCCACCAAATAAGAGCGCAAAGGCTGTGGAGACAGTAGTAAAGCAGGCCGAACTTAAGTGCCAGAAAGAAGATAATTGAACAATATGGAACCTAAAGATAAATATGAGTTAGAGCTTGCCATTGACGCCACAAACGAGTCTAAAGCGATTAATGAATTACTACGAATTTTTGGGAACGAAGCCGTAAGCGGGATCAATAGAAATAATATCTCGAAACACGGTGATTTATTTTTCATACAATGCCATCTTACAGACGAACAATTATCCGACGAAAACTACAAAAAACTCGAAAAAAATAATAGAATCACCGTGTTAAGTGATAGTCTAGCGATAAAACGTGCCCAAAAATTATTAAAGTACTGCCTTCCTGTAGAGGTTCAATTAAAAAAGCTCTTAACTTATGTATACCCAAATATACTGGAGGTATTTGATGGAAAAACAGACAAAAAATCTAGAATAAAATTATGTAAGCAGATAAATAAATGGTATCTAGGCGAGTTGCTTGATCGTTTAGAATTTGATATTTTTTCAAAAAGGCGCGAGGAATTATTCATAAAAGACGGCTATTTATTAACAACCATCCTGGAAACTTCAACATCTTTTAGCGATTTCAAGAATACGATTTTACCGCAAATCAGACCAACTACGGTTTGGGATCAGGTATGCGTAGTACCCAAAAAACCTGTCAACTACATTAACATAAAAGATAAGCTTCAAGAACTAAGAAAACTCCGCAATAAAGCCGCACATCCAAATATAATTTTGAATTCAGACATCACAATTGCAAAAAAATACTCCGAAGAAGTAATGAACTGTATTCAAAATGTAAAAAACGATTACAGAAAAGAGCTATCCAAATCTATCAAAACACTAGAAGATTTAGCAACCCAATACTACAGTACTTTGAATAATCTCCTAAAACCATCGTCGAATCTATCAGATATAAAAAAATATATCGAAAATGCCAATCTAATGAGCTCAATCCCGGCTGCACAAAATACAGATTGGCTCGCAATCGATTCAAAGATAAGACAATCAGACCAAACAAATATTGGCAAAAACACACTCCAGCAGCTCGTAGCTGATTTGAATGAAAAATACAGAGGGTAATTCACTTCCTCTTTCCCTCCCCCACAAATCTGCTGTAATCTTATTATTGGTGGGAGTACATTAAGGAGGTGATCTAATGGGAGAAACCCAAACAAACTTAGAAGACAATCTCTATTCTAAAATCAGAAGAATGATTTTGTTTTGCTATAATAATACAAAGGACTATTATGAAACTAACATATCTCACCACCAACCCATTCAAACTTCGCGAAGCCCGCATCGTCCTATGCGACAAGTACGGTCTCGATGTCGAAGCCATGAACCCGGATTTTGAAATCTACGAAATCCAAGCCAAAACCTGCGCCGAAGTCGCCGGCTTCTCCGCCCGTTATGCCGCCGACAAACTAGATAAGCCTTGCATCAAATCCGACACCGGTCTCTACATCGAAGCCCTTGGTGGCCTACCAGGCCCCTACAACGCCTATTTTGACAAACAAATCGGCGTCGAAAAATTCCTTAAACTCTTCGAAAACGAACCCAACCGCAAAGCCCGCATCGAACACTGCTTCGCCTACTGCGAACCAGGCGGCGAGCCAGTTATTTTCAAAGGCGGCGGCACCGGTGAGATCGCAAAATCCGCCCGCGGCAAAGACGGCCGTTGGCATGATTTCTTTTTCATCCCAGACGGCGAAACCCGCACCCTCTCCGAAATCGGCGACGTAAATCCCGCCCTCAAAGCCTCCTACTACGGCCACGCCATCGACGACCTCGCCAGATGGCTCCAAGCGCAGCAATAACTAGCTAATCCTCTCAAATACTAATCTTGATAAAGCAAGTAGTCCCTCCCCCACAAATCTGTTATAATCTTATTATTGGTGGGGGTACATTAAGGAGGTGATTTGATGGGAAAAGCCCAAACGAGCGCAAACGAGATACATAAGTTTTGCTCTAGAACAAGCGCAAACAAAGCGCAAAAGCTCTATCCTAAGGCAAACGCAAACGAAATGCAGGGGCTTTGTTCTAAAATCCGAAAAATGATTTTGGAATATGACAAGCCTTTCTGCACGATAGATCTTAAAGTCCATTTTAGAGAAGCGGGCGTCGGCGACGACGAGCTCGTATTAGACGTCTTGGATGAATTGTTCAACGAAGGTCTTGTAGTTCATCGTTTTGTGGGAAAACCTGGAGACGAATTCTGCGACAAAGATTCAGAAGGCCGCTCCAACTACGCTTTTGTAGTAGTCTAGTTAAGGAGGTGATCTAATGGGAGAAACCCAAGCAAACTTAGAAGACAATCTCTATTCTAAAATCAGAAGAATGATTTTGGATTACGATAGGCCTTTCTATTTGCCGGAAATTACGTCTTATTTTAAAAAACGCAAAATCGGCAACAACAAGCTCGTGTATGATGCCCTAAACGACCTTTATGATGAAAAGCTCATAGAGCACCGTTTCACAGAAAACAGCTACACTTTTGTGGTCAGCAGCCTAATCACCACCAATCCCAGCCCCCACTAGGGGGCTTTGTTTTGTCAGCAATAACTAGCTAATCCTCTCAATAATCTCTGCGCACTTTTTATAAAGCGCCCGCTTGTCGATGCCGTTAATCACCCCATCCCGCATCACCACCTTGCCATTCACCATCGTCATCCGCACGTTGCTCCCCTTCGCATTATAAACAAGATCCGAAAAAACATTCCCCGTCGGCTGGCAACAAACCGAATCAAGGTCCACCATAATAATATCCGCCGCCTTCCCCTCTTCAATCGAACCAATTTCATCAGAAACGCCAAGCGCCTTCGCGCCATTTATCGTCGCCATTTTCAAAACATCATAACTATTCATAAACCCAGCATCCTCAAACTCGCCCTTTTGAAGCAGCGCCGCAAATTTCATTTGCTCAAACAAATCCATGCTCGAACCACTACCCTGCCCATCCGTACCAAGCGCCACATTTACACCCTTGTCCATCATGTACTGAACCTTCGCCACGCCACAAGCCAACCGCAAATTACTCACCGGATTATGCGCCACCGCAACGTCCAGCTTAGACAGCCTTTCAATCTCGGCCTCACTCAGCTTCACTCCATGCGCCAAAATCGTATGCACGCCCCCACAATATTTTTCCAGCACTTCCACCGGACTCTCCACGCCATAATTGTTTTTGATATCCGCAACTTCCTGCGCATTTTCACAAAAATGCACATGCACCGGCACATCATATTTTTTCGCCAGCGCCACACATTTTTGCACCGTCTCCGCCCCAGTCGTATAAAAACCATGAATCCCCACATTCGGATAAATCGTTTCGTACTTGCCCTTGTAATCGCTAATTATTTTTTCCTGCTCCGCCAGCATTCCGTCCGCGTTATTCGTCACGTCAAAAACCGTCCGCGTCACCATCAGGCGCACGCCCATGTCGAGCGCCGCTTTGATGGTATTTTCCGGCAAAAAATACTGATCGTTCGCCATCACAGTACCCGTACTTACCATCTCCACAAACGAAAGTAGCGACGCCCAATATATATCGTTCGCCGTCATCCGATCTTCCATCGGCCAAATCTTCTGAGTCAGCCAATCCTGCAAAGTGTACCCATCAAGTGTTTCGCGAAAAATGCTCATCGCAATGTGCGCGTGGGTGTTGATCAACCCCGGCATCACAATTTTGCCGCCAGCATCAATCACCTCAGCATCTTCCGGCGTTTCCAAATTTTTACCAATCCGCAAAATCCTGCCACCCTCAACCAAAATATCTACGCCCGGCTCGTATTTCTCGCGCCCCTCAGCCATCGAAATCAAATTACAATTTTTTATCAGCATATTATCTTCCTTTTATAGTACTATTATACCCCAAAAACAAAAGAACCGCCCTTTCAGGCGCTTCTAGTCTAAGCTAATTGAAATGGCTGAGAAATGGCGACCCACGGCAAACTGTACAAATTCTAGACATTTTGTATTGAAAATAGGTTTTTCGTGTGGTAAACTAGAGATAAGTAAACTAAAACGGAGGTTGCAACATGTCAAAAGATGAAGAAATCAAATCAATCGCACTTTTTGGCGAAGCGAGTATCCGGCGAGAATGGGACGATGAAAATGAAAAATGGTGGTTTTCGGTAATAGATGTGGTGAAGGTGCTAACAGAACAACCAGATGCCAGGGGCGCAACATTATATTGGAGCAAACTAAAACAACGTTTACAAGAGGAGGGGGCTCAACTGTTGACAAATTGTCAACAGTTGAAAATGCTCGCAACCGACGGCAGAATGCGTTTAACTGATGTCGCCGACCAAGAGCAACTACTGCGCATCATCCAGTCAATCCCGTCTAAAAAAGCTGAGCCGTTCAAAAGATGGCTAGCTGAAGTCGGCTCGGAGAGGCTAGACCAAATGTCCGACCCAGAAAAATCCATCAAGCAAGCTCTAATGGACTACAAAAGACTCGGGTATTCAGACAGTTGGATTAATCAGCGCCTCAAAAGCATCGAAATCCGAAAAGATCTGACCGACGCCTGGAGCGAGCATGGGGTCTCCGGACAACAATACGCTTCCCTCACGGATATCATCTACAAAACATGGGCAGGCAAAACCGCGAAAGAATATAAGTCTCATAAAGGTTTGAAAAAAGAAAATCTGCGCGACAACATGACTAACGGCGAACTTCTGATGAATATGCTCGCCGAATATTCCACAACCAGTATCACGAATGCCAAAAATCCAAAAACCTACAATGAAAACGTCGATTGCGCTATCGAAGGTGGCAATATAGCAAAAATCGCGAAAGAACAGCTCGAAGCAAAAACCGGCAAAAAAGTAGTATCAGAACTAAATGCCCACGAAATTCGCATGCAGAAATTACCAGAAGGCGAAGTCGAAGAAGAACCAGAAAAAGAATATACTTACAAAAACAACATCGCTATCCTTCGAAGAATGCGAGGTTTTTCACAGACCTACATGGCAGAAAAGCTGGGAGTAGCAAGGCAAACCTATATTAATATAGAAAAAGGCCTCAAAGAACTTACTATTTCGCAAGTCGAAATCCTCAAAGAAACTCTACAGGTTTCCTTTGAAGACCTGCTCGGAATGGATATAAACGACGGCGTAAGCTATAAAAAATTCCTGCAATAAGCACAAAAAATTACGCCATATTTAAGCGTAAAAGTTAGTGATGATCCGGGTACCCCTCGGGACGCTCCATAAATTTCCAACAAAAAAGCTCCGCTGGAGCAATCTAGTGGTGAGCCGGGTGGGACTTGAACCCACGACACCAAGCTTAAGAGGCTCGTGCTCTAACCAGCTGAGCTACCGGCCCTCATCACTCATACAATTATATCACAAATACACAAATTTGAAAACCCCTAGTTTTAAATATTGACATATACCACAATAAATGGTATAATAAAAGTATATTATATGTAGAAGGGGGTAGTTCTCCAGTAACTGCCGTATTCGTACGGTATAATCGTATTTTTTATAGAGGAGGTGAAAAAATGTCCATCGATATCAACATTATGGCATTTACATTCATTCTTTTAATCTGCGTTGCAATCGGTATGGTGCTTACCGTTTACCCGACCGGTTCCCTTGCAAAAAAGAACAAAACTCTGTATAGAGTTTGTTTTGGAACCACGTCAGCATTACTGGCTATATTATTAGTCTGTGGTATCGTTAAAGCACGCAACGGCCCAGTCGTAACGTCAAAAGTGGAAGTAACATCGAGCCAGCAGGAATTTCCTGCTTGTAGTGTGACCCTCGAGCAAGTGGGGACAACGACGGTCGCTCTTTGTGGCGGTAAGGTTATCAAGGCTTATCCGACGAGTATAGTAAATAATACTTGTACTACCGATAGCACCGGCAGGATCACTAAAGCCGATAGCATACAAATAACCGAGGAGCAGGCCTCTATGCGAAAAAACGTAGATTTCCTGTTCATGACGTTATACTATGACGAAGATCCGCAAACAACGTCAGTAACTATTAGCTGACCACCTAACAGTGGTCACCCCTTCCCCTGCCACATTTGTGGCGGGGGACTTTTTTATCTCTCAATAATTTCAACAGTTTTTACTCGCGACCCCGCACCGCTTTTGATCGTAATCAAACTTTTCGCCACATGAAAATAATCAGACAAAAGTTCCACAAGCGCCGCATTTGCTTCCCCATCATGTGCCCGCGCGCGAATAAACGCCACATAGCTCCCGTCTTTAAGCCGCTCCAACTTCGGCCCCACCTTCGCCCCCGGTTTAACCTTCACAGTAATAATCATATCAAACGCCCCTAATTAATCCGCTTCCTCGCCCACTCTGGCGGTTCCATTTCAAACAAAATCTTTGGCGTATGCAAATTCACTACGTCTGGATCCACGCCATAATAATATTCATAAGTCGTATCCACCGAGCCAAACTTCGCGGTAGATTTATCGAGCCCCAGCGCCTCCGCCGTCTTCCAAACGGCTTCCTCGCTCGGCCCCTCAATTTCCATAAACGTCGGAATCCACGGCCACGTATCAATACAAATTTCCACCTCGCCAAGTCCACCATCATAGACCCAGGTCTCGCGCAGCGACTCCTGCTCTGCCTTCTCTTCAAGTCCACACCCGCGCATAAACATTACACCCTTCTCGTAATTATCAATCACAAGATTCACTTCCTTCGTTCCCATGATAGACTTATCATCCGAAACGTTCTTATAAGTCATCACAATTTTGCCAGCTCCCTCATCCCGCACCCTAGCAAAACTATGCAAGCCAGTATTAAACACTACTCGCTTCATCAGAACTTCCGGCTTCACACACTTCGCTCCAATCCCAGCCAAGCGCCCCCGCATTTCATCTTTGTTAATACCTAAAAATTGTGCTTCAATCTCGTTATTCATGTCTCCATTATACCAAACTCTTGACGGAACCTACTACCATTAGTACAATGGTAGTAGGCGGCAAGGCCTAGAAACTTGCCGGGTTTTGGGGAGTTACTCCTCGTCTTCTACGGCGAGGGTAACTTTTTTGTTTCTAGGTGTACGCTGGATTTTAAAGTAAAACTCTATAATCATTGCGACCTCCTTTTTGTTTTTATCTTACAAATCGGGGGCATTAACCTAGGCTATCTAGAATCACCGCGCGTAAATCCCCCCTTCTCGGGGCGAACCCACCGCACTATCTTCGTGGTTCGCCCTTCGCGAGGGAGATCTACTTTCACGCCAACAAAACTTCTCCAAACCCACTACCCTTTTATCACTATGAAAAACCGAAGTCAACCCCCTACTTCATCAAAAACTGCCAAATTTAGGTGGGGGGTTGAACTATCTTTACATGTATGCTAAAATACCACCCCACCCCCTTTGAAAAAATCTGAGGCTAATTTAACCGACTGCCCCTTACCGATTTTTACTTTCAATTTCCACAAGCTCAAACCGATATTTCTGTTTCACTTCCGGGTATTTAACATGGTCAACTTCGCTCAAAAACATTTCTAGCGGCCGCGCCCATAGCTCCCCATCTCCATAAAGCGCCCGATAAAGCACCAGCTTCTCTTCTGTTTCCGAATAAGTACAAACATCTTCCACCAAATACAAGTCCCCCTTAAAATGCCGGTAGATTCCTTTAATTTTTAGCTCTCGCATATCAAGCCCCTTCTTTTTTTAAATCTCTTTTTGCCAAATTCTTTACTAAGTTTTTCGTCAAATGCCAGTGGTCCCCGTACTCACATTTATAAGCCGAGAGTCCCGTCGCACCATGCTCGTATTCTGCCACTTTTGCCGCTACCTCAGCTTCCTCACGCGTATCATAAATAATCTTCTGAGTCTCTCCCACCCAGCATTTCTTTGGCTCATACGGCCCCTGATTTACAATCTTCCGCGACATCATCAGTCCCCCAAATCAAAAACGCTACTTAGCGTACTCAATCGCGCGTGTCTCACGAATCACATTGACCTTGATCACGCCAGGATAACTCATCGTTGCTTCAATTTTGTTTGCAATATCACGCGCGAGCTTAAGGGCCGACAAATCGTCGATCGATTTTGGCTCCACAATCACACGCACTTCACGCCCAGCCGAAATTGCGTAAGCTTTGTCGATACCCGGGAACGAAGTTGCAATATTTTCAAGATCACGCATTCTTTCGGCAAAGTTCTCCGCCGAAATATTACGCGCACCAGGACGAGCCGCACTCATCGCATCACAAATCTTCACGATCACAGCCTCTGGCGTAGTTGATTCAATATCATCATGGTGTGCCGCAATCGCATGCACCACCTCGTCTGGCATACCATATTTCTTAGCAAGCTCCGCACCGATCTCTGCATGCTTACCTTCAATTTTGTGCGTCACCGCCTTGCCCATATCATGCATGAGGGCCGCAGTCTTCGCAATTCGTTTGTCTGCACCAATTTCCTCCGCAATCATTCCGGCCACATGTGCCATTTCAATCGAATGTAGAAGCACGTTCTGACCATACGACGTACGGAATTTAAGCTCACCCAAAAGATGCACAAGCTCGCGTGGAATCCCAACTAGCCCGACTTCGCGCACTGCGTCTTCGCCCGCACGCACAACTTCCTTTTCAATTTCTTTCTCGCCCTTAGCAACCGCCTCTTCAATCGAAGCTGGATTGATCCGCCCATCTTTCATCAAGCGCTCAAGCGCATACCGCGCCACCTGCCTACGAATTGGGTCAAACGACGACAAAACCACCATACCCGGCGTATCGTCAACCATAATATCAACACCAGTCGCACGCTGAAGAGCCTGAATGTTGCGCCCCTCTTTACCAATAATACGACCTTTCATATCGTCATCAGGAAGCTTCAACGCCGTTACGGTACGGTCCGCTGTCACTTCAGAAGACATCCTTTCCATCGCAGTAAGAAGCAAAGCCTGCGCCGCCTCGTCCACGTCGTGTTTAATTTCTTTTTGCTCTTTTGCTACTAGGCCAACCAAATCCTGCTTAATGTCGTTCTCGGTCATCTTCATTAATTTTTCACGCGCATCAGCCTTTGAAAGCCCAGCAATCTTCTCAAGCTTCTCGTGCTGCTTTTCGCGAATCTCACGAATCTCACCCTTCAAATCTTCAAGTTCCTTCTCTTCACGAGTAAGTTTCTCAGTCTTCTTCTCGAGCTGATCTAGCTTATTATCGAGCGCGGTCTCACGCTCCGCAAGACGATTTTCCGTGCGCTTCCATTCCTTGCGACGCTCGTTTTCCTCGCTTTGGTTCTTCTCAGCAATCGCGGTTGCCTCTTTTTTTGCATTAAGAACAATCTCCGAAGCTTCGTGCTTTGCTTTACGTACCAAATCTTCAGCCTTATTCTTGCCCCCGTTTTCATTGTGTTTGTTATACACAAAAATCCCTCCCGCGCCGGCAGCAATACCTACCACAGCGGTAATAATTGGGATAATTATTTCCATAAATTACCTTTCTAATTGTTTTTGCCGATATTTTTCTCTATACCAGCGGGTTAACAAATAACATCAAATTATAAATTTCCACCCTTATTATATCACAAAATCCACAAATTATAAAATCGAAGACGCAATCCGCATTTCCACACAGCCAGTAGAAACATTCCGCACCACCAAATCTACACCATTACAAGATCGCTCAATCCTATGCGTCACCCAGCCCGAAGAATTTCGCACCACCAAAGAATTAGAAACCAGGCTCCCTTCAATATACGAAGACGAGCCATC